>Ga0208919_1001618_pt1 | contig 12682 bp, 16 predicted proteins | sample 4_EtaG_FD_184076 | JGI IMG/M metagenome (GOLD analysis project Ga0208919, IMG submission 184076) | Marine viral communities from the Subarctic Pacific Ocean - 4_ETSP_OMZ_AT15127 metaG (SPAdes) (version 3) | ecosystem: Environmental > Aquatic > Marine > Oceanic | place: Pacific Ocean | collected...
ATTTTGCTTCTGACGCTTGCGTAGCTTCTGCGGCTTGCAAGGCAGCTAAGTCAAGTTTCTGTTGAGCCTGCGAATCTGCACGGGCTCTTGCGGCTATAGTAGGAAGTAATTTTGTTTTTGTTGCTGCAAACGCCAATCTTTCAGCTGCGCTCATACCCGGCCTTTCTCCTTCCATAGGAGCCGAAAAAGTTAAAGCCGTGTTTGCAATATCAAATAAAATATCCGCTTGTGTTCTTTTCTTTTGTGTTTCGGGGTCTCCTAAAATCGTACTGTATATATCTTTCTTATCTTCAAAAATTTCTTGCAAAGGTCGGGCTTCACCGGCTTGGGGTATCTGCCCTAATATATTTAATCTATTTGCTATAGCAGCTTGATTTAAAGCTAAATTACTGATGTTGGTGTCCGTAACATTTGGAAAAGGCGTAAACCTACCACTACTGTCTCCAGCTACACGATTAGCGTTTGTAGAAGCAAAATATTGAACTGGGTCCTCGTCTCCACGGCGGCGAACCTCACCGCCTAACTTAAAATTTTCGGGTGGTTCGTTGCCAGCCCCCGTCATGCTCATTATTCCGCCAGCCATATCGCCTTCGACCGGAACGTCCATTGCCTCGCGAGCCATCGGTGCAATGCCTTCATCTACCATCGCCATTTGAACGACAGGTGTTACAAGAGCTAAAACACTATCAGGTGTTTGTGAAGCATCATCAGGACCTACAATAGAAGCTAAGTCTGTTCTTCGCTCTTCTTCTGATTTGTCCCCACCTGAAAACTGGTTCATCATGCTTTCAAAGTCAGAGGCTTGTTCTAAATCACCTGTTGTTTCTGCTGCGTTTTCTAATGCGCCCATAAGTAAATTAGGGTCCATACCCTGTTGAGCCGCCATTGGTGGCTGTTCCATTGGCATAGCTGCCATGTCCGGTTGTTGCATCAAACCTGCAACGCCTCCATCCTGCATATATCCCATGTTGTTGCGCACTTCTTTCGGCAAATTTGGCAAACCTTGATTACCTGCTGGTATGGGTTTTAAAGCCGCTCCGCCGTTTGCAAACATTTGTCGTTGCAATAAACTTCTATTCATCATCCGAATAACCCCGCTCTGTTTGCCCCTGCTGCCGCTGATAATCCTGCAATACCGAGGCCTAAATATTGCTGAAACGGTGATACATTAGGCGCACTGGCCTGTGTAATTGTTGATTGTGAAGTAGGTATTTTACTGTAAATATCGCTTAAAAAGCCTAACCTTTGATAAGGCTCGTAAAGTTGTCCCATTTCGGTTTGTCTTTGAGCTTCAAGTTGAGCCTGATCTTGTGCTTGTAATAACTGCCCTATTTTATAAGCGCCCTCTACATCTCTTTGACCTAATCCTTGAAGCGTTTCTCCAAGAGCCGCTTGTCTTAAACCAAGTTGCTGTTGTTGCCCAGATAACCCTGCTATGCCTTGACCAAGAGCTGATTGTCTTGCAAGTTCTCTTTCAGCACCCGCTTGTGCCTGCATAAAATTCTGTGCTTGCGCTTGCGCTAAAGCAGAAGCTCTGTTTCTATCTACTTCTGATTCTGTTATCTGTCCTCTTGATCCACCAAAAGCGCCTGAACCTACCGCTCCTGCGCGAGCTTGGTTTAATTGCATATCATAAGCTCTGTTAATTTCATCTTGAACAGCAGACTGATAAGGGTTCATATAACGAGTAATCATGTCCCCTGTTACAGGACCAGCTCCAGCTCTTAATGCTGATTCTACCCCGCCAAGTGTTTGTCCCGCTGTCCCTAAAGTCTGTCCCGCTGTAGTAACATACGGCATAAAAGCGCCCAGACCTTGCTCTGCTTGGGCTCTAGCTGCTTCTTGAAGACCCGTGAGCCCTGCGACTTGTTGCGTAGGTAAAGTTACGCCCTGATCCGCCAGTTCTTTAGCTGATTTTAAAAGCCCAATTCGATAGGCTTCTATCTCCGGACTTTCTCTAACGGTTTGAATGGTTTCTTCTACTGCCATTATGCCATCGCCCTTCCTTTGTTTTCTAGTTTACGCATAACACTATACATATTATTTATGCCTGCGTTAAGGTTTCCGTTACCTAATCCTTTTACAGCGTCTGTTGTCATTACAAATTCACCCGGCATCAACATAGCTCTAACACTATCTTTCCCCGGTGTGCCTTCGTTAGGAGCGATACCGCCAGTTCTTCTTGGAAATATTTCACCGCCGTCAGCTGCTGTTTGAAAAGGTGCTTGTGAAAAAACATAAGGATTATATTGAAAACCGTAACTTGTCGGAACTGCATAAGTCCCTTGACCCGTGCTTCGTGTTAAGCTGCCTACGTTATATAAATCTGGGTTTTCTCTATAAACGTCTAAACCTGATCTTGGTACATCTAATCTTTCTTGTTCAGGCTCATCAAAAGCACCGGCTGCTGTTAGTCCTAACCCCGCAATACCTATTGAGGGACCGTATTTTCTTAAAAAACCGGGGCTCATTTCCGTTGTAGCTTGTTTCAAAGCAGTGTCAAAAGTTAATTTTCCACTAGTGTCTTTTGCTATTAATTCTGCTGCTCTTGCATTTAATTGTTCAACTGTAGGAGTTTTACCAAATAATAAATCACTAGTTTGCGTACCAAAATCTTTCATACTTTGAAACATAGACGTTGATTCTGGTGGAGGCGCGTATGTTCCTTCAGGACCACCCGGAAGATAATCAAATTGAAATTCGCTTGGTTTTAAACCTGTTGATGAAGAAAGATCTTTTGCTGAATAGTTTACACCTTTAGGCATCCCAGATAAAACTTGCTCATCTGTAACAAAAGGTTTTACTTCTGACTCACCTATTAAATCTCTTAAACTTGACGGCGCACTTGTTGTACCCGTTAAAGCTTTAAAATTACCTTGAAAAGCAGACCCAATATTTGCAGTTCCCTGACGTACGTCAGCCATTACGTTTTCACCAAAGTTAGCATAACCGCCTTCACCAGCAAACCCAGCTGATACAGCACCCGTAGCACCGCCTAATACAGCAGATTTAAACGCGTCTTGTACGCTTCCGCCCTGAACCAAAGTTCCTATACCTGCACCCAAAGCACCTGAATATACAGCGCCTAAACCCGGAAACATAAAGTTTAAAGCCAAAGGTATAATTATAGGAGCTGCTTTTTTAAGAGCTTTACCTACACCTTTAAAAGCCTTTGATACACCGCGTCCTATACTACTTACGCCTTTTTTAATACCTTTAAATAATTTGCTTAGAAAAAATTCAGGTAATCCTGTGTCAGGGTTTATACTATTTTTACTTGTTCCTACTACATATCTTTCTGGGTCTTCAACGCCCAGTTCTTTTAGATGTGAAAAAATACTTTCTTTTAATTCTGGATTATCTTCTATCAAGGCCCGTGGCACGATAAGCTCGCCTTTTTCCACATGAGCTACTGTATCATCACCGTAACGACCATACTCAGCTATTTTCTTACCAATTTTTTTAAATTGTGCAATACCAGACGCACCGAAAACCTGCTCAAGTTCTTGGTCTTCAAGAACATTAAGTTCTTCATCGGTATAAATAAAGTCAGCTATACCACCTGCTGGTATTTTTTCTTCTTTTATTGCCGGGTCCATGTTCATCATTCTACTTTATTTTTATTTATTAGTCTATGTTATATATTAGCTAAAGCACTTGTTGTTATTCTTGTTTTACTTATTTCTTGTATGCTTGCAACAACATGAAGTCTAGCTCCAGTCGCGGCTTGCACTTTTATTATCTCACCACTTTGCAAAATTAAGTCTTTTAACAATAATTCTTTTGTACTTACTGCACCAATTTCTTCTAGTTTAAAAAGACTAAAAATATCTGATCCAGAAACAAGTGTTACTGTTATTGTATCTGCACTGCCAGAGTCATTAGATACAAGTATTGAATTAATAACTGACGCATTAAAATCCGCACTACTTGGAGCGGTGTATAAGACTTCATTGTCAGTATCTGTCAAATCTATTTTTGCATTTGTTATACCTTGTATATATTGAGGAATACTTGTAATTAACATTACCTTCTACCATCCTCTCGTACATCTACTCTTGGCGTACCTAATTTATATTTACTTCCTTCATCTGTTGACTCTACTCTTATAGCAAAAGATCTGCCCCTTATTCTATAATCTAATTTATTTGTAAATTGTTCTACTGGAGATGTTGCCGATCTTTGTGTTGTGTTAGAGCCCGACTGGTCATAGTTAGCACCAGAATGTGTTTTTGCTTTAATTGTAAAAGAAACAGCTGGGTTAACACTGGTAGATCCCTCAAAAGTAATGTCTGGTATCAGTTGTTTTATAGACACAAACTTATCCCCATCACCAATATCCATAGGTGCAGATTCAATAAATGACGTCATAGCAGAACCATCGTCATCGTACCCTGTTTCGTGGTTATATAAATATGTTCCGCCTGTGGCTAAAGGTAGTTGTCTTATACCTCTATCTAACCAAGCATCGCGAGCTAATGTTCCATAATACCATACCTTTTCTGTATAGTTGTAAGCTACATAAGCATCTACATCTGTGCTACCTGATGTTGGATAAAACCAAATTATTTCACTAAATTCAGTATTTAATCCTACATGAACTTTATCTTTGTCTTCAAAGTTAAAGTCTAAAAATACTTTATCTTTTACTGTGCAAGGTAAAGGTGTTGTTTGTCCTGCATACACATAAAAAGAATCTCTGCCCATCCAAAACACTGCATCATCTACGGCAATAGCGGATGCTGGGCTCATAATGGTAATATTTTTAGAAAGTTCTTGAAGACCAAAAGTAAAAGGAGGCCCAATAAATTTCATAGCGTGTAGGGTTTTGTCTGTAAAAACAAGTATTTGTTGTTTAGTCTCAACAGCTTGAACAAACGTAGAACCCCCACCTAATCTTAAATCACCTGCTGTATTTGTAGCGGACGGAAACCAATCAACTGGATCTTCCTGAGAAGAAAAACGAATTAATAATGGGTCTTGCGTACCATTACCTTGTGTCGCACTTGCATTAGCACCAAAACCATCACAGCCAAAAGCAATAACATGACGATCTTGGTCAGATACAATAATTTGTTTTGCAACAGTAGGTACACTTGTTTCTCCAGAATACAAAGAAGTTGCACTTAATTCTATAGCTCTTGTAGAAAGTCCGTTTGTTTTATCCCAATAATAAATACCACTATCTCTAGGATTTATAACTAAGTCTTCTCCAAAATTATCATGTGACCATGTTCTTATTTGAGCACCAGACACAGTAAGCGATGATGCTTGACCCCATCCAACAAAGTCATCAGCAGAAGAAGCATTACCTTTTGCTAATCTTACCAAAGTGTTATCGGAATGAGTTGCTGCTGTAGTACCATCTGCGCCTCTTGTTGATGGACCTCCGCCCGTTCCTAATGTGTTAGATGATAATGTGCCTACTGTAATTAATTCGTCTTCTATTAAAATAGTATCTGTTGCAACAATACCAGTAGAGCTATCTACATCTATAGCTGTTTCGCTATCGTCTAGTGCTTCATTAAGTTGTGTAGCTAAAGCACCACTTGTTGTGCCACCATACTGACCTGCACCCCAACCTGTACCACCAACTGTTGAATCTGTACCAACATTTAATTGATAAGTGCCCACAACACTACCACCACCACTGCCTGTATCGGAGCTGTTAGCCGTAACGCCTACTGTAATTGTGTATTGATTAGAACTTATAAGACTTTGTATTTGATATTCTTGGTTTAATACTGTTGCTGTCACTAAACCACCTAATGATGCTGCACCAGAAAAAGTAACAAAATCATTTAAGTTTGCACCATGAGCAGGGTCAATAACAGTTACAGTTGAGGAACCATTTGTTGCAGAAAAAGTTACATCCCCAGCACTTGTTGTAGATCTAACTGGTGTTATATCATTAAAGGTTGTTCCTTCTTCTATGTAATATTTTAAATGTGTACCTATGCCTAAATAGTCTGAACTATCTAAAGCCACCCAGTTATGTAATCGTCTTGCTTTACCTTGATAAGTATTAGCATTGTGTTTAACCCAGCCACCAAACTTTTCTGGAAACCCAAAACGAAATCTTATTTTGTTCCCATCAACAAAACCACCTTCATTACTGTATGCTGTAACATCTGAGTTTATTCCGGGTTTAAATTTTAAAGTTATCATTGGCATTATAAAGCACTCGCTGATAAAGTTCCTGTTAAACCCGAAGTAACAATACTTCCTGTTCCGTTATTCACGGGAGCTAAAGCATAAGGTTGGCTACTTCCATCATTACCACTAACTGTTCCTACTATATCAAAAGAACCATCGGTTGAATCTCTGTTTGCTGTCTGTGTAGCACCTGCTGATACAGACACAGAGCCAAAAGGATTGTCATCGCCAGTTATAGCAACAGCAATCGCTAAATTATTTGTAAATCTTATTCTTCTTCCTGCTGTAACAACAGTCATTCCACTTGCTGTAGCAGAAGTTATTGCTGAAGCTGCCTCTTCATCATCAGAAGTGCTCCAAGAGAAAGTTTGGCAACCCCCCGGTTCGTCTCCACTACCATCATCAAAATTGGCTGTACCGTCTTGTCTTGTAAAAACACCACTAGATACAATAAACCTTACCCCTAAACAATTTGGATTACCAGTAACAGTAGCTGTAGACCCCGACACTATACCACCACTTACTGATTGACCTGAAAAAGAGCCGCTTTGTAAACTTCCATTTATTTTCCAATTAGCGGCTATACCACTAGCATTTGCTCCCGCTGAACCAAAAACAGTAGAAGATTGAGCATTTGTTAATAAAGTCCCTGCTGTTACACTAGAACTACTAACAACAATAGTTGTTCCAGAAGGAACTTTTGGCATAAAATAAGGTGTGTTTGATCCACTTCCAGAACTATAACTTGTTTCTGTTCCAGAACCATCTACAGTAACCCAAGTTGTAAAAATCACAGATTGACCCGTAGCATTATAAGTATGATCGTCATCAACAATAACTGTAGAACTATCACTATTACTTGGTGTGGTTGTACCCGTATAAGAATTAGATGCTTGAGTAGCTGTAAAAGTTTTTAAAGTAGATTGTACATTACCACTTCCTATTATTTCTAAAGCTGTGCTTGAATTATTAGTTATAGGAGATCCACTAGAGTTTAAAATATTATTGCCATTTGTATCTAAGATTATTTTTTTATGAGCACTATCATTGCTCAGTGTTAAATTACCAGAAATATTGTCAGTTAATCTAAAGATTTGCACAGGTAATTTGCTTTTAGATGTACCTGCTTTGTCATTTAAAGTTCCTGATGAACTTACTGTTGTAAACCCTACATTACTTATAAAAGGGATCATCTAACTACCTATGATTTAACTGTTTCTATAAACGAAAAGTGAGAGCCATTATAAATTGCAAAAGCAAATTCTACCGAACTACCTAAAGAAACTCCTTGTGAATTAGTTGGATAAGACAATGTTAAAGTATTACTTGTTGAAGTCTTATCTATAATAATATATTGCCCAACTGCTAAACTTCCTGCTGCTAAAGTTAAAGCAACATTGTTACTTGAACTATCCACTCTTTGATAAATAGATTTAGCGGCACTCGGTGTTAAAGTTGAACTTGAACTGGTTATAGCAGAAGGAGCAGAAAAAGCATTAGCGTTATAATATGTGCTCATGTCTGTAACCGCTACTTGTTTCATGGTCCCCGCATCGTTGTACACGACCCTATCTGCATCAACCACTGTTGTTGATGTAGCAGATGTGCCCCCATCCATAATGTTTAATTCTGCTGCTGTAGAAGATATAGCTGTGCCTCCCATTCTTAAAGCAGACACATCTAAAGCACTTGTTACATCATTTACTTTTGCACCAGACCCAGCACCATCGGCATATACAATTTTAAAAGATCCATTTGGCACAGTTACATTGCCTCCAGAACCTTGCGTTAAAATAACAGAATAAGGGCCGGAACTTCCAGAGTCTGTTGTACCATTGTAAATAAGGTAAACTTTGTCTTGGTCATTTGGCGATATAGTTACTGTGTTGTTTGCACCTAAAGCACCTGTAAAAGATAACACTTTATATCCACCATCAGACAATGTTCCATCAGTAGTAGTTAATGTATGAGTTGTTCCAGATAGAGAAATAGAGCCTACACCATTTATAGCTCTATCTATAATATCAAAGTTGGTATTGGTCGTTGTCCCCCAAGTTCCCGATTGTTCTCCAGTGCCGGGTTTTTCTATTCCTGTATTTACTGTATATGTACTTGCCATAGTTCTATCCTTATATAATTCTAGGACCTATATCAGTCCATGTTTCATCCCCAGATGGAGATATTACCGCCCATGTTTCATCCCCAGATGGAGATATAGAAGTCCATGTTTCATCTCCTGTAGGTATTATACTCCTCCAATGCTCTCTGGACAATATCTTTATGTCATTAAAAGCGACTTCACTAAATGCAAAATGACCACCAAACATTATGCTAAATCTCCGTGTACTGTACACATTAATGTTTCAGCATCTTCATCTGAAGCATTATCTGGTCTATTAGTTGATATTCTGAAGCTACCTACTGCGTGTGCTGTATCATGGTCATTTTGATAACTTGAACAATATAAATTTTCAGTAACAGAAGCATCTCTTTGTGTATGACTTCCTATTGAATAATCATTATTGTTCATATCATTGTTTATTGCAAAACTGTAGTCTCCAGTTCCATTATCAGTTGTACCACTTATATTAAAACTATCTCGTGTCGCAATAGTTCCTGTTCCATTTAAATTAACCCAGACTTTAGCCAACCCCTGTTGCAGATTAGTAGTAGCATCTCCACCTTCTCCCACAATAGCTGTAGATTTATCTGCTATCAATCCTGCTAAATCTGCTGACCTACTCATGCTAGGTCTCCGTGAATTGTTACGCAACATTCATCGCTATCAAAGTTAGTTCTATTTGAAGTTGCATGAACAAATGCTGCTTCATACCTAACTAAACCTGTTGTTCGGTAGTCACTAAATGTAACATTATCTGGCAAACCAAAAGTATAAATACCATTTGTAGCGTCATCAAAATGTGCTACTCCTATATGAGAAAAGTCATCATTATTCATATTACTATTAATTGTAATAGTGTAATCACCAGTACCATTATCTGTTGTACCACTAATATTCAAACTATCGTTTGTAGCTATAGTGCCAGTGCCATTCATATTTATCCATGCTTTAGCACTACCTCCTGCTACAAAACTCGTAGCAACACTATTATTACTACTTGCATCTGTTAATGTGTCTACTCTTAATATACTTGCCATTATGCTAAATCTCCTGCTATAGCATGACCAGCTTCATCACAATCACTAGCTGATGCGTTATTAGGTGCTCTTGTTAACACATCACCAGTATTTGCTGTTGTCGCTTGGTCAGTATTTTCCATTCCATGAGTTCTCCAATCACCAGAACCAATTATAGGAGCATGATTTGCATTTGCCATATTGTTAATAAAAGCCATTACATAATCACCAGTTCCATTATCTGTAAAACTTGCCTGATTAAAACTATCTCTTGTTGGAGTTCCTTCTGCTCCATCATAACGACACCAATGTTTTAGTAACCCCTGTTGGAGATTGGTTGTCGTTGAGTTTCCCTCACCTGTAACTGCCACACTACCTGCTGTGGTTACACCTGTAATTGTATCTACTTTTAATTGACTCGCCATTATAAATCCTTACACAATCCTATATCCATAACAAAGAGTATATCCACCTGCAAATGTTTGAACAGTAGGATCTGACCCACTTGCATCTGATGCTCTATTATAAAATGTTATTTCATCTCCTACAGATAAATTGGCTATTGTTGAAACAGGCACACTTGTTGAAAGTTGGTCTGCTTCTGAGTTATCTGTTATATCTACATTTGCTATATGAGTTCCATTTTTATAAATAGCAGACCTAGAAGTTTTACCATCATCTCCTATTCCATCAAAATCTATGTATGCCACATAGTAAAGCATATACAGTCCTGCATAACCTGTTGGGACAGTAAATTTTGATGAAGCAAAAGCACTATGAGTGTCTATTTCATTTTGTGTTAGTCCAGTATTTTGAACATAACTATTTGCTGTTATTGTATATTGAGCAGCAAGTTCTGCATAAAAAGCTAAAGATATAGAGCCACTTCCTGCCTTTGGTCTTATATTATCTACATTTAATTGACTTGTCATACGATACTCCAATAACCATTAACAGTAACAGTTGCCGATTGTGTTATAGGACCTGCACTGACGCCATTCTCATCACTATCTATTGTTATATCGGCACTTATAGTATTACCATTTAATCTAATTATACTGTTATTTCCTTTAAATGGATATCTCGTATCGGCTTCTGTTTTTGTATATGAATTAGCTACAGAAAATGTATCATATACAACCATCTCAACAATATCATTTAAACTTGCACCTGTTCCCAACACAACAGTTGTCCCCGTTGTAGCTGTATAATCTGTTCCAGCTTTAAGCAAAACACCATTCTGGTAAACATCCATATACAAACTATCGGAATAACTTAATGATAAAGAATTAGCATCACTGCCACTAAATGAAGTTTGACTAGCAGTTGCCTGATACTGAAATCTACTTCTTACTCCAAAATTTTGTGATCTTCCTATATACGGCATTATGCTAAGTCTCCAAAAAATAAAACTGTATTAGGGTCATAATCTAATGCTGAAGCAGCATTATAGACATCCACTGTTCTAAAATTACAACTTCCTGTTGACCTTGCACTTGTTGTTTTAAAATGCACAAGACATTCATCATTGCCAGATGCACCTTGAGGTCCCATTCCTGCACAACAATAATTAGTATTTGCAAAATCGTTTGCTATTGTAATTGTAGGTAATCCAGTTCCACCATCTGTCATACTTGTAACATTAAATGAATCATCAACAGCAGCAGTACCTGTCATGTCAATATCTGCCCAAACTTTACATAACCCTTGTTGGAGATTAGTCGTAGCTGTAGCTTCACCTGCAATAGATGCAGCAACACCTATGCCTGAATTTATAACTCTAGTAAGAGCCATCTATTACTCCTATGCGTAAGGACTTGTGCCTAGATTAGTGGTGTCCCAAGCTGCTTTTAACTTTGTTATTGTATCTGCATTAGTAATTGCAGAAGCCGCTGGAGCATCCCTTAATGCTTTTTTCTTCGTTTTAATTGTAGATTGAGCAGATGAATCATCATCTTCCAATGCTTTCATAAACAAAGTATCTTGTTCTTCAAGTAATGGTTTCCTTACTGCTCTTATTTTGTCTTTAAAAATAACTTTAGCTGCTGTCATGTCTTCTGTAATAGTCGTTCCAGACAAGCTCCAAGCATTTCTAAAATGTCGGTCAGATGGAATACTGGCTGTAGAAGCATCTATAGTATTACCATCTTTATCCGTTATCATTGTTGTTGCCATAGTTAATCTCCTTATGCTACTTCTTGGCTTTTGTTAACATTTTCATCAATTTTCCAAGCATTTCTCCAAACTCTTGTACTTGGAAGTTGATCCTTTTTACAGATAACCAATCTAGGTCTATTGGCTTTCTCGTAATCTCTCCACACTCTCTGTGGTATATCCTTCATAATTAAATATTCTATTGCCTGTTCTTCTGTCATTGGCTCAATAGGTTTTGTATTATGCAGTAAATAACCTCTTGTATGTTTTTTAAAATCTGGCTTTGCTTCATCTTCTGCTAATGCCCAATATACTTCAACTGGAGGTAAAATACCACCCTGTAATGCACAAGCCATCCAATTAGGGTCAGGTACAGTTACCTTTGCACACTCATCTAAATTATCAGGATCTTCCCATACCACACGATAATCAGATTGTTTGCCTTCTAACTTTTCTTTCGCCCAACACAATCTATCCCAAAGATGTGTGCCTTGAAATTCTGGTGTTTCTATTGTCATGCCATATCTCCATGTAAAGTAATACAATTTTGTGTATCTGCGTAAGCATTGTTATCCCCATACATATAATGTAAAAAACTAGAAGTAGTTTGGCTACCCACATAAGGTTCAGATATGTTATTATATAAAGAATGACCAATACTATAATTAACTGTGTTAAAATTACTTGAAAAATTAGGTGTTTGCTGACCTGTATTTGTGTCGGTTAAAGAACTCACATTAAATGACTCTGTAATACTTGCACCATCACCTGGAAATTTACCTCTTGCACTACATTTTTGAACCAAATAATCAGCATCAGTAGAAGTTGCTGTTACACCTGTTTTGCCACTTATGTTTCCAGTTGTTTCTAATGTATCAAATGCTATTGTTCCGTTTGCCATTATGCTAAATCTCCTAATGTTTGAGCAGTTGGAGACTCCCAATCATCTGCTGCCGTAGTATTACTTGCACAATGTAAATCAAAGGATGTAGTAGTTTTTTCTAAAGATGCAGGACCTTGTCTACCTTGTGCCGAACCATCTTCGTCATATGCACCACCTGTTGTTACAGAAAAAGTGGCATTGTTCATATTATTTGCAATAGTTACTGTATAATCACCCGTTCCATTATCTGTTATAGATGTATTATTAAATGAATCGGTTACAGCAACAGTGCTTGTGCCATTTAAAAGAATCCAATGTTTACACAACCCTTGTTGTAAGTTAGTCGTGGTA
>Ga0208919_1001619_pt1 | contig 12671 bp, 24 predicted proteins | sample 4_EtaG_FD_184076 | JGI IMG/M metagenome (GOLD analysis project Ga0208919, IMG submission 184076) | Marine viral communities from the Subarctic Pacific Ocean - 4_ETSP_OMZ_AT15127 metaG (SPAdes) (version 3) | ecosystem: Environmental > Aquatic > Marine > Oceanic | place: Pacific Ocean | collected...
CTTTATTAAATGTGGTTATATCTTCATTAATCTTCCAAGCATTTCGCCACACTCTAGTGCTTGGTAACTGTGACTTAGTACAAATGACCATACGTGGCTTGTTGGCTTTGTCGTAATTTTGCCATACGTGCTTTGGTAGGTCTTTCATAATAAGATATTCTATTGCTCTTTCTTCTGTCATTGCTTCAATAGGCTTTGTGTTGTGTAACAAATAACCTCTTGTATGTTTTACAAAGTCAGGCTTATCTTCATCCTTCTTGAGTTCCCAATAGGCTTCTACAGGTGGTAATATGCCACCCTGCAATGCACAAGCCATCCAATTAGGGTCAGGATGTGTAACCTTTGCAGGTTCATCAGGTGTTTCAGGGTCTTCCCATACAACACAATATTCTGTTCTGTAAGGCTCTAACTTTTCTTTTGCCCAACACAGTCTATCCCAAAGATGTGTGCCTTGAAATTCTGGTGTTTCTATTGTCATGCTAAGTCTCCTAAAATTTGTGTAGTGCCTAAATCAATATCATGCACAGCAGAAGTTGTGTAACCCAAAGTTCTAACATAGCTTGTTGTTATATTAGCATCTAATTGATTGTAATAGGCAAAAAAATCTATGCTTCCTGCTGAAACACCAAATGTTGTAGAATAATTATTATTACTAAAATTATTTGTAAAATTTTGGTCAAAATCACCTGTGCCATTGTCATCAATACTTGAAGTGTTAAGACTATCTTTAATAGTATTAGGTATTAATTTCATCCAAGCCTTCACACTACCATTCACAACGTAATCTGTATCCACAGACTTAGCTGTGCCTGTTATCTGTCCACTTGTTGATAATGTATCAAATGCTATTGTTCCGTTTGCCATTATGCTAGGTCTCCGTGAAAATTAATGCCATTATGTCTAGCATCATATGGAGTTCCATTTCCATTAGTTCCACTAACATAGTTTGTTTTAGTTCTAAATGTTCCTGTAGCAAATCCATCATTTGTTAATGCACCTTCTGAACCAAAAACACCTACACGAGAACCCACATACATACTAATACCAGCAAAACTATAATTTACATTAGAGAAATCATTTGTAAAAGAAATCGTATAATCACCAGTGCCATTATCAGTTAAAGTTGCCATATTAAAGCTATCATTAATAGCTGATGTTGTGTCACCTTTAAAATTACTCCAACACTTTGCCAACCCTTGTTGAATACTTGTCTGATTGCTACCCTCACCTCTAATAGTCATAGAGTTTGCACTTGCACTAACTACAGGTGTTGAGCCAATGGTTATGGTTGTTGCAGTGGACTTGCCTGTGATTGTGTCTAGAATTACTGTACTCATATCTAACCTTTCGGATGCTTATCTTTAACAGCTTTAATCGCTGCTTGAAAAGCATCTCCACCTTGACCTGCATGATATATTAAATCTAACTGCTCACCTATTGATGGGTATGCTTCTGCTCTGTCTCTTTGATACTTATTATTTTCATAAGCAGTTTGTAACTCTTTTTGTTTAGCGAGTATATCTTCTTTAGATATGGGTGTTGTATTATCATGCCATGTAATATTATTTACATCTTCGCCATTGATAGTGCATTTAGCATTTGGGTTTATTGCTAATATTGAATTTAATATATCTGTCAACCACCAATCTCCATAACTATAATACTACTAGCACTTCTGCCACCTTCATTAGCACTATCCACATCCGCACCAGTTCTGTTTATGTAATAAGCACCATTTCCATCTGTTTCAGCTTGAAGTTTATAGGTTTGTTGACTTGTACTTGAAGGTGAATCAAGATAATTTATAAAAGCCATAAAAGCCGTTTCATTACCTGCATTAGAAGCACCATTAAAATAATCATCTGCTGCAAAATAAGATACCCTTTGCCTATTACTAGCAGCATCACCTACAAATGTAGTTGAATTTCCACCAGCTAATTTAAATTTAGGAGAAGAATTGTTTGCCCCTGCCCAACAAAAACTAACCATTACTAAAATTTTACTAGACGCTGATCTAGGTGTTATGTTTACAGACAAACCAGAAACATCTTCAAAGCTAGTGCTAGTGCTACTTGTTGTATCTGTTTTAATTGCTTGAACAACTTGCAAAACACTTCCAGTCAAGTAAGGAGATTTATTTCCACTTGTATCAGTGATTGTATCTACTTTAATTGTACTCACGATACCACCAACCTTCCACCACTATTGACAGTCAATGTAACACCACTATCTACTGTAAATGTTCCAGTAACTTGTGCGTTTTCTGTAGCTAGTATTGTAGTATTAGCAGTTAAGTTTTGTGCATTGGTTCTAAACAAACCACCTGCTTTAAAGTTACCTTTATTCTCGGCTGCTGGTGTAACTGTGCCAGTTTGTGGTGCTAGAAAGTTTACAAAGATATTGCCAGTGCCAGTGCTAGGTGCAGCCGTAAAAGTTAATGTTGTACCGTCTGGAATAGTATAAGCAGCGGTATCTTGTACGACACCATCTACAGATACAAGGATATCTTGTACTGAACTTACTGTTCTGCTTAATGTGAATGTGGTATCTGAATTATCACCATTGAATCTTTGTACAGCAGTTGTAGCCTCAAAAGTTGTAACTGGAGTCTTACCAAGAAAAGGCATTAGGTTATCTCCATTATTGATACAGCAATGTCCGTAGCTCCACTTGCTGTAAGTTTTAATACGTCTGTTGTTTCCATAACAACTTTGTTGCCTGCCAAGAGTTCTAGTGATGATCCTACTGGGATGGGTGCATTTGTAACAAGCTCAACATTTTCATTAGCTTCGTCATTAGCGTTTGTTCTGTTACTTGTATTTGATTCTATTGTAACTGTAGCAGTAACTTGACTTGTTGTTGTATTACCTAACATGATTCCAAGTAGAACTGTCGTTGTAGAACTCGCTACTGTGTATATAGTATCGGCACTTGTTACACCTGCCTTTGAAACTAATTTAAATGTATTTGCCATATCATTATCCTAACGCTATTGCTAAAGCTGTTGCATCATTAGATGCGTCTGCTGCCGAAACTGCACCAATATCAGAAAGAACTTCACTGTTACTTCTGCTCTCTAAACCATTTGCTGTAAATCTAGCATACTCATCATCTGCTACGTCTGCACTATCTATTTTAACTGCGTTAGTATTTGATATACCAAATGTTAAACTAGCTTGCGCACCTATATCAGCAAGAACTTGGGAAGCATCTCTGCCCTCAATAGAAGTGCCATCTACTCTTAGAAAATCATTATCGGCTACACCTGATGTAAACACTGGGACATTTGTATTTGATATACCAGTAGCTGCAACTGCGGCTGTACCTAATCCTAATGTTGTCCTTTGAGCAGCAGCATCTGCATCATCCAGTAATGCTTTACCAGCAGAAGTTAAATCATAAGTCCCAGCAGCGCCAGATCCAGTAAACTGTATTCCTTTATCTGCGGCTGATGTTAAACCAGCTAGTGCTTGTAGCTCTGCATCTAATCTTGCATTTGCTACAGTTCCAGATAACTGAGAAGCATCAATAGTTTTGTTTGTTAGTGTTTGTGTACCAGTATCAGAAACTAAAGTTGCATTTGAATTACCTATAGTGCTACCACCGGGTAGAGTTAAAGTATTTGTTGCTGCCAGACTATGAGGCTGAGGTGATATAGTTTGTGCATGATTGTTACTTGTTTCACAATATAATTTTAATTGACCTACACTACCGCTATTACTTCTAAGTTCTATTACACCACCATTAACAGTAAGATCATCACCTACAGATAAATCCGCACCTAATGTTGCATTGCCACTAGCATCTAAAAACACTGACTTTGATGCTGGTATTGTGCAAAAGATTGTCTTTGTACCAGCACTAAAATTAACTGCACTGTCACTATTAGAACTGCTGATAATTGTAGATCTAGCTATTGTGCTAGAGTCACTGCTGAGTGTGCCTAGACCGACCTCAAACTCTGCTGTGCCGGGCAATGTGACTGCATAGTATGTAGTGTTATTATTTCCAACACCAGCAGCAAAAGTTTCAAAGCCAGTAACAGCACCAGCTAATGTAAGTGTGCCAGTGCCAGTTGTGGTTGTAGTTTCTTTTACTCTGTCGTTTAATACCAATGCCATTATTTAAGCTCTATTGTTAAGTTAGTTGCATTAATTCTAAATATGTCACCACTAGCTATTACTTTACTGGCATCTAATGCGCCAATAAATAATACATTTCCACCCGAACCTACTACATCTAGAGAGTCGCTTACATGAGTTGCTATAAACACATGTGTAATTGTATTGTTAGTGCCGCCAGATGCTGGAAATTCAATATTATTGGTATTTTTGCAAGTTTGTGTATCAGCAGATTCTGTTGTCAATGTCCAATCTGCATGAGGAACATTTTGCCTTGCATAGTTTGTAAAATTAGCTTCTGTTATCGTAGGATCTCCAGATTCACCTGTTGAGTCATTAAAGTTAGAAACTGCCGTAGCCAATCCAACAAAAATATTGTTTCCCGGTGTACTGAAAGATGCTGCGTTGTTTTTAAAAATAAGACTTAATATCCTATTTTCTAAAAAGGTGGTTGCTGCATTTGCTGTTGCCATATTCTACTCCTATGTTCTCTGCGCTCTAGGTAAACCCTCAGAATACGCATCAGTGTTTTCTCTAGCTTCTCCGTAATCTTTAAGTCTTGTTAATTGATCCATAAATCTTTTCTCATATTGTTGTATCAAATCAGGCTCACCTTTCATAAAAATATAAGCATCTACCAATGATCCAAACAATAATGCAAATGGCGCATTAGTGCTTAACCATGTTGTACCACTATCAGCGCCTGATGTCAGGCTTGTTGGTCTATAATAATAGTGTAATTCTATAGTATAATTTGAGTTTGGGGTAGGTCCAAGTATAAAGTTTTCTGCATCAAACTGTGCATAAAATCTTGGAGTTGCTGTTGAGGATGAAGCGTCATATGCTTCTTGTATGAAATTTACATCTTTTTGTAGCAAAAATGCTTCACTACCAGATGTTGTTATCTGTAATGAAAAAGATGCTAGATAGTCTGATGGTAATGTTAAAAATTTATCACTTGATGATAATGTTGAAGTTACATTTTTTCTAAATATTTCTAAATCAATATTCTTAAATATTCTTTCTTCTGCAGCTTTAATAAAGTCAGATAGATGATTTACAAAAGTTGTTTCAGAATTATCAGTGTAATCTTGTATCGCTGTTTTTAACTGCGCAAATGTAAAGCTCATCTAAGCCTCCAAAGTAACTGGTCCAACTGTAGCAAACACACCACCTCCGGTAATCGATCCTGCAGTTGATTCTGCGACAACTGTAATAGTGTATGTGTCATCTGTTAGTTTAGTTATAGCATATCCTGTAGCTAAGTTAAAGTTTGCCGCTGTCAATCCATCAAAACCTAAACAGTTTCTAAATCTTACTGTGTCTGATGTAGATCTACCGTGGTCTTTCTCTGTTACTGTAACTACAGTGCTGCCTCCATCTGCAGCAGCAGTTGTAAAAGGATTAACTAATAATAATCTTTCTGTTGCAGGCTCTACCCTATCTGGTCTTGCATTTAACAATGACTGAGTATCATCAGTCTTAAATTTACCCAAATGATTTTGTGGATGATCTGGATCAACTACATCATACCCAACCATCATGCCGGTTTTAGCACCGTTTCTAATCTCTGGTATTAGTTCCCTAAGCGGATATCTAAATCCTGTCTTATCACATATACCATATGCATATTTACCAACTGAATAAGGCATTATTTTTCTTTCTTTGATTTATAGAAATACTCTTCGCTATCTCCAAATCTTTCTAATTTGTTCTCGTTTTCTACCTGATAATAATGTGTGCTAACCTTAAAATCAGGGGTTAATGGTTCTGCAGGCGTTAAGCTGTTATCATATATTCTGGTTCTGTTATTTGGATACAAACAATACTGACCATTCTCTAATTCTATTATATTATGTGACTTATGCTCTTCTGGTGTTTCACTAGTGCTAAAGTCAACTGTATCTATATCACCATGATAATTATCAAGTGTAGCTACATAAGATCCCTTAACCGCACCCGCATCTCTTGTATAAACTTCATAGCTCATAGATCCTATAAACTGCTTTTGTATGCAAGTTACGTTGTAATCCATACAATTCCAAAATTGCAGATTATACAAAGGCAGATCTGGTTTTGGTTTTTTAGGCTCGCTAACAAAAGCGCTTATTGGCAGTTTATCAAACATTGCGCCATACTCTGGTAAGTATGTTTCAAAATAAAAAGCTCTACCCGGCAAGGATTTGCAAGATACCCAAACACCTTTTACAAATTCACCATGACCATCTTGGTGATCTCTTAAATATTCCTTCCTAACCCACAGATTTATTGCAGGTAGGTTACATATAAGTCTCGACAATTAGTAACCTCTGTTAAAATTTACACCTCTGGTTGCGGCTCCACCGCCACGCATTTTAACAACTTTGCCACCTTTTTTTAATTTTATAGATGACAACATTTTTGCTTGACCTGTGTGAGCCTTAACTGCTTTTTTTAATCCAGTAGTAACTTTTTTAATTTTAGATTTATTAGAAGTTACTTTACCGCCTTTTTTCATAAAGCCCATTTTATTGCGCACTGGTGTAGGTAATTTGCTAAGACCTTTTCCTTTGCCGCCCTCTGGTACAGGTTTTAAAGAGCCGCCACCAGCCTTTTTCATTATACCACCAGACTTTGCCTCCATAGGTTTCCCTCTGCCGGTTTGCTTATCTAGCATCTTTTTCTGACCGGGTGTCATTAAAGGACCGCCACCTTTAGGTGACTTCTTTTTCTTTTTTTGTTTCGGGAATGTGCTTCTGTCTATATCTTGCATTCCCTTTTTTGTTGGTGCAATTTTAATAGGCATTATCTTCTCCCTAATGATGGTGATTTAGTAGAATAAAGTCTTTTTCTTTTCATTCTGTCTATAGCTTTTTTTGGTTTCATCTTTGGTGTAGGAGGGGGTGTTAAGGCTACCTTTCTTCTTTTAGCTTGTGCTTTAGGCTTCTTTTGAAGTCCAGCCATATCTTTTTTAGTCATGCCTTTGTATGGGCTTTGTTTAGTGCTACCGCCAACTGTTGCTCCTGTTGTTTTTTTACTACCAACTTTTGATGCAGCATAAGGTAATTTTAAATTAGCACCTGCTCTAATTTTATTAGCGTCTGTTATATTAGGGTTTGCAGCCATTAATTGTTTTAATGTAAATCCCCTTTTCTTTGCTATCTGTGATAACGTATCTCCAGATTTAATTTTGTATTGTGGCATTTTAACCTCCGTAGAAAGTGTTATATGGTACAAATCTAGCAGACGAGCTATCTTGATCTTCCCCTGCTGCTAGTTCAAACTGAAACTCATATTCTTGTTTGAGGGGAGCAACTCTATTTGCAACCTCTGGTCTTTTCATAGCTATGTAATAAGCTAATCCAGAAACAAGGCATGGTGCAAATCTTGGTGGTATAAAAGATGTTGTTGTCCCATCAATACCAGATGAAATCCCATCTATTCCCACAATTCTAAAAAAGGACAATGTGTATGTGTCTGCGCTATCTGGCACAGGCCACATTGTAACTGTTACAGAGTCAGCAAGTCTTTGTACAAATATTTGTGTAGGCTTGCCCTGTGTATTCTTTGCGCTTTGTTGTGCATAAGTTGAAACACTTATCCTAGTAAGATTTGTATCTACCTGATTTGTCCCTGTCCCTGTCCTAATCTGATGCTCTAGTATATCCACTGTGTCTGTAGGCATAGTGTAAGTGGCAGTGCCTGAAGACAGAGACAATGTTCCAGATGCTATTGTCCAAAGATTCAAACCTCTATTCTGCCATTCCATAGTTAATAAATTAAAACTACGTCTAGCGTTTCTTAAATCATTACCTGTTCTTAACTCTAGCCCTGCTCTTTGATAAGCCTCTTCAAACAGGTCTGGTATGTCTGGGACTACTACTGCCATTTATGTGACCTTTCTATAAGCTCTCGTCTTTCTTGCAATCTTCTTTGGCTGTTTAGATACTTGTTTACCTGATCTAGTTGCTTTTCGTTTAGCAGCCGTAGAACGGGCGTATTCAGAGGGCGAAAGAGCCTTAATTGCTTTCTCAGGTAAGTAACGCTCGCCTGTTGCTTTCTGCCCTTGTGTACTAGGTTTACCACTTTTGGTTCGCCACTTCTGTTTACCCCAAGCCTTTAGACTCCTTTGTGGTTTTTTTAATCCGCCCATTACTTTTTATTCATCCATGCTGTTGTACCCATGTATGCTCCCACAATACCAGCTCCACTTATGTAAAATAAATTACTGATATCTGCTAAGGCTTTGACTCTTTCTACATCTATAAAAAACATAGCTGCTGTAAATAAACCCATAGCTATTAAAGTATACCTTGCCATTCTTAGTTGGGCAAGGTTTTTGCGTAAGGCGGTTTCTGTTTCTTTTATTTCTTTCATATTGGAAAGCTCTTCATCAGTTACAACGCCATCGCCATCTAAGTCATATTCATTATACTTACTTGATGATTGTAATTTCTTTTGTTTCATTTCTTGCCTATACTTCTTAAACTTTCCATTACTTGATCTATATCTGGCTCTTTGCCATTTGGATCATATAAACATTTGTACTTCTTGGGACACCAAGTCTCAATCATCATTGTAAATGTTTTATTACCGCCTTGATAAATACAAGCTCTTTTGTCAGTGTATTTAGATGTGACTCTTTTTTTTAATCTACAAGTTGTATACTTTTTTTCTTGTATTTTACCCTGCCAAACCTTTTGCTTGTATGTGTAATCTTTTGGCGCATTGTATATTTTGGCATCAGCTCTAGCTTCTTTCATCCAGATACCAGCTACCAAAACAGCAAAACCACCAACTATTGCCGCGACAATAAACCAAGTTATAGCTTCTGCTATTTGCCTTCTTAACTGCTGCCTTTTATAAACTGTTTCTTGTCTTTGTTTTCTTATTTGACCTTCCATCTTTAGCAAATCATCATATGCTTGTGGACCATAAGTCATGTTTAAAAATATCTTTAATTCGTATCTTTGCTCTTCTAGCTTTTTCTTTGCCGCATACGCTGCGAGAGCCGCTTCTTCTATAGATCCAGCCTTAAACAACTTGCCGAAAAGGGGAGGATTCTTTGCTTGTTTCTCGGCGTTGTCAATATCAGAGACAGCTCCCATCCATCTACCTATGTCCCCACTCATCTGCTCTATATCTCTAGCTGCTGAAAATCCCTGTTTTATGGCATTAAAAGCGCTATTTGCTACACTCATTGCAGCGGTAATTGTTAATGGGTCCATTTAGTATTTCCTTATTTGTAGCCGCCACCTGCTTTCTTATAGGCTTTAGCCATCATCTGTGCTTTTCTAGCAGACCACTGACCGGGTCTTCCACCCTTACCGCCTGCCTTTATTCTGTTAAATATTTTTTTTCTCATTCCGGGCTTGGTATAGTTACCAGCTTCGTTAACTCTACTTTTCTTTACTTTACCTCCAGCTTTCATGCCATTGGCACTTCCATCATCTATATTCTTTGCTGTTCTTAATATATTTAGGTCACCAGCATCTGTTCCAGAAGATATAAATCCCCCAGATTTAAGTCTCATAGGTTGTTTCATTAAGCTCTCCTGTTTACTTTTCTAGCTTTACTAGTTCTTGCAAAAGATCTGTTTATTGACTTTGGCTTCACTGCGAGATTCTTTTTCTTGTTATCTCTAGGATTACCATTTTTATGAGCAACGTCTTTACCGTCACCCTTCTTAACACGACCAGCAGTTTTCATATTAGACCTAGCTGTATTCCTACTAGCTCTACGTTTCTTCTGATCTGTTTGCTTGTGGTAGTTATCATACTCACCACGATAATTACGTTTTGGCATCTTCATGCACCCATTCATATCCGTATTTGCTTTGCCACTCAACCTCAGTCGATACTAAGGCTTTACAAGTAACGCATCGAACTTGCTTTTCTTTTGTATTCTTCAACGCTGTCTTACATATGGGACAAACTTCATCTTTCATTATACAGCTCTTGTTTTACCTTTTGTAGCAATTCCGTCTATTGGTCTTGTTCTTTTCATCATGCCGCCTGCCATCATTCTTGGCATTTTTGTCATTCTATTTGAACCCTTCTTTTCCTCTTCTCTTTTTTTAGCTTTGTCTCTACGTTGTTTTGCAAATTGACCAAGGGGGCTAAGAGGTCCAGCAGCCTTGCCTAAAGAAGATAATGCACCAGATATTGGTCCCTTGCCTTTCATAACGCTGTATGCAGGAGAGAGCGTTTCTAACATCTTGCCTATATTTTTCTTTATTACAGGTTTCTTTTTGTTAGTTTTTATTGTTTTAGTAGGTGATTCAACTGAGCCAGAAGTACTAGGCTTAAGATATTTATCCATATTTGTTCCGGTTCTTTTTCCAGTACCATATTTTTTTTCTGCTACAGGATCTCCGGCTGCAACATTTGATGCTTGCCTCCTTATTTTTTTAACTTGAGAAATATCTTTAGATAAAGTTCCGGGAAGATCTTTAAGATAATCCATTGCTTTAGATTTTGGAGCATTTTTTTGTTGATAAGCAACAGAAGATTTAAATTTAGCAGATTTATCTAATTTTTTTTGAGTTGTTTTACCACCTTTATTCATTTTCTTAGTTTTCATTCTATTACCCTTCATTTGCTGTTTCATTGATGCTCTACTAATCAACACTTCCACCTTCTTCTAGCTTGTCTTAAACGACTATTGGGATTCTTGGCTGCTTTAGGAAACTTTTTCATTTGACCTGCAGATCTGGCGCAGAAAGATTTACGCCTCTTTGCAGCTTTGCTGCCGGGCTTTACTTTTCCTGTTACTGCTGTCTTGAGTTTTGATCCGGGATTATCTCTGCGATATTTTGCAACACCTTTTGCGGTCATGCCTGCACCGGCTTTGGTGGGGCGCTTATGCCCACCACCGATACTATGACCTTTCATGGTCCCTTTTTTTGTAGCCATTACGACAAGAACAAGGTTAACTTATTTCCAGAACCTGTAAAAGCATGTATGAAAGCTCCATTTTCAGCTAAAATACCTTGATCTGGAATGTTTAATGTGTGCAGCCCTGTTGGAAAACTTTGCACTAATAAGTCTGCACCACCTGATCCATCCTTAATAGTTACTGCACCTGCAGCATTACCAAATATAACAACTTGTCTTATTCTTGTTCTATCTGGACCTATAACTGCAGCATCGTCACCTTGGTCATGATTAAAGGCTTTTACGTCTGATCGACCTGCCATTTAAGTCTCCTGTAATTAAGCCTCGTAGCCTATTAATTCAATTAATAGCTTACCAGCAGTATAATCTGCATCTGTTGTTGCACCTAATGTTAAATACAAAAACTCATCCGCAGCAGGAACACCAGTAAAATAAACCTTGCTACCTAATGTTGCATCTCCTGCATTAACTAATAATGTTTCTGATAAACCACTAATAGCACCATCTTCTACACCAGTGCCTTCCGTAGCAGAGTGTACATTTATGTCAGGATCTCCACCCGCAGGCGCTTCAAAACATTCCATGCTACCAGCAATGATTGTTCCATTTTCTGCTGCTGTAATTTGTCCTATGTGACATACTTCAGATGTGCCATTAATACCAATGATATCACCAGATGCTGTTGATCTTAATCCAGTTAAGTCAATTAATATTCTTGTTGTAATGATTCCACCTTCTCTTATTACAGAGCTTCTGTAAATAGTTCCAGTACCACCTGTGATACCAGCTCCTGCTTCTGTAGTAAGTTTATTAGCGTCTAAAGATGCAAATCCGCTAGAGTTAATACTTGATTGTGTGGTGATTGCGCCAGTTGTAGCGTTCTTGCTGATAGTGGTAAAGCCACCCTCAGAACGGACTGGACCGTTGAAAGTTGTATTAGCCATTTATAATCTCCTTGTCGTGGCAAATGTCTGCTAATGCAGTCAAGGGTTAAAGTAAAGGGAGCTGGAAAGGAGCAGCTCCCTTTTGTAGTTTTAGGCTCCCGGTGAACCAAACATTCCGAGAGGATCTGACACACCAAATGAGTATCTCTCACGAGCTTTGTATCTAACATTGCCTGTGTTGAAATCACCATCCATTGATGTTGACATAGGTGTTCTTACAAACATTTTCATTCCATTAGGAACGTCAGTTGTTAAGAAGAATGCATCAGTATCTGTTAAATAGTGATTAACAGCAAATCCCTCTGGAATAGATCCATTGGTTCTGATTGCATTTAAGTCATTGTCAGCAGTTGCTGTTCTTAGCTCTGATTGTAATATCCTTGTAGCTACAAACATTAATGCTGGTGGAACAATTAACTTTCTTGGCCTTGCTGCAATTAACAAACCTCTTTCATCTACGAAAGCTGCAATGTCAATTACCATCTGCTCAAGAGATGTTTCGTTCAAATCAGCATTTGTTGACAATCTATTTTTATTGTTACCACCAGCCACTGTTGGGTGAGCTGTGTTAAACAATGTTACACCATCGCCACTTTGGAATGTATCAAAGCCTGTGTTAAGCAATGAAGCAGCTTTAGTCTGCTTTGTATAAGCCATTGCTCTTGCTAGTGCTTTTGTATAACGAGCAGACAATGAATCATAAAGATTATCTTCCATTGCTTCTTCTGTTA
>Ga0208919_1001622_pt1 | contig 12629 bp, 15 predicted proteins | sample 4_EtaG_FD_184076 | JGI IMG/M metagenome (GOLD analysis project Ga0208919, IMG submission 184076) | Marine viral communities from the Subarctic Pacific Ocean - 4_ETSP_OMZ_AT15127 metaG (SPAdes) (version 3) | ecosystem: Environmental > Aquatic > Marine > Oceanic | place: Pacific Ocean | collected...
TAAACCAGTTAACTGCGTTGCATAATCTTTACCTAGATCTTCTACAAATTGTGGTGGTAAACTACGTGTTTCTGTTATTGCCATTAAATTACTTCTCCTATTCTCTCTGATACACTAAACATCTCTTTAGCGCCAGTGTTTCCTTGTGATTCCTCTGATATTCTACCACCATTTTCTAAATTTTTCATCATGTTTTCCATAATTTCTGCACCTTTGTTTACGTCTCCACCGCCAGCATTTCTGACAGCGTCGGCTGTAAATACAAACTCATTTACACTTAGTCTTGCTGGTACATCATCAGCTTTTTCTTCTTTACCTATTGGTACAAATCCACCTTCGTTCCTATAATCTTTTTCCATGCCACCAAGATTCATGAGCCCACCTTCTTGAGCCATGACTCTGTCTCTTGGTTTAGATGCTAATCCTCTAAAGTAATCTTCTAACATATCCATGTATTCTTTAGTTCCTCTTTTATTTTTCATGTCAGGAAACACAATTTCAAACTGTTCCATGTAATCTTTTATATCAAATTCAGCCATCATTTTGTTAGGTAAAGGTGGTCCTATTGGTTTTGGACCAAAAGGATTAACTGGTTCTGTTGGGTCGTTTGGTAATGGTTGACCACCTAGTGCAAATCTAGATCTTATTATTCCACCATCTTTAACTCCATAAGTTCTATAAGGTAAGTAAGTTCCTAATCTCTGATCGGGTCCTAAAAAAGAATATGCGTCAGTAATAGCTGCAATTTTTTCTTCGTCACCTTGAGCTGCGTCTAAAGCTTCGTTTAATGATGCTCTCATACTAGCTGGTGTTCCTTCTTCTCCTGTTATAGGATCAATTAATCTCCCACCTCTAGTTCCACTATCAGGTAAAGTATCTTGTTTAGCAGGACCTGCTAAAGCTCCTGCACCAGTAATTAAACTAAACATTTTTAAAGGACTAAATACTTGTTTTCCTGCTTTAGTAGAAAATAAAAGAGGGTTTTTAGAACTAAAAAAATTACCAGGACTAAAACCTTCCATACCACCGGTTTTAAATTTACCACCGCCACCATAATAAAATGCAGCTCCGGCTATTGCAGCTTTACCTATGTCACTGCTTAAAACTTTTTTAGCAGCTTTACCTACGCTTTTAAATATACTACCTAGACCATATGCTTTTCTTCCTGTAGCACTGTCCATAATACCACCAAAAGCTCTTGGTACTCTACCACCTTGATTAAATATATAAGAAGCTCTTGTTACATCTTCTGCTCGGTTTGCATTAGGGTCACCAAATCTGTAGTCAAATGTTTTTTCCTCCACAGCATCTTCTTTACCCATATCTGCACCGCCACCCATCATTGCGTACTGTGGTAAAATATAATCATTTTCTTCGTTTTGACCCATATTAAATCTATTAGGTTGATATGTTTTTATTAAATTTTGTATATTATTTTTAGGATCGTTAATATCTAAATTTTCAAGTCTGTCTATTTGATTATAATAGTCTTGTAATTTATCCGACGTAACTGGAACATTAAACTTGTCTGTTACAAAACCAAATAGACCAGGCATTTTTGGATTTAGATTATAACTAGGAATTTTGTCTCCTTTAGCATATGGACCATCTTTACTATAAAATCCTTTATTAACTAGATCTTTAACGCTTGGAGCAAGACCAATCATTTCTTCCATAGTCATTACATCTACACCAGGAATGCTTGGGTCCATAAAACCTTTTTGTAAATTTTTCTTTTTTTCATTTATTAAATAGTTAATAAATTTTTGTCTTTTATTTCTATTAATTTTATCTTTTGTTTTTTTAAATTTTTGCTTTAGTATTACTAGAGGTTTTTCTTTTGGTGTATTATATTGTTGAATAACCCCATCACCTGCATTACCTGTTCCACTATATGCACCACTTTCAAATTGATCCCTAGTAAGACCACTACCTTCTGATGATGTACCTGCAAGACTAGACTCTGTATAGTTATCGAATTCAGGATACGCAGGTATCCCTTCTTTAGTCATAGTCTCTTGACCACCTAAAGCTTTTAGTTTTTTAACTTCGTTTGGTGTTATGTATGCCAACAGATGTGGTTGGCCTTTAATTTTTTTAGTGCTAGTTATCCCAGCCATGACTACATCCCTCTGTTATAGAGACCCATCAAACCGCCGTTGGCTGCCATTGCAACTTTTTCTCTGACATCAACATCAGCTATTCCGCCACCAGGCATCTGCTCTGCCATGTTAACGTTTTCACTCATACTCATTTCTGGAGCTTGAGATCTAATTCCTGATTGATCTTGTTGCAACTGTTGTATAATTTGTTTCCAGATTCCACTTGCAAAGAATGCATCAAAACTAGCAAACTGAGCCTTTTGTTCTGGTTCCATTTGAGACCATATTTCTGCTGCTACTTGTTTACCTTGAGTATCTTCTTCCATACCCATTCTAATGTCGCCCTTGTTGTATTTAATATTAGGTGCTCCAGCTTCTATTGATTCTCTCATTGAAATTTTTTCTTCCATCATATCTCCTTTTACTTTGTTTTTGCGAACAAATCAAGAGGCGGCATGATAACTGTTACATCTCTTTGCACGTCTTCTTCAGGTATATTTGAAGCTTTTAAAGCTTCTTCAGTCTCATAGACTTCCCCTGTTTTCTTGTTCTTTATTGTTGTTATTATTTTTTCTGGTGTTAATGTTGGTATATCCGTCATTATGTTGTTACCTCTTTCTTAATGTTTAAATAACTAATAGCTACATCAAACGAGTCTGTGGTGCTTGATTGTACTGTAAAAGTTTTACCACCTTCTACTATTAACGGTTGGGTTAATAATTCTGTTGTAACATTTGCTGTTAATGCTGCTGCTTTAATAACTGTAATACTATTATTTGTAACAGTTACAGTAGGTGTACCTGCAGATGTAACTAAAATAGATTTAATAACATATGTTTCACTTACTAAAGGATTGCCTGAACCAAAAGGTGTTAATGCGCTACCGCTTGTGCTATCATCTACACCTACAAATTTATACTGATTTACTACTGCCATTAATCTAAAAAGAAACTTCTAGCTTCTATCTCCTGTTTTAATTCTTCTTGAAATGTAGTGTTAAGTTTTTCTAAAACTGCATCTAAATCTCTAACTAAAGATTGTGCTACATCTTCTTCATACTCACTGCTTGCTCTAGTTAATGTTTGTACTATTTTAGCCACTAAATGCTCCTAGTCCAAAATTAATTGAGTCAGTTTGTTTATTTCTCATTTTTTTTATTTTATTTATATCTTCTTCTCTCATTCTATCAGACCTAAAAGGAAGCATCTGACGCAGATGACGCAGATCCAATTGATATATATCTTCAGGAGCTAAACTTTGTAAGTATTCATTTACAGCTCCTTTATCAGTTTCTAACAATCTATTTATTGTTTCAGCTTTATCTTCAGGGCTATCATAAACATCTGTTTTTAGTAAACCAAATAAATTAGCTGTTAAATCCTCTGCAGTTTCTTTTTCAAAAAAACCTTTTCCAAATTCATTAGTAGCAGCTCCGGCATAAGCAAGTACATCTGCTATTGCTTTTTTTACAGGATCAACACCTCGATCTGATACTGTTCCTCTTTTAAAATTCATACTTGGGGGCACTGTTTTTGTAGTAAAAGATCTAGGATCAAGTATTTTTAAAATACCATCTCTTAATAATGATGTAGAAACACCATGTCTTATGTTAGATAATTTTCCTCCAGATGTTTTTAATACTTCCATAGGATTGTCTGGATTACGTTCACGGTATTTGTTCATTGAATCAAACCCTTGATCGTATATTAAATCAGTATCTATCCCAAACATTTTCATTATCTTCTTCCTCCAGCTTGAATATCTAATCTAAACGTACCTAATTTCCAACTACTATCTACTGCTGTATTAGATATAGTAAGAGCTATTGATCTAGCTCTAGCTCTTGTATCTACTTTTGTTGTAGTAGGAGCTACAGTAAAAGGACCCAGTGATGAGCTAGCTGCTGTTTCATTAGGATAATTTCTAAGATCTAATTGTATAATAGCATTTCCTGATTGAGTAATAAAATCAGGTATAATTCTACTAACTCTCATAATACTTTCACCATCACCTCTAAGATCAGCCATATTAGTTGCGCTTCCTCTTATAATTTTTTGTGTAATATCATAATCACCAGAAGTAATGTTAGAAGGAATAGCTGTTGTTACCCCACCTCTTATCTGATTAACCCCTGTTTCATGTTCATAATAATATGTAATTCCTTCTGTGTTTCCTGTTACATCAAAAGAAGTATCTGTATCTGCATCGTATTGAGTTGCATGAGGTAATCCAAATACAGCAGAATCTTGCCAAGTAGTTCTTGTAAATAAAGGACTATCGTTAGTAAACCATATTGGACGTTTTGCTGTTGAGTCTAGATAACTATACGTTACAGATCTTAAATTTACATTTGAATTTAATGTAGGATAAAACCATATTACTTCACCAAACAAATTATTAATTCCTGCATAAACCATTTGATTAGATGTTGTGTTAAGATCATCATAAACATAGTCTTCAACTAAACAATCCATAGATTCTAGTTTACCAGTGTATCTAAAGAAACCATTATCAGACATCCAATACGCAGCACCATCAACTTCTACGGCTGCGTTTTTACCAATCAATCCACAGTTAGTTCCAACTTGTTCATAAGCAAATGTAAAAGGAGTTCCAACAAATCTCATGGTAAATAAAGATGTATCACTCCAAATGTAAATTGCATTTCTACCAAGTTTAGCTCCTATGATCCGTGATCCAGCAGCCAGTCTCTGTGTACCAGCACTATTGGTTGCTGTAGGTGCATAATCATTAATATTTTCTTGAGATGAAAATCTTATAAACATTTCATCTTGTGTTGTTTTATCACCAATAGTTGTTTCAGTTCCAAAAAATACTAAGTGACGATCGGGTGTAGAGACTAACATATCTCTAGACGCTGTTGGTGCGCCACTAATTATTGTAGCTCTTGTACTTACTGCATTGGCTAAATCTGAATTCCATTCAAAACACTCACCGTTAAATATTAAAGCTATTAAATTACTTCCTAAATTATCTAAAGACCACATACCTGGTTCTGCAACTTTATCCGTGGTCGATGCTGCTTGACCCCATGCTGCATAACTACTCGTATCAGTTACCGTTGCTCCTGTGCTGTGCGAAGCATTTGTGGTTCCTCTAACATTTCTAGTTATTCCAGTAAAACTTGTAGACGTAACTCCTGTGTAAGATATTTCTTCAGTGCCTACTTGTATAAAATTAGTTCCTGAAGATGGAAAGTTAGTTGTGCTTGCTACATTAATTGTAGTTCCACTTCCACCTGTTCCAGCAGAATCAGCATTTAATCCTCCGTTTAATGTTGTAGTTTGAGGACTTGATACAGTTCCACCCCATTGAGAAATACCATAACCAAAAACTCCTACTTGGTCTGGTGGTCCTACATGGTAATATTGAAAATAAGTTATGCCTCCAGAAGTAGTTGCTCCAGCCCCGCCTTCATTACCAGGCATTGTAATAGTAATTTCTGTTCCTGAAGGGACAGAAGTTACCATAAATTTTTTATCACAAAAATCTGCAGAGCCAAAATTAGATCCGGTAATCGAAGTAAAAGTACTAATGTCTCCAAATAAAATAATGTCTCCTGCTAAAAAACCATGAGCTGAAGGAAAAGTAATAGTAACATCTGGTTGACCATTAGTTGTGCTAAATGCATTTGTAATAGCTGTGCCTGATGGATTTTTTAATGGGTGTATATCGTAGTATACTCCTCCAGTATAAGCATATAAAATTCTATTAGTTCCAATTATAGAGTATTTAATACCTTCTTTATTAACCATGTGATGCAATCCTCTGGCTGCACCTGTTAATTTTGTATCTCCTAATTGATTCCAACCACCTATTTTTTCAGGTGTGCCATATCTAAAACGTACGTTTTCACCTTCTGTCCACTGAGACTCAGCTCCGGTAGAGGTAACTTGTTTGTTGAATCCTGGTAAAAACCCTAATTTTTGTAACATATAATATAATCCTTATAAAGGAGACAGCGTGTGTGGTGGATTACTGTCTCCATTATAGGGATATATCATCGTTTAAACCAAGATGGAAGACCTAAATGTGGACGCGTGTCAAACATATTATCTTTAGATCCTGGAGTTTTTTTATTGTTATAATGCAGAAAAACTTGTACGCATTCTTTGCCTTTGAATTTTTCTCTCCAATGTTCTAGCTCACAGCCAGAATAAACCAGCATATCTCCTGGTTTTAAATCTACTTTAATTCCTTTCATACCTTTTTTTCCAGAGGGCTCTAGATATATTGGCCAGTCATCACCACCTAGATTCATAGTAGTTGATATTTCACAACTAAATCTATCTTTGTGTCTTTTTAATATATCACTTTTTTTATAAATTCTTGCATAGGTATAAGCTGGATATAATTTTAATCCTGTTGCTTTTTCCATAATAGGTTGGCATTTAAGCATTAAAGTTTCCATTGCTATATCAGAATAACTAGAATAAGTATGTGGGATCTGTTGATTAACGTTTTCATACTCTCCTAACAATGTTTCATAAGGTGAAATGTATCTTGATTTCATACAAGTATCATAAACTTGTTTTTTTATTAAAAAATAATTGTAAATAAAAGTTGCTAAATCTTTTGATATTGCTTGACGAATAACTGTATACTTTTTCTTTTTAAACATCTTTTGCCATTTCTTTTGGTATTGCTTGAATATTCCAATGTATAAATCTAAAAGGTTCAACACCATAATCTATTGTAAATTCGTGTTCTAGAAATCCTGGAAATATAATTAAAGTTCCCGGTTGTGGTCTAAAGTGAACTAGTTCATTACCATTAAGAATTTCTTTTATATTAGTTTTCATTTTTAATTTGGTAGACCTAGCCCCGGTTCTTGGTTCGTGAAATATTGGATACGATGTTTTGTCACTTGCCTTCAGAAAATAAAATCCAGACACATGTTGGTTCCAATGAATGTGTGCTGAATGATGACCACCGCCTTTTTTAGCAAACTCTTGTACCCACATTTCAGACAACACAGCAGTGTATTGTGTCATGTCAAAACCCTGATGGTCTAAAAATTCCCAAGACTTTTGACCAATGTAGTTTCTAAAATCTAAAAAATCATTGTCATTTGTAAGTGGTGTTGAATGATAACTTCTTCCAAAGTCTCCAAACTTTTTTATATATGCTTTAGATTCTGGCACATTTCTAGCAGCTTTAATATATTTGTCAGACGCTTTAGTTAAAGATTTTATAAAATCTAGTTTTTGTTCAGACCAAATAGGTGTGTTAAAAAAATTATTTATATCCATATTATTTAAAAGGATATCCTAGGTTCCACATCACCAATGAATATCTCGTTCCTTTCGTTACTGGTTTAACTCTATGCCATACAAATGATGGAAATACAATGATAGATCCTTTAGGAAGTATCTCTTTTGCTTGTTTTAAATGTTTAGATTCTTCTCTCATATTCGGATCATAGTTCCTAAAATCAAATTCTAATTCTCCACCTTCATATTCTGAACCATCGGTTAACTGACAAGTCATAGATAGTTTTCGAATTTTACCATGGCTATTAGGATCATCAGGTTTATCATAAACTTTGTTCCAACTATCACAATGCCAATCATAGTACTGGTTCAATTTATACTTGGTAAATTGACAAGCTTCCGATCGATCCCAGTTAAAATTCCAACCTGCATTTTTATTAGCTTGATGAATATAAGGATGTATTTCTTTATAAATCCAAGTATCGTTTAACCAGACTAAATCAGAGTTTCTTTTTTTCTTCATATCTTTAATTTGAAATTTTGTAAGTTTCCCCTCTCCATAACCACCTGTTTTAGCCATGGTTTCTGCTTTTGATAACCCATACTTTATAATGTCATCACAAATTTTTGGAGGTACAGCTGATTTAAAATACCAATAGTAATTAGATATATTCATAAGTTATTGTTTGTACAAAGTTTAATAAATTTTTTTGATTGTTAGTTAGATAATACATATTAGTTGATGGAAACATGATAAACATATTATTTTTAAGTTCTATATCCCAACTTCTTCCTTTACGTCTATTATCTTCATAATGTATTCGAACCATACAGTCTTTAACTTTAACGCCGTAAAGCATAGTAAAGTCTGGAGAGTTACGTAGATCCACAGGATCTATGTTTAATAAAGGAATTGTAGTCTCGCTAGGTTTATAAATATTTCCCCACGTTTCTTTGTTAACTAAAGTAAATCCATATTTAAGATTAACGTAATCTCGCATATATGTATTTAACATATCCCAAGTTTTTGAGAATGGAAATTTTTTAGAATTAAAAGTAGATTGTAAAATATCGTGTGCTAGGTATTCTTGGTCTATCTCAAAACCTTTTGGCATATTAATGTTGCCATAAAATAAACTCTGTTCTGTTAAAACTTTTTTATGCATATTTATCTTGCCATAGTTTTATACTGAAAGAAGGCCACTGACCAAATTCTTTATAATCAGATAAACTTCTTTCAAAATCTAAGGGAGACATTCCTTTTATTATTTTTAATTCTTTGTCCAACATAAGTGTCTCTGTGTTATCCCATAAATTCTTTGCTTTTTTCCAAAAATTATTATTATAAATAGATCCGTTAGAATAGTGGTATAAAATAAACTGTTCTATTTTTTTTACCCAATTATGTATATGAAATTCAGTATATTTTTTATTTTGGTTATCAAAAATATAATTATAATAAAATTGATTTATTTTAATGTAAGACCCCATAGCCGTTGCTTCTAAAGGTTCTAAAAAAAATAATTTATTACCATTTAATAATACTCTATTATCTATTATTGGTTCTTTTGCTACATACTGTTTAAAAGGAAATACATGATTTATTTTTTCTACGCCAAATAATTTTTTAAAATTATATTTAGCTTTTTTTACTGAAGTAATTTTATTATTAAATAAATATCCTATGGATGTTTTTTTAGGTAATGGAATATAAAAACACCATCCGTCCGGTGTAGCTGTTGTTTTTGTCCATAATACGTCATTTTCTTTTTTTGGAAGATCTGCTAAAAGAGCACAATTTAAAGGGTTTGTTAATGTATGATAATTTGTTAAATTTTTAGGAGTGCCTCTGCAATCTATAATATAGTCTGCATCTAAAGTATTATAGTCTTTTATATTTTCATCTCTTTCTTTAAAATCTATTTTTAAATTTTTACAAACAAAATTTTGAAAGTCTTCGGGATTAAAATGTAATCCATATTTTCCTAATGGAAAAGGGTGAAATATTTTTTTATTTTTTTTACTCCAGTTTTCATACATAATTCCTGTTTTTTGAGTTACAGGAAAACCGTTTAAATAACTAGAACCAAAATTTCTAAATAACCAATCTGGAAATTCTAAAGTGGTTCCTTGACCTGTTGGAACAGGTTTTATTTTACTGTCATAAATTAATTCTATTTCAACTTTAGTATTTAAAAATTTTCTAAAATATCCAAAATGCATTGCTGATATACAACCTGCATTTCCTCTACCTAATATAATTATTTTCATACCTATACTTTCATACTTATACTATAGGTAATAAATTTAAATTAAGTTGTCAAGTATTATAAAACAATTTATTTTATAATAGTTTCTAGGTCCCAAGATTGACCAGATTCATTCCACTGATATTGGTATGTATTAATTGGATCTGCAATTTGTTCAGCAGTTAAAGAAGGTTCATCACCAATTGGTGATTTCCAAGAAGCTGATGCAATATGTTTTACCCAAGATGGATATGGTTGTTTAGGCCAAAAAATTTGATTAGCTTCATCCCAAGTCATACCTTTACCTGCATAGTTTCCTCTAAATGCAGTTCCACCATTTTTGTGAATGTTAGACAAAGTATTATAAGATGTTTGAATCCACATTTGAGCAGGCCAGTTATTATGTTTTTCTAAATACTGTTGTCCTACTGATTCATCTTCAACACCATCAGCGTTCAACATGTTTGAATTATTAAGAGTTAGTACTCCGAGTACTTCGTTTGTTTCTGTAATTTTTGCAAAATGCGCCATAATATTATCCTATTGATATTTGTATTTTATTATTACAATACCTGATCCACCAGCTCCACCAGGTAAGCCACCAGTAGGTCCTGACCAACTACCACCGCCACCACCACCACCAGTATTAGCTGTTCCTGAAACTGATGAAGAACCACCTACGGCATAACCACCTCCACCTAAACCTGCACTACCAGAACTAGGTGAAATACATGGATATCTTATACCTCCACCGCCACCACCTGAAAAATATCTACCCGCAGGTCCTGTTTGTCCATAACTTGGAGCAGTAGGACCAACAAAATCATTAACAAAATAAGAACCATCACCACCACTAGCTAAAGAGCCAGTTGTATTTTGACCTGCAGCACTTGCTCCTCCTCCACCACCACCAGCATTTGGTGAAGCTGCGGATCCACCATCTTTTCCTTGAGGAGGAGTTGTAGGTGGAGTGTTTCCTGTACCTCCTGCAAAAGTTCCTGGACCTGAAGAACCTCCACCACCTGATCCACCAGATTTCGGACTAGGTGAGGCATTCCAACCACCACCAGTTCCACCTCCTGCAGATGTTATACTTGAAAAAATTGAATTTTCTCCACCAGCACCCGAATCAGCAGCACCTCCAGCCCCTACTGTAATTGGGTAACCTTGTATATCAACTTCTATACCTGATGAGTTAGCTAAAGGAGATGCTGATATACAACCTAAAGAATTGGCTACTCTAAAACCGCCACCACCAGCGCCACCACCTTGAGGACCTGCACCACCACCACCGGCAACTACAAAGTAATCTACAATTTTATCAGCTGGCGTTGCTGGCATACCTGTAACATCAAAAGTTCCTGGACCTGTAAAAATATGCATTTTGTAATCTCCATTAGTAACAATGGCATTACCACCTGTTGCTTCTATAAAAGGTGTTGGTCCTTTTCCACCAGCACCAAATCCTAAAACTTGATAACCAAAAGATCTACCTTTTTTTGATTTTGTATTTTTGTGTCCTTTACCTTCAACAGTAAGAGGTTGATTTAATTTGTCTCTCATATCTAAATTCCTTATGCGTCGTTAGCCGCGTCAGTAGTAAAGAATAGTTTGATACCTAAGACTCTACATTCACCAGTAAAAGTATCACTACCGTCTGCTGCGTCTCTGTATAATTGAAAGTAAGATTGCTCACCCGCTGCAGGAGATCCCGCAACTGTCATTGCACTACTTTCAGATGAAATTTGTTGATCTTCAACTGTTCCTATAGCTGCGTCTGTAACTTCTATTGCTGTTCCATATGCAACGTCGATAGTATCACCATCGGCACATGCAACACCTTGCAAACCAAAAATAGCATTTCCTGTATTAGTTGTGCTTGGAGACCAATAAACTTGATAAGTTAATGTTCCTTCGTTCCATGACTTAGGCATGGCAATTGTAAATTGTGTGTATTGTTTTGTACTAGCATCAAAATCAAATACTTTTAAATCTGGTCTTGTAGCTGTCGTTTCTACTTGAGCTGAATCTGCAGGGTTAGTAGTTGGTCCGTACATAGCTGCTGCTGGAACCCATATAGTTTCTTTTCCTGCAATTTTAACTGCTGATCCTCCTGAGTTAAGAACTCCTGTTCCTTTAGGATTTATATTAATACCAACGTTAGTTTCACCTGTTGCTGAAATAACCGGTCCAGTAACTCCTGTACCTGCGTTAGCTATAGTAATTTCATTAACTGCTGACCCTGTTGCAGTAAGATTAATTAATTCATTTCCACTAGTATCTAAAATAGATGTTCCAATTTTAGGACTAGTTAAAGTTTTGTTTGTTAAAGTTTCTGTTCCAGCTAATGTTACTGTTCCTCTTGGTAATGTGTAAATGTCTGGATTTGTACCATCATTTGCTGTTGCAAATAAAACAGCATCTCCTTTATCTGTTGCAGAAAAAGTAAAAGTATCTCCAGAACCAGATACATATTTAAATTGTACAGTGTAAGCACCTGATGTTGAATTTCTGATGTAAAACATTTTTTCTACATCTAAAGGAATTGTTACAACTCTAGCTCCAGAAATAGTTCCTGTAAGTTCAATCATTGCATGTTGAGCTGTTCCAGTAGTGTTTCCATCAACGATTGTTAAAGCTGTTGGTGTTCCTGAGTCAGTTACAGCTTGTGAGTTAAAACCACCAGTTAATTGTTCAAATAAAGATAAATTGTTATTAGTTTTTGTTCCCCATGTACCGGCATTTTCGCCAGTTGCCATTAGTTCTATACCGAGATCTGTATAAGATGATGCCATAATTTTGTATTCCTAATTAGTACTTTTTTTTAATTTGTTTTAAACACATTGTCAATAATATATTAATTATTCTCCCTTTACAACAGGAGTATAATTACCACTTTGTGTAGTTGTAACTGAGCTATAATTACCACTTTGTGTAGTTGTAACTGAGCTATAATTACCACTTTGATCACATGTTATTCGTTCATAACCAATAGGTGCTACACCTATTGGTGAAATACTAGCAGTTGCAGAAACTCCTGTTAA
>Ga0208919_1001623_pt1 | contig 12629 bp, 15 predicted proteins | sample 4_EtaG_FD_184076 | JGI IMG/M metagenome (GOLD analysis project Ga0208919, IMG submission 184076) | Marine viral communities from the Subarctic Pacific Ocean - 4_ETSP_OMZ_AT15127 metaG (SPAdes) (version 3) | ecosystem: Environmental > Aquatic > Marine > Oceanic | place: Pacific Ocean | collected...
TTCTCGTGAATTAAATCCTGAGCGCGTAGTTTTTAGCTGCAAAATTATTAAAGCAAAGATTGAATTAGATGACCAAACCAAATATGGTAAAAGAATCGTAAAGGTATTAGATGATTAAAAAAGTAAGTAAAACAACTAAGATAGTTTTATTAATATTATTAATATTGTTCTTCGGATCAGTAGTCGTATTTGGTGAAGATAAAATAGGCCAGGGAGATGTTGTGGACCTAACCGATTCTAAACCTAAAGAAGGCGTAGTCTTTGCTGTCTGTATTTTTGCGGTGGGTGAAGATGGAACCAAGTATCTAGTGGATCATCGTCATGCTGAAAACATGGGCGAATGTATTAAGAAACGTAGAGAAGCAGTTAATAAATATAAAGACCCTAAACACCGAGAGTTAATGGGCGGTACAAGATTTATGTTTATGTGTGATAAGGTCAGAGCAGAAGTTGAAATTTTAGAAGATGGCACTTGGCATATTAACAAAATACTAGGACGATATGAGCCTGCTTACAAAAAGAAAAAATCATACAACTAATGCAACTCTCTAAAAATTTTAGCTTAGTTGAGCTAACTAAGTCACAGACAGCTGAAAGGAAAGGCATTCCTAACGACCCTAGTCCTGACCACCAGGAGAACCTAAGATTGCTCTGTGAGCGCGTCCTACAGCCTGTTAGAGACCATTTTAATCACGTTGTGAGTGTATCTAGCGGATATCGCTCTCCGGCGCTCTGTCAAGCCATCGGCTCATCCATGGATTCGCAGCATGCAAAAGGGATGGCGGCGGACTTCGAAATCTACGGCACGCCTAACAATGAAATTTTTAATTGGATCAAGGGAAACCTGATGTATGACCAAATGATTCTCGAATTTTGGAACGAAGACGAGCCCAACTCGGGATGGTTGCACGTCAGTTATAACCCGGAGTCATCAGAAAATATAAAGGAAAATCTCAGAGCTTATAAAGACGAAGACAATCGAACGAGATATAAACCAGTCATAGGAGATGCATAATGAAATTTATATGGGAAAAATTCAAAGCATTTAAAGAATTGCTTTTGGTAACTACATTTAATAAGTACCAAGGATTAATTCTTTTTGTAATGCTTCTTGTAATTTATTTAAAATAGTCTATATTAAAGATGGGTGCTTTAAAGGCCCATTTTATTAACTGTCTAACAAGGAGGTTAAATGACGTTCGATAAATTACCATCAATCTTTAAACAACTTAGACCTGTTTCAATCGGGTTCGATAATCTTTTCGATCATTTCGAAAATTTTTTCGATGAGTACGACAATGTTAGGTCTTCGTTAACAGCTAACTTTCCTTTTTACAATATTGTAAAAAAGGAAAACAATAAGTTCGATATTGAAGTAGCTCTTGCAGGTTACGACAAGAAGGACATTGCTGTAGAATATGCAGACAATATACTTAGTATAAAATCTGTTAAGGAAACTAAATCCGACAAAGAAAAAGAAGGAGTGATTCATCAAGGAATCGCGAAGAGATCTTTTACAAAAGCGTTCACTGTTTCTGACGATGTAGAAATCAAAGGCGCGGAGTTAAAACACGGATTATTAAAAATATCTTTAGAAAAGATTATTCCTGAAGGCAAAAAGCCAAAAACTATTGCAATAAAATAGAGGATTGTAAAATTCTACTGCGCCTCGCGCATATATCCTATATTTTGAGGGATTAAATCCAATCTTTTAATTCTTCACCCATCACTTGGGTAGCAATGTTAATTTTCTTGCGGAGGGCTTTGACGATTCTTTCGTCAACCGTGTCTTCCGCGAGAATATCTATATAGGTCATTGGAAATTTTTGACCAATACGATCAATTCTTGCTTCCGACTGAGTTCTCTTTTCTAGATCATATCCGTTAGAATAATAAATCATGGTTGAAGCTGCGGTGAGTGTAATTCCATATCCGCCCGTTTGTGGTGTTCCCACTAAAAATCTTGTTTCATCTTTAGTTTGGAATCGTTCTAAATTAGTCTGACGTATTTCATTTGGAGTTAAACCATAATAAGTGACCACAGACCTTTCCCCATATTTTTCTTTAATCGCTTTTACAATCGTTTGAACATCAAATTGATAATGAGCCCAGATCACTGCTTTTCCTTCAAGTTCATCTAACACTTCCAACAACTGAGATAATCTATTATTTTTTATAGGTTGAATTGAATCATCATCTGCTTTAAAATGTCCGCACGTTATTTGATGCAAACGCATTAATTGTGTTAATGCGGATGCTGTGGTTATAACTTTTCCATTCATTTCTGCTAAGGCGAGTTGTTTCATTTGCCTATAAATTTTTTGTTGTTCAGGGGTTAACGTAATGATTCTTTTCATGTATGTTTTAGCTGGAAGATCTAGGCACTCATCTTTGAGAACGCGATAGGAGAAGGGCTTAAGTTTTTCCGACAGTTCTGCAAGGTTTTTATAACCTACAACGAGCTGCACAGATCTTCCGTTAAAATGAGCAGTACGCAGCGTGGCGTATCGAGATCGAAACGTATAATAAGAAGAATGGTGCAAGAGATAAGGATCAAGGAACTCACATTGTTTATAAAGATCTAAAGGGGATTTTGTCACAGGGGATCCAGTTAAAATTCGACGATATTTGGCATGAGTCGCCAAGTTAATAATATTTTTGGTTCGTTTAGCTTCAGGATTTTTAATCGTAGTACTTTCATCCACCACCATAAACGTTTCATGACAACTGAGAAACTTTCGAGCAAATTCCACACCTTTAGTCGTGCTAAAAGCCTCGACATTCATAATAAGAATATGAAGATTTACACCGGTTTCAAACAAAGTGTCCAGTCTTTTCTTTTGTTTTTGATTAATAGCCGCTTGCCATAAAACCATCTTGTAGTGAATATGATGAGGCAGATGAGCAGGGAATTCTTGAGAATACCAAGTTTTATATACACCTTTTGGAGCTACAATTAAGGCTCCATTTACTTTTCCTTGATCATAAAGCATGGCTAAATTATCAATAGCTACTTTGGTTTTACCCGTACCCATTTCCATAAATAAAGCATAAACTTTTTTCTGCCATGATTTTTCCAAAGCAGTGACCTGATGCCCATAGGGCTCTGTCTTAAATTTATAATGCATAGTCTTCTTTCTTGACAATAGAAGTATATTATCTTATATGGTATGTCAATAGAAAGCTATGGCGAATTTAGATTATAAAGAACTGAAACAAGACTCAGGAAAAATAGTCTACGTTATTCAGGAAATTCCTGGCACTAAAGAAGGGCGCCCTAAAATTAATATTATGGGAGCTCAAAAATTTGGGCAAATAAAAGTCTTATTAAGAGAAGACTCTCAAATGATTTTTAGTCCTGGTCCAATTATTTTTGAATTAAGAAGATTGTTAAAGGACTATCGTCCTACAGACTATCTTCTACTAACAGGCGATCCAGCAATCATTGGAGTTGCGTGTTCTGTAGTTTCTGATATAACTCATGGCAAATACAATTTATTAAAATGGGACCGACAAGAAAGAATGTATTATCCCATTTCAATTAACTTATACGAGAAAGGAAAAGTAGATGAATAAATTGAACGAACTGATGGAAGAAGATCAATCTTTAGCCATCAATGAAATAGATAATATTAAAAATCTTTCTGATGAAGTACTTAAACTTCAGCAGTTAGAAAAAAATATTAAAGCAAAAGAACAAGATCTAAAAAGTTTGAAAGAAACAGCTGAAAAAGTTTCAGGTGAAGTCATTCCAACCATTATGAATGAAATGTCTTTATCTTCTTTAAAACTTGCAGATGGTTCTTCTGTGGAAGTTAAAAAAATTTATGGTGCTTCTATACCAGTAGCAAAACGAGAAGCAGCATTTAACTGGCTTCGAAACAACGACCTAGGCGACATCATTAAAAATGAAGTCACCGTTTCTTTTGGTCGTAACGAAGATAACAAGGCGGCAGAATATGCAAGCCTTGCACAAAGTCAAGGTTATGAACCTGCACAAAAACTAAAAGTAGAACCGATGACTTTAAAAGCATTATTCAGAGAGCGAACTGAAGCAGGACAAGAGATGCCCTCTGATTTGTTTAACACGTTTGTAGGAAACCAAACAAAAATAAGGAGTAAATAAACATGCCTCAAGAACAAAGAGACATAACAATCAAGAAACAAGCACAAGTACCATCCACTTCATTATTTGAAGCGGATGCGAAGTTAGGTTTAGAGAATATGGACCAAGATGATTTGGCTCTACCATTCCTAAAACTACTTCAAAACAGTTCTGACGAAACGAAGAAAAAACATTCTGCGTATGTCGACGGAGCTGAACCAGGAATGTTCTATAATACAGTTACTAAAAAACTGTACGATGGAGCAAAGGGCATCGAAGTCATTCCATGCTTTTATAAACTCACATTTCCTGAGTGGGCACCATTTGAAAGAAGAGAAGGACGTCCGGCATCACCGGATAGAGGTCCTGAAATTCTTTCTCAAACAAAGAAGGATGCATCAGGGAAAGATGTCCTTCAAAATGGTAACATCATTATTAAAACTGCAAATCATTTTGTCATTATTCAAACGGATAGTGGATCTGATAAAGCATTAATAGCGATGAAGTCTACTCAACTTAAAGTGAGTCGAGGATGGAATTCGATGATGAAAAGTATCAGTGAAAAAGGTAAAAACGGTACTTTCAATCCGCCATCATTTAGTCACATCTATCAGTTACGGTCTGTAGAAATATCAGGAAATTTTACTTGGTATGGCTACGCTGTAAAACTTTTAAGAAAAGTAGATAATGTAGATCTTTATCAGCACGCTAAAGCTTTTCACACTTCAATAAAAAGTGGACAAGGCAAAGCAGCAGAGAAAGACGACGTAAATTTCTAAGTTTCACCTAGGGTGAATCTGGGGGCGGTAGCGGGAGACTTAAGCCGCCCCTCTTAAAGGGATGTATGATAGATGAATTTATAAAATTATTTTCTGGACTCAAAGAAAATTTTGGTCAAATTAAGTTACAAGCCAAAGTAGAGTTTGACAAAGAAAGAAATAAGATTAAACCAGAATATATCTGGTCTAAACAAGCTGTCCTTCCTCAACACTATCAACAACATATCGACGGAAAAATATCCATAGGCATTCAGCCTTGTACTAAAGAGGGCAAAGCATCGTTTGGCTGTATTGATGTAGATCCTGAAAATTATAAAGATTTTAATATAGTTCTTCTTCTCTCTTATATAGAGAAATATAAACTTCCCCTAGTCCCATGCCGATCAAAAAGTGGAGGCTTACATATTTATTTATTTTTGACAGAAGCTATTAGTGCTCAAACTGTGCGTGATGCCTTAGCGTCTATCCTTCTGCCTCTCGAATTAAAAAGAACTACCGAAATTTATCCTAAACAAATTGAGTTAGAACCCGATGAACATGGAAATATGTCAGGAAATTTTATCAATCTTCCTTATTTTAATCATACCAACACTAAACGTTATGCACTAGATAAAAATAATAGTGCTTTATCTCTAGAACAATTTATTAAAATAGCTGTAGCTTCCCGCATATCTCCAGACGAACTAGATCAACTCATCACCCGCGTCGATACAGAAATATTAATGGGAGGAGACCCTGAATTTGAAGATGGTCCCCCGTGCCTACAAAGACTTTCTAAAACTAAAATTGGAGATGGCAGAGATCGGTTCATGTTTAACTACATGGTTTTTGCCAAGAAAAAATATAAAGAAAACTGGCCAGATAAAGTTAACGAAGCTAATAAATATTTTGCAGTTCCTTGGCCTCTTAAAAAAATTAATGACAAAATAAAATACTGGACTAAAGAAACAGCCAATCATACTTGTAATGATGAAGTCATTTCCAAAGTATGTATGAAACATATTTGTGTTAAAAGAGCTTTTGGAATTAAATCAGATACCACTTCCGCTTTTCCTCTTTTCTCTGGACTCCAAGTCATTATGAGTACTACGCCTAAACTTCGTTTTACAGTGGAAAAACCAGACGGAAAACCGGTGCAATGCGAAGCCTCTAATCCTGAGATATTCACCACTCAAAAGAAACTTTTAGATTTAGTTTGGTTACAAGCAGGTTTTTATCCTGATCCTCTATCTCCTAAACAATATCGAGCCTTTTTAAATCTAGTCATGAAAACTGTGACACGTGTCTATCCTGCTACTGGAACTGATATTAAAGATCAACTTTATCAACATCTTTACACCTATTGTATTAATTCTGCTCAAGCTAAACAACGAACAGACATTAGAGGAGGACTGTGTTGGACCGAAGCAGGATATCATCATTTTCTTTTTTCTTCTTTTTTCGAAACGCTTCCCCTTAAATGGAAATTAGATTCTCGAGATACTGGCATTATCATGAAAGAAGAACTCGGAGTCGAAGACGATGTTTCCTATAATATAGACAACAAAACACAAAAAGTTTGGCGTCTTAAACAAATGAAAGTAGATCAAATTGAATTTAAAAAGCCACAAAGAAAGGAGTCTAATTACTAATGAATTATAAAGTTATTGGTCCTCCCGGAACTGGAAAAACAAAAACGTTATTAGAAAAAGTAATTGAGTATAAAAATGCAGGGACTCCTCTAGAACGTATTGGTTATTTTGCTTTTACAAGAAAAGCTGCATACGAAGCAAGAGACAGGTTTCTAGAAGCTTTTCCTGAGTTACAGAAAAAAGATATTAAATATTTTCAAACCCTACACTCCTTAGCTTTTAATTATCTGGGATTAAAAGAAGAAAATGTCATGCAGGAAGAACACTATAAAGCCATAGGAGAGGAATGTGGATTAAGAATTAAATACGCGACCTATGAAAAAAATGAACACAATGGAATCTTTACTTCTAACAGCGAATACTTAACGCTCATTAATTTAGCCGGAGTTAAACGAAGTAATGTTCTAGATCAACTAGACCGAAATGAACATCTTGGAAAAATCGAAAGAGATAAACTTCAAATTGTTGAAAAACATATTGAAGATTATAAACAATCGTATGGGTTGATTGACTACAATGATATGATTAAAAAATTTACGGCCCAACAACAATCCCCCGCGTTTGAAGTTATTTTTGTTGATGAAGCACAGGATCTTTCCCTTCTTCAATGGGATATGCTCAAACTTCTACAACAAAATAGTAAAGATGTTTATATAGCAGGCGATGATGACCAGGCTATTTTTGGATGGGCAGGTGCTGATGTTCAATCCTTCATTAATTTTGATGCCGTAGAAATTCCTCTTCAACAATCTAAAAGAGTCCCCCAAATAATTCAACAAAGAGCTTTAGATCGATTAGATAATATCAAAGTAAGAATACACAAAACTTATCATCCAACTGCAGAAGAAGGAACCATTCAATCTTTCTTTTCTATTGATGCCATTAATATGTTGAAAGGAGATTGGTATATTCTAGCTCGAACCAATGATCTTCTCACTCCTATTATTAGAGATCTAAAAAAACGAGGACTGTATTTTGAAACTAAACAAGGGCGTAGTATTAGTGAATCTCTTTATAAAGATATTCTTAATTGGGAACAATGGAAAAAAGGAAGTAAGCTTACTACGATAGAAGTTCAAAGACTCTTAGAACGTTTTGATAAAAAATTTAAAGAAACTGAAGATAAATTATTTGAGCTCTCTGATTTAAAGACCAAATATAAATTAAATTCACAATTACCGTGGTACGACGCTTTTACAGCTGTGGCACCACATACCAAAACCTATATTCGAGCTATGAGAAGTAATGGTGAAGACCTTCGTCTTAAACCAAGAATTAAAATTCTTACTCTTCATGGCTCGAAAGGAGGAGAAGCTACTAACGTAGTGATTCTTCAAGATCAAACCCGCAACACTATAAAAGGAGCAACGAAAACTGCTATGAAAAGAGATGAAGAACAAAGAGTCTGGTACGTCGGTCTTACCCGATGTAGCAAAAATTTATTTTTAATAAGATGTAGAGATCGAAGTAAGGAGTTTAAAATATGAAAGTATATAAAAAACAAATCGGTGGATCCCACTACAAGGATATGAAAATCCAACCCGCTCAGTTTATAAATGAGAATCATTTGCCTTTTGCCGAAGGGAATGCTATAAAATATATCTGTCGACATCAACATAAAGGAGAAGTTCAAGATCTTGAAAAAGCTAAACATTATATTGATATGATTATTGAAAGAGATTATGGCAATCATACTAAACCTTTACCTCATGGTTTTACTTTAACTCCATCTAAAGATCCTGACATGATTCCCATGACGGAAGAAGAAGAATACCGTAATGCAGGAATTACCAAAGAGGAGGCACAAAAGAAATGATGCAGTTCCCCTTATTCCAAGCTCAAACAGAATGGGTCAAACCAGAAAAATTTCCTGACTTAACCAACCGTCAAGAAGTTGCTATTGATTTAGAAACTTCAGATCCAGATTTAAAAACAAAAGGATCAGGATCCATTGTTGGAAATGGAAAAGTCGTAGGGATTGCTGTCGCAACAGAAGGCTATCAAGGATACTTTCCTTTCGATCATGAAGGAGGAGGCAACCTTCAAAAAAAGAAGGTAATTCAATGGTTTAGTGATCTTTGTAAATCTTCTTCTCTTAAAATTTTTCACAACGCCATGTATGATGTGTGTTGGATACGTGCCATGGGAATAGAAATTAAAGGAGACATTGTTGATACCATGACCGCTGCCTCTTTGATTAATGAAAATAGAATGCGTTATGATTTAAATAGTTTAGGTCGAGAGTATATTGGCTATGGAAAAAATGAAGCCGCTTTAATTAACGGTGCCAAAGAATGGGGAGTCGATCCTAAAGCCGAAATGTGGAAACTTCCTGCGATGTATGTCGGAGAGTATGCCGAACGAGACGCTGAGGTTACCCACCAGCTATGGAAAAAATTGAAACAAGAATTAAGCAACCAGGATCTAGAATCTATCTTTGAACTGGAATCCGATTTATTTCCCTGCTTAGTTGATATGAAATTTAAGGGCGTCCGAGTAGACGTTGAAAAAGCTCACGTGTTGAAAAAAAAATTACTTGCAGAAGAAAAAGAATTGCTGCAAGAAATAAAAAAAGAAACACAAATAGATGCTCAAATATGGGCTGCACGATCGATTGCCAAAGTTTTTGAGAAATTAAATTTACCTTTTGATAGAACTGAGAAAACACAAGCACCTTCCTTTACTAAAAACTTTCTTTCTTCTCATAGTCATCCTTTAGTTAAGAAGATAGCAAAAGCCAGAGAGATAAACAAGGCACATACAACTTTTATTGATACTATTATTAAACATGAACACAAAGGTAGAATTCATGCAGATATTAATCAAATCCGATCTGATCAAGGAGGTACCGTTACCGGCAGATTTTCTTATTCTAATCCAAATTTACAACAGATTCCCGCACGCAATAAAGACCTTGGGCCAATGATTCGATCCCTATTCATCCCTGAGGAAGGTTGTGTGTGGGGATGCTTTGATTACAATCAACAAGAACCGAGACTGGTTGTACATTATGCATCTCTTCAGCAGTTGCCTTCGGCCTTCACTGTGGTGGACGCTTATAAAGAAGGCAACGCTGACTTCCATGGTATTGTAGCGGACATGGCACAAATTCCTAGAACACAAGCTAAGACAATTAATTTAGGATTGTTTTATGGAATGGGTAAAGCAAAACTTCAAGCAGAACTTGGAGTGAGTAAAGAAAAAGCTGATGATCTTTTTGCAACCTATCATTCAAGAGTTCCATTCGTGAAACAATTAATGAATGCTGTTTCTCAGCGTGCGCAACAACGAGGACAAATCCGTACGTTGCTAGGTCGTCTTTGTCGCTTCCACTTATGGGAACCAAATTATTTTGGAATACACAAAGCTCTTCCTCATGAACAAGCTATACTTGAACACGGGCCTGGTATTAAAAGAGCTTTTACTTACAAATCTTTAAATAAATTAATTCAAGGATCGGCTGCTGATATGACGAAAAAATGTATGTTAGAACTGTATAAAGAGGGTATTATTCCTCATATTCAGATTCATGATGAACTAGACATTTCTGTAGAAAATGATAAACAGGCTAAACACATTGTTGAAGTAATGGAATCAGCAGTTGAACTTGCTATACCTAATAAGGTAGACTACGAAGCAGGCAATAACTGGGGTGAAATACATTAGGAGGAAACATGGACACGATAAAACAAATATGGAAAGATCACAGAAAAATTGTGATTGGAGCCGGCGTCGTTGTTGTTATATTAATTATAGCAGCATTTTAATAATCACCATACACTAGGACTTTATGTTGGATGGCTTACTTAAACGTAAACATACCTGCCACGTATGCGCAGGTAAGAAGAGAATATCTATATGACCTTTCCGGACATGTGGGAGAAGCTGAAGACTGTATCATCTTTGGGGTGGCATCGATTACAGGGAAAGCTATACTCTTTCACGCAATTATGGAAAATGGTGCTATCTTCTATCGTTTACCAATCTCTGCCTTCATACAAAGAGGCTTTGATGTCAAAGAAGTTCCTAGGATGCGACTTGACGAGTTGGAGCTTTGGAATAGTTTTAGTTACTATCCTAGTATTAGTACTTTTGATATCCTTTTAGGACAATCAGGAAAATATATTGGAAAAGATAAGAAATGGTATACTGGAACCTATCTTTTCACAGTTGACTGGGCTCATCCAGAGGGTAATATAGTCGACACGGATCATTCCGAAATACCGCATGAACATAAATGCGCACACATACTTGCCTTAAAAAATGGCAACTATGCGGCTCAGCCAAACAATAGATTAATATGGAGCATTCCCTCTTTCACCGTAAAAGATGAAATACCATATGACTGGAAAACACAGACACATGATTGGACTGTTGAAGATACTACCAAATGGAGAACGGAAGATTCAGACCGATTTTTTTACGGAATTGAGGAAACTAAAAATGGATAAATGTAAAAATTGTAACTGTGATTGCCATTGTAATACTGGTGAACACTCAGACCCTAAAGGAGTATGTAGCTGTACGAACTGCCGTTGCAAAGAACCTGAAGGTATGGTAATAGATGACACTAATGAATGTGAAAGTTGTCAATAATGAATAGATTTTTCTTAGTCTTAGCGCTCTTGTTTGCCTTAAGCGCCTGCTCGGTAGGCAAAAAATGTACCTATACTCAAGATGGAACTAAAATTTCATCATGGATATGGTTCTATGGTAGCGATAAGCCAATCGATTTAGATAAAAATAATTGCAACTAAGTTTTAAAGTTCCTCTTATTATTTTTATAATGTGCTATCTCCTAGCCAGTTGTTTTGCTAGAACTCTTACTAATGCCGAAGAAAAGAAACTATATCGCACAGCTCCTACGATTCAGACTATTCCGTCAACGAATCAAGCCCAATAAGAAAAAATTTAATAGAAAAAAACTGAAAACCTTGCAACACCTTAAAGATGTGATAGAGTAAGGAAATGGTGAAACCAAGATATATTAATAACGAAATAATTGTCCCGAAGCCAGGACCTAAGCACCTTAAAGATGAATCCTATTTTATAGGACGTGCACCCTACGACGAAGAAACAACGGACATTGAGGTTGAAGTTGATGATGGCATTAAGCAACCTCATTTAGATAACAGTGTAGTAGAACCATCAGAATGGTCAAATTTATTTAAAGATGAGTAACGTAAATGATAAATTCGGTGAAAATATGTTTGGAGGCATGCGTATACAAACAGAAATAGTTAATGGGGTCTGCCCCACATGTAACCACTCGGGAGTTTTAGTTTCCCTTTTTAAAAAGCATTACCGTTGTGTAACTTGTGGTTCAGATCTCGAACATAAAGTCAACGGAGTTATTAGCTATATTCCAATGGGAAATCCTAATGCTAAATTAGTGTTAGACGAAGATGGCCCGCAAAAAGCTTAGCAAACAATTTGGTTATAAGCATATAAAAAAACGTCCACGGAAAAGACCGGGACGTCATGCTAAATCATATTCAAAAAGAATCCCCAGACGAGCACGTGACCGAGGACAAGGATAACTAACCACCCCAATCAAAAGTGTCATCGTGTACTACGCAATTTGAATATGAATTATCATGTTCCATATAATTTACATATGTTACAACTAGCAACAGTGCAAGAAAAAACGTTGGTATCTGCGGTTAATTTGTAATGTTTTGTAAAGAAATTTTTTACTATTTGTAACGAGAGTAAATCTCTCTGTCCGAAAGAATTCCAGCAGAGAGATATAGAGAGGTATGAATTACTTATTCGATATCACATTGTTGCCACAATTGTCAACTTGTATCAGTCAGTTTACAGGTATATTTCGTTCCTACCTGATATTTATTCACATTGGCATAGCCCATTTTCTGTAAAATACTCTTCGATTCTTGATGAGCGGTAATAGAACACTCATACCAGGAGTCATAAAGCTTTGGTGATTCAATAGGAGGAAGGCACCCATTTTGGTTAACAAATGAGCACACCCATAATATTAATATATATTTCATCTTGACAGCCTATTGCTATTTCGGTATATTATCCCACATTATACACAGGAGATTTATGACAGATATAACTAAATACAAAAACGTAACACTTACTAAACAA
>Ga0208919_1001625_pt1 | contig 12627 bp, 19 predicted proteins | sample 4_EtaG_FD_184076 | JGI IMG/M metagenome (GOLD analysis project Ga0208919, IMG submission 184076) | Marine viral communities from the Subarctic Pacific Ocean - 4_ETSP_OMZ_AT15127 metaG (SPAdes) (version 3) | ecosystem: Environmental > Aquatic > Marine > Oceanic | place: Pacific Ocean | collected...
GATTGAATAGTGTATTGGGTGGTGGCTCTACCTTGATATACCCTGCTGTCACAGTATTAAATGATTTTGATTTATTTAATTATCAAAACGCATTTCCTATTATGACCATGACACAAGAAACAGAGGGTTACAAAATACTAGGAGAATTATATAGTGTGACCACAAGTGTAATGGAACGAGTCAATGCTATTGAAAGTAACTCTGGCTACATACCTTACATCATAGATGTTAAACCTTATGATTCTTCAGACAGTGACCCAAGTCAAGCAATAGCTTTTCTATATCCAGCTGTAAGTATTGGAGTATCAAACATTGAGCCAACAGAAATAGTAGGTATCAATGGAAAGGTTAAGGTGTGGACATGATGCACTTTTTAAATAGTATATTGATTATTATAACTTTAACTTGTATCCCTACAATATATATGATAGGGGTATTCACTGACCCAGAGTACAGAAATCCATTTGTGTTTGGGTTTTTAATTTTAACCTTTTTTATAGGAGTATCAATATGGCAACAGACCCATACAAAAGAAAAATAGAACAGAAAGAAGATATACTTGAAGATGGGGATTTCGTATTAGACGGATACCAAATTCATTTAGACCACAATGTTTCTAAACATAATGATGATTTAGAAGAAGATATAAACGATTACGAAGATATACAGGAGGACTATGCCTTTCAATCCGAAGACACACAACCTATTGCAGTCGACAGATTTGTCAGTCGCTTTGGAAAAAGCCGTCGAACATCTGGATAACTCTGAAAAAGATGAGCCATTTGTTTGTGTCAAAGCAGACAAACCTTTCGCACTAAAGATGAGGTTTCTTAGATACATAAAAGCATTTAAGATACAAATGAAAGATAAGGTGGAAGTAGATGAAAATAAATACGACCACCTCACTTTCACAGAATCAGATACCAATGAAGTAATTATTACTTCTTCTTTGGAAAGAGACCCATTGGTATTACTAACAGATGAGGGAGACTTATTATGAAGAAGAAAGATAAACAACTAGAAGAAGATGTCAAACTTTTTGCAGAGTGTTGTTCTGATTTAAAAGAACCCATAGCAGAATTATCCAAGAAGTATCCTATGAGCATGATACACTCAGCACTCATGGAAGTAGGACTTCGTATGTCTCTCTTAAATGTGGGCAACGAAAATACTATGGCTATCTTTGAAACTATTATGGGTAACTTAGGTGGCTTTGGTACACTTATAAACGAAGACACTCGTGCCATGAGGGAACGAGGTGAAGATGAATTAGACGCAATAGAGAATTGGGAATACAATGTCAACATCAGTAAAACAATCCATTGACCATGTGCCAACACAACTAAAGTATTGGGCAGATAAAATGTACGACGCAGAATTTGAAGACAGGTGGAGAGCCTATCATGAGGCCAGGACTCTCTACCTAATGTACAAAAGATTACACGACGAAGGAATAGAATATGAACCAAACTTTTAAGAAGATAACCCCGAGCTACGGAGCATCTTGGTATGTGAAGTGGACAGCGAGTGTTGTTATGATTATGGGAATGGTGATGACAGCTGTAGAGTTTACCCCACTCAATCTATTCTTCCATTTAGCAGGAGTAACAGGTTGGTTCATCGTGGGGTGGATGTGGCATGACCGAGCATTGCTTACAGTAAATGCAATAGCCATGTTCATATTCACAGTAGGTATCTTGTTAAACTTTTAGCTTGACAATTTATTTACATATGATAATATATAAAGAAAAGGAGAGCAAATGAAATATGATGTAACAACTAGCCATATGTTTACACAACATTGGATTGTTGAAGCCAAAGACAAAGACCAAGCGGCGGAAAAAGTTGCCAATGGCAAAATAAAATTTGATAAAACTTCCAGAAAATTTGTATCTGATAAACTAACAATGGGGTTAGTCACAATACCAGATGTAGCCATTCGTTCTGTAGAACCTCTTGAAGGTCAAGAACAAGGCTTTGAAACATTTGATGTAGATGTACATGGAAGTTATGGAGGTACAGACCCAGAATGAAAAATGTATTAACAACTTTTTTAGTAAAACATGACGGCTATCAATACTTTGAATACGCATTATTTCCCAGAGGTTTATCTATGGAAAAAGATTCTACTGATAAAATGCTAAAACAAATGTATGATGTTGATTTATCTGGGAGAGGATTGAAAGTATATAAGATACAAGAAGTAACAAAAGAACAAGAAGATATGTTAAGAGATTTACACATAGCATTTTAAGGGGGCACATGAAAGAACCAAAAGAAATACATTTAATGGACAAGCAAATAATTATAAACATCATGGATAAAGTAGAAGACAATTATGATTTTACATCTGAAGATGGCAGACTTATGGCTTTTACATATTTATGGGATGAATTAAAGGAGGCTATCTATGCCAAAAAAAGATGATGAGTTGGTTATACCAACAGAACTATTAGAGAAAAACCCTAATGAACTTGCACAAAATGAGAGCGAGATACAGACAGTTATATCTTATCTACAAAAAACTCGTGAGAACATTAGGTCAGCAGAAAAAGCAGGTAAAAGAATTACGAGCAAGACAGCAAAGGTAAAGACACCCGAGCCTGTAACACAAGGCAGTATACTTGATGTACTGATTAAGGATGTATAATGGAATTATTAGACTCAGTTAAGTTACCAAAGTATGTATATGAAAACGGCAAACCTAGACAGAATGTATGGGATACATCTAGTCTTTCATCTTTCCTAGCTTGCCCACGATTATATAATCTTACAAACCTAAATGGTTACAAGATGAAATCATATGGTACAGTAACAGGGTTTGGGTCAGCAGTACACGACGGTTTTGAAATACTTGATACAGGAAAGTTTAACAATGAAAGCAAAGAAAAATCTGTAGAGAAAGCTATCAAGTATGTGTTAGAAAATTATGGAGAAGATTTACAAAGTGCAGAGGATAAGGCAAGAGGATTAGAAGCGGCTCTCAGAGCAATAGTGTGGAGGGCGGAGGAGTATTGGGATGACACCATTGGAATAGCTAAAATGCCCGATGGTGCCCCCTGTCTCGAAACAAGATTTGAAGTACCTTTTGGTAAGCATAGATTCTCTGGTCGTATAGATAAGATAGTTTTATTTGCAGGCGAATTGTATCTGTGTGATACAAAGACAACCAAAGCGGCTTTGAGTGAGCAGTACTTTAAAATGTACAGACCAAACAATCAAGTGTATGCATACTTATGGGCGGCTCGTGAAATAATGGGATTACCTGTTAAAGGTTTTATTATTGAAGCAGTACAAACAGGTGCAAACTTTTGTAGATTTAATCGTACAGTATTTAATGTATCAAAGAGTTCAATTGATGAATGGTATATGGATGCACAGTATTCATTATCCGTTGCTGATTCTTTTTGGGATGCAGGTTATTACCCTGCAAATTTTACAGCGTGTGGTAACTATGGTGGCTGTAAGTTTAGAGAAGTGTGTGGCGAATCACCAGAACATAGAACTACATTACTCAATGAGGATTTTGATAGGCAAGTGCATGAGAGCCTACATAAAAAAGGTGAATTAATTCATGCAGAGGACTTATTTAAAAAACAGGAGAAACATGACAGAACAAGTAAAGATTGAAGCTAAGGCACATTTTCCTTTCTCGCCTTTAGTGTTAGAAGTTAAAATACCAGACGAATACATTACCAAATTAAATACCTATATGGATATGGCTTTGGGAGATAAAGAACTATTAAAAAAATTAGACCACTCTCACGATTTAGCAGGTAATTTAAATACAGAAATAAAAATCACTAATCAATTTTTAGAAGAAACTAGAAATGAATGGGGTGTAACTTTATTACAATTCTTTAGTAACATAGGTAGTGCTTATTGCCAGAACATGATTAATAAAGTAGAAATAACAAAATTTATTATTACAGGTGCCTGGATGAATAATCAAGTAGCAGGCGATTTTAATCCTATACATAAACATGATGGGTTATTATCTTCTGTTCTGTTTACCAAGGTTCCAATCTCTATTTCAAATGATGAAGAAAAAGATTATGCAGGTCACTTAGAATTTATAGATGGGCGAGACGCAGGTATAACACCTACACATATGAGAATAAAACCAGTAGTAGGTCGCATGTATATGTTTCCTTCTTGGTTATTACATCAAGTCTATCCATTCAGAGGTAATGGACATAGAAGGTCAGTATCTTTTAATTCATACTACCACACAAAAGATTACAATCCTTTGCTTCCAAGTAAGTTGGATGATGAAGGAAACATAGTACCTAATTCAAAATAATTGTTGACAAATTTTGTCAGTGTGCTATTATTACAATATAGGAGATAAAAATGGCAAGTATTAGAAATCATACATCAGTAGATGTAACTAAGTTACTTCTCGTCGGAGATAGTGGGTCAGGTAAAACTGCAACACTAGCAACTTTAGCAAACGCAGGTTATAACTTGCGTATACTAGATTTCGATGATGGGTTAGCTATCTTACCAGAGTTCTTAAATAAGGATGCGGTGGATAGAGTAAGCTTCGTAACTTTAAAAGACCCAATCAACAAGGCAGAAGCATTTCGCAAAAGTGCCAACTTGATTGCTAATTGGAAAGACGGAGACGAAGACTATGGGCCTGTTAACAAGTGGACATCAAAAGATGTTCTAGTTATTGACAGCTTAACATTAATGGGTGAAGCGGCTTTAAGGGGGGCACTTGTATTTAATAACAAGAAGCCTACTGAACAAGCTAGCCAACCAGAGTGGGGCACAGCCGCTCGTGATGTTCAGAACATTATACAATATATAACAGGTTCAGAAGTTCCATGTAACGTAGTTGTTACTACGCACATGCAATACATGGAAGGAGAGACAGGGGTCTCGAAAGCATACCCTACTAGTGTCGGGTCTAAACTATCTACCAAGTTGGGTAGGTACTTTAATTGCGTGTGCAGAATAGATACTAGAACAACTAGTAAGGGAACAGAGCGAACCTTACGAACAGTTTCAGACCATCGCATGGATTTAAAAGTAACGGCACCAAGTTTACTTGAGCCTAATGTTGCATTAGATTTAGCGAAGTTGTTTGAAGCTATTCAGAAAAATGCTCGCAAAAAATTGTCGGAAGACAATGTCATTAACTTAAATACAGGAGGTAAATAATGGCTGATATAAATGACTTTTTATCGATGCATCCAGACGATATACCAGAAACGCAGGTGCTACCAGAAGGTAGTTACGACTTCGTAATCACTAGTTATCGTTCGGATAAAGTTGGTGAAAAACAAAACGAGATTGTGCGTATCAACGTAAAGGCTCAAGCAGTTTTAGAATCTGACATCACAGATGGGGATTTGGAAAACTGTGAACCAACCAGATTGGAGTTCTGGGCAACGAAGAATGCTCTGAAACAGGGTAACCCTGTTATCTCACTAAAATCTTTCTTGTTTAATGCTATGGGCATGGACAAGGTTGGCTTTGGTGAAGCACTAGAGCAATCTATTGGTCAAACATTTAGCGGTGTTGTGAAACACGAAATGGTTGGCAGAAACAAGGACATACTGCAAGCTTCGGTATCTAGAATACTGAAGGCGGCGTAGTCTTATGGGTGAGTATGCAGTACACAGAAGAGTTAAGTCACAGCTTGTAGATAAACCACAGGTCTGTATCATTATGGACTATCCTTCGACAGATGAAGTACGTTTGAATAAAATACTTGCAGGTGATTTTATTATCAGCAGAATCTGTAAACAAGTTGGCATAGACATTGACTCATGTATGCTCACCCACACATTTCAACTAAAGCCTGCACAGGACAACTTACAAAACTTCTTTCACAAGAGAAGTGAGTACAAAGCTTTATGCAAAGAATCTGAGTGGAGAACACCATATCCGATTACCACCTATGGATACCTCAAACAGGAGATGGGTCAAGACTTAGAACGTTTGTATAATGAAATCAATGAAGCACAGCCTAACGTAATTATTGCAATGGGTAGTATTTCATTGTGGGCACTGACGGGCTTTGATAAGATTGGTGTGTATCGGGGTGCTGTTATAGAATCTACTACTGATTTTCTTAACAGGAATTACAAAATTATACCTTCTTATAGTCCGTCAGCTGTTTTCAAAAACTACGGATTTAGATATCACTTATATTCAGATTATAAAAAAGCAAAAAGAGAATCAAGAACAAAACAAATTAATTATCAAGAACGAGAACTTTGGATAGAACCAACCATAGAAGATTTATATACATTTGAGATTAAACACATAAAAGATTTGGATGACTCCAAGCCTTTAGCATTCGACATTGAAACAGCAGGTGGGCAGATAACTTGTATTGGGTTTGCCCCCTCCTTAAACCACGCACTTGTTGTGCCTTTTACATATAACTATTGGGCAGAACCAGACAGGAAGAAAGCTTGGGCTTGGGTTAAGCGATTACTGGAAGATGAGACTATAGTTAAAGTTGCACAGAACCAGACATATGACGTGTCATGGTTAAAGTATATGCAAGATATAGAAGTTAAGGGAGTTATTCATGACACTATGCACGCACAACATTCATTGCAACCAGAGCTAGAAAAAGGTCTTGGATTTCTCGGCTCCACATACACTAACGAGGGTGCATGGAAAACTTTAGCCAAGTTTTCTGATAGCACAAAAGCCGATGAATAGTGAAACGTCCAAACTTTTTCTCTGCTAAACCTATAGCACCGATATGGGATGACTACACAGAATCTCATATAAGATTATGGCGAGCAGTTTTAGACCAACTTCTACAAGATTTATTGTACGAAGGTAATGGTAAAGAAGACAAGAAGGCGCATGTGTATTCATGGCAATGGTTAGAGAAAGATAAAGAAGACTTTGAATCAGTTTGTGATTTGGCTGATTTAGATTCTAAACGAACAAGAACTGAGATTAACAAACTAATGGAGAGGGTATATGGCAGTAACTATAAACGAAAATTTGAAGAAAGCAAAAGAGCTATTGAGTGGCGACAGAGAAAAAGAATACGGAAACAAAAAATTAAATCATGAGAACATAGCTAAACTTTGGAGTGCTTATCTTAAGAAAGACATATCCGCTCATGACGTAGCTATCTGCATGCTATTATTAAAAGTAGCACGACTGCAACAAGGAACACCTAGTGCTGATACATATATTGATATGGTAGGTTATTCAGCTATTGCAGGTGAACTATGCGAATAATAAAAAACACAGAGATAGGCAAACACGAACTTTCAAAAGACCAAATGAACTGGGTATACTGTGCATTAGATTGTACTCTTACTCATGAGATATGGACAAAGATTAGTGAAGAACTAGATGAAGATACAAGGGGCACATACCAATTTGAATTAAATAGTTTAAAGCCTGCAATGAGTATGATGTTGCGTGGTCTTAAAGTTGATGAAGAAAAAGTACGTAACATTAAAACACCTCTCAAACAAAACAGATTAAAACTAGAAAGAATGTTACACTTGTTTGCTCGTGCAGTATGGGGCAAAGATTTAAATCACAACAGCCCTGTCCAACTTAAAAAATTATTATATGAAGAATTAAACTTACCACCTGTCGTATCTTACAAGGCAGGTAAACAAAAGATATCAACCGATAGAGCGGCGTTGGAACAATTATCAGAAACATATCCAAGAGCCAAACCATTCTGTTACACCATATTAGCACTACGTGATATAGATAAACAACTATCTGTACTAGCATCCACAAGAGATAAAGACGGGCGTATTCGTTGCTCATATAATGTGGCAGGCACAGAGACAGGTCGTTGGTCTTCTTCAGAAAGTCCATGGCGAACAGGAACTAATTTACAAAATGTGACTAAAGATTTACGTGCTGTATTTATACCAGACACAGGTCAGAAAATGTTCTATGCAGATTTAGAACAAGCAGAATCTAGAGCGGTCGCATATTTGGCAGGCGATCAAAACTATATAGATGTTTGTGAGAGTACAGATTTACACACAGAAGTTGTTAAGATGATTTGGCCCAACATGGGTTGGTCTGGTGATCCTAAGCAAGATAGAGCATTAGCTGATAGACCTTACTATTTACATCACAGCTATCGTGACATATGTAAACGAGCAGGACATGGAACTAACTATGGTGTTACAGCACATTCACTTGCACGTCAAATAAAAATAAAAGTATCGCAAGCTACAAGATTTCAGTTGCTTTATTTTGGTGGTGTGATATCATTAGAATCATTAGAACGTTGGCACAAACAAGATACCAAGGGGGGCTTTAAAGAATTGATTGACCAAGCAGATAAGTTGCCTGGCAATATGGTAAAAATAAAAGGAGCATTTCCTGGTATCAAGAATTGGCATCAACAGATTAGATTAGAACTAAATAATAAAGGTTCTTTATCTACACCTCTTGGCAGACGTAGGCAGTTTTGGGATAGACTATCCGATAACTCTACGTTGCGACAAGCGATTGCTTATGTACCACAATCTACTATTGGAGATTTATTAAATCTTGGTTTATACAGAGTGTGGAATGAATTAGCTAGTGAGGGTGTAGAAGTATTAGGTCAAGTACATGATGCAATACTTGGGCAATGTCCTGTTGAAAAAATAGATGAACTAATGCCAAAAGTATTAGAAAGAATGCATAATCCATTGATGGTCGATGGACGCAAAATGATTATACCATCTTCAGTAGAGATTGGTGACACATGGAAGGATATGAAAGTATGGCAAGGAATTACCCAGACTACATAAAGGCGTGTGTAGATGCAGTTAAATATAGCCCCATTCCTAAACCATTTGCACAGTGGACAGCTATCTCATCAATTGCAGGTGCATTGGGTAGGAAAGTTTGGTTTCCTATGCCTAACTATAACATTGGGTCTAATCTATTTGTTATATTAATTGCGTCACCTGGTCGTAATAAATCAGTAAGTTTAATTGTACCTTTCTCAAAAGTATTTAGCAGACTTACTTCACCTGTAGGTGCTACAGAAGATGACCATAATTTTAATTCTGGTTTGGACGTATATGGTTTAAGAAATCATCCATTGTATTCTATACAAGATAGAATTACTCCAGAGAAACTTGCAGTTGACATGACTAAGATTACTCGTATGGATTTACGTTTATGTACAGAAGAGAATCCAGAATTTTATGATTCATCTTTGACTTTAGTAACTTCAGAGTTTGGTACATTCATGGGTAGAAACGAAAGATACTTACAAATGTTTTTAACAGATATGTGGGATGCTAAAGATTCTTATAGTCACAAAACAAAAACATCTGGTGAATATATTATTGAAGGCCCATGTTTGAATTGGATTGCATGTGCTACACCAGAACAGTTTGTAGATAACTTACCAGAAGACGCAAGGTCACAAGGACTACTATCACGTATTATACCCATCTTCTATGAAGGCGAAAGAATACCACAAGACTTAAATCAAAAAGTTATTAGTGAAAGTATGCTCAACAATTTACGTAATGACTTAAGTCACGTAGCTAAAATGTATGGGCCTATGACTTTTCACAAAGATGCATTTGAAAAAGCTAACGAAGATATTTTTTATAATTTAAAACCAGAACCTACTGACCCACATTTGTCAGAGTATTGTCAAAGAAGAGTATCACATTTTTTAAAGATAGCAATATCTATCTCTGCTTCTAGACGTACCTCTCGTGAGATTATGCTAGAGGACTGGGAATTAACTAAAGAGATTATGTTTGATATGGAACAGAACATGCCTAAAGCATTAGAAGGTTTTGGTATGGCAAGAACAGGTCGTATTGCTCACGATATGAGGGTGTGGTTGGATGCCACACTTGCAGGCAAAAAGACGCATATAAACATACGTGCTTTTAAGCGTGAGTTACTCCGAAAGATACCAAATCCAGGCGAGTTAGATCAGACGATAAAAGCTATGGAAGAATCTGGTTACATTAAATTAGAAGGTAATTTAGTGTTTCCATGTAAAAAGTAATTGATTGTTGAAATGAATAATGTTATACTGCGTACTTTGCGCGTGATGAAACTAGAGGGAATTTATGAAATTAGAAATTGATATGACGAAAGATAATCTGCTGCCGAAAAATGCTGTGGATATCTTAAAAGATAGGTATATGTTACCAGAAGAATTAAGCCCACAAGAGTCTTTTGCTAGGGCTTGTATGGCATTTGCAGACAATAAAGCACATGCTGAGAGATTATATAAATATGTATCTAACTTATGGTTCATGTTTGCTTCACCATTATTATCTAATGGTGGTACTGACAGAGGGCTACCCATATCATGTTTCTTAAACTATGTACCCGACAGCCGTGAAGGACTAGCTGAACACTATACAGAAAACATCTGGTTATCTAGTATGGGGGGCGGAATAGGTGGTTATTGGGGCCATATTCGCTCACAGGGGCAGTCTACTAGCAAAGGTAATAAAACCACGGGGGTAATTCCTTTTATGCACGTAGTGGACTCTCAAATGGTTGCTTTTAACCAAGGTTCTACTAGACGTGGTTCATATGCTAGTTATATGGACATCTCACACCCAGAAATCGTAGAGTTTATTGAGATGAGAAAACCTACAGGCGGCGATATCAATAGAAAGAATTTAAATATGCATCATGGGGTCAACATATCTGACAAGTTTATGAAGGCTATAACTGATGATTTAGAATGGGATTTAATTGATCCTAACAGTAAAGAGATTGTCAAGACTGTAAAGGCAAGAACCCTGTGGATAAAATTAATGGAAACTCGTATGCAAACAGGCGAGCCATACATCATGTTTAAAGATACAGTTAATAAAGCTTTACCAAAAGAATTAAGAGATAAAGGATTAAAAGTAAATCACTCCAACTTATGTAGTGAAATAACTTTACCCACAGCCGACGATAGAACAGCAGTGTGTTGTTTATCAAGCTTAAACTTGGAGTACTTTGACGAATGGTCTAAAGATGAAATGTTTATAGAAGACATCATGCGTATGTTAGATAATACCTTGACTACATTCATAAAGAGTGCCCCCTCTACCATGTGGCGGGCAACTAAGAGTGCAGAAGCTGAGAGGTCAATTGGTCTAGGCACTATGGGTTTTCATTCTTATTTACAACGTAATGATATAGCTTTACAAAGTCCAACTTCAATGGGCCCGAATCTTAAAATATTTAAACATATAAAAAAGAAAGCTGATGCTGTTAATTTGTTATTAGGAAAAGAACGCGGCGAAGCTCCAGACATGAAAGGTTCTGGTAAAAGATTTTCACACATGATTGCTATTGCACCAAATGCAAGTAGCTCTGTTATATGTGGCAACACATCACCAAGTATTGAACCATTGCGTGCTAATGCATTTTCTCAAAAAACATTGAGTGGTTCGTTTTTAATTAAAAATAAATACTTAGAACAATTATTAGAGAAGAAAGGAAAGAATACTAAAGATGTTTGGACAACTATTATTACTAATGGAGGAAGTGTTAACCATCTGGACTTCCTCAATCCTCACGAGAAAAATGTATTCAGAACTGCGATTGAAATCGACCAAGCATGGCTTATCGACCTTGCCGCAGAAAGACAGAAACATATATGTCAAGCACAATCATTAAACTTATTTTTCCCACCAGATGTAGAAGTAAGAAGATTAAACAATGTACACAAACGTGCATGGACTAAAGGATTAAAAACTTTGTATTATTTAAGAAGTGAAGCTATCAAAAGAGCAGAGAATATATCTGTTAAAGTAGAAAGGCAAATACGTGCCGATAGTGATGAAGATGAATGTGTAATGTGCCAAGCATAGAAAGGATAAAGAATGTCAGTATTTAATAGTAGGTCATATTATAAACCATTCAAGTATGAATGGGCGTTTGAAGCGTACGACCTTCAACAAAAAATGCACTGGTTACCCAGTGAACTATCGTTACATGAGGATGTAAATGATTGGAATAATAAAATGAATACTGGGGAAAAGAATCTAGTAAAACAAATTCTAACTTTCTTTACCCAAGGGGATGTTGATATAGCACAAGCATACATGGATGTATATATGCCCATGTTTAAACAACCAGAAATAAGAATGATGTTATCAGCTATTGCAACAAGTGAAGCAAACCATGCACATAGTTATTCATTATTAAATGATACAATAGGTATGGATGATAAAGATTATAAAGCTTTCCAGGAAGTAAAAGCCATGAACGATAAACATGAATACTTGTGGAGAAACAAGGGGGGCACGGAGGAGGAGAAGATTGTCAGAGACATGGCAGTTTTCTCTGCCTTTGGCGAAGGCTTACAATTGTTTGCCAGCTTTGTTATGTTACTTAACTTCCAAAGGTTTGGTAAGATGAAAGGCATGGGTCAAATAGTAGCTTGGTCTATCCGTGACGAGTCTCACCATGTGGAGAATATGATTAAGCTTCTGCATTGTGTTTTAGATGAAATGCCACATGTATGGCATGATGATTTTAAAGCTACACTCTATCAGATATGTAGGGAAATGGTAGATTTAGAAGATAAGTTTATTGATTTAGCATTTGATTTAGGCCCTGTAGAAGGTCTAACTCCAGAAGAAGTTAAGCAATATATAAGACATATAGCAGATAGAAGATTGCTACAATTAG
>Ga0208919_1001627_pt1 | contig 12608 bp, 9 predicted proteins | sample 4_EtaG_FD_184076 | JGI IMG/M metagenome (GOLD analysis project Ga0208919, IMG submission 184076) | Marine viral communities from the Subarctic Pacific Ocean - 4_ETSP_OMZ_AT15127 metaG (SPAdes) (version 3) | ecosystem: Environmental > Aquatic > Marine > Oceanic | place: Pacific Ocean | collected...
AGTTCTTGAGGAACCGATATTACATTAGCTGCTTCTCTAAGTTGTCTTGTGTAAGGACGACGATATTTAAATGTTTGAGGTTCAGAATTGTTTGTTAAAAATCTAGTAAATGTATAATCTAAGATAGCTTCAGAAGATGTAGGAACACCTCGTATGTAATCTTTATAACCGTCCATTTGATTTATATCTTTGTAATAAAGATTATTAATCATGTGATATGTAGGGACATTATAGAAAACACTTGACGAAGGATTACTTATAGTATTCGACGTGGCTGTATTAATATTGAACCTGTCGATAGTAGAGTTAGTACCTTGTGTAATTGGTACAGAATAAATACCGCTACCACTATCTGCATCCGTAAATGAAAAAGTCTTGTGGACTTGAAATGACGAAACTAAAATATCTTCGGGTTCAAGGTTTTTCTTGAATGACATTTAAAAACCCCCTTAGAAATCAAGTTTGACTTTGATAAGAGCTTCTCTCGATTTTGATTTTAAAATAGGTTGACTTAACTTAGCAATAGCTAATAATTCATTATCCGCATTATACATTCCTACTGAAGTAATGTATGTTTTAGGGTCTGAACTTAATCCGTCTACAATTCTCTTGACACCTGCTACTGATTCAGTATAGAATGTCTCGTTTGTTGTAGCATTAAATTCATTAGCTGTTGCTCTCACAAAGAAATGACGTGATGTTATTTGTTCTTCACGTTTTGCTTGAAAATAAGCACCTGTTTTGATTACATTGTAAAGTTTTTCATTGTTCCTATCATCACTATTTGAACCACTAACCGTTACTAAATTAAGATTACTTGGGTCAGCTAGTTTTGTAGGATTCAATATCAACACTCCAACACTAGGATAAAACTTTCCATAAGTACCTGTAGCACCTTCACTAGCAGCTGCTGTATCGATATCAGTCCCTCCTACAAGAGTACCACTAACTATGTTGTACTCAGGAGCAAAGTTTCTCTGTCCTGTATTACCACCTTTGTTGGTTGAAGAATCATCAATCAACTTTACTACTGGACCTGTCGCTCCATTTTTAAGATGTAGTTCCCATCCTCCGGCTTCCATTCTTTCTCTGAGTCTAGCTCTATTAAATACAACACCATAAAATTCTTTTGTACTTAAGTCACCGAATGTAAACTGAGTTGTTTCGGGTGGATTGATAAAATTATTAAATTGTCCAAATATAGCAGCTGTAGGTCTATCACCTGAGACACCAACGCCTCCTAATGAACCACTACCATCTCTATCACCAAACACTACACCAAACTGAACAGAAGCTGAAGCATTTGTTCCAGGAGCATATCTATATAAATCTATATTGTAATCACCTGTATTAGTGTATTGTGTTGATGAAGTATGAAATGTTGTGACACTTGAAGCACCATCTTGGAATAAACCTGAAGTAACAATAGCTACATCGGATACTTTATCTTGGTCTGTTAAATTTTTATAATAAGACATTAGTTGCTTCTCCTGGAATCATCTCCTGAGTAGTTAGTAGCAGAACCTCCTCCACCACTATTTCCTGTTGAGCTGGTTGATGTATTAGTTGGGTCTTGTGTACCTTGTGCATTAGCAGCACCACCAGTATCAGTTTTTACCGTTACACTAATTACAGCTACAAGTCCTGATTCAAGACCTTGTACTTGTACCGTAGTAGTTGCGTTAGGTGTAGGTGTACCGAAAGACTGAGCTACCAAATCACCCATCTTACCAGTAAATGTTTTAGCTGCTCCTTGACCTTTAAATCTAACAATATTCGTATTTTCTATTGTAAATACATAGTTTTCTGCAGGTCCTCCGTTAGTAGCAGGTGAAATTACAACAGGTGCTCCTGCAGCTACACCAGGGTAACTTAACTGAGCTATTTCTAATTTAGCTCCTGCTGCAGATTGATTGATTAGAAAACTATTGAAAGTTGTTCTGTTAGGTGCGCCTTCTAGTAAGGACATATTCTCAATTACTGCTCCGTAAGAGTCTGTTCCGTCTGGGTGTGTCACATCATACAAAGTGTAGTCTACTTCTTCATCACTAAGAGCAAACTTAGTTATGTTGAAATTACCACCTTGTGATAGTATTTCACGACCTCTTTTTGTTAAAATAGCATCAACGGTAATCGTTGAATTATCTAAAAATCCCATTTTTATCTCCAAGATTTGAGTGTATATATAACTTACCTAATAATAAATATTGATAAGCTAAATTTTTACACATTATTAATCCTCATCTACCGTCAAGTTTGAAATACCAACATCTGTCGGTACAGCTACGGTAGGTGCTGTTTTTCTTATGATGATTGGTAAATCACCATCTAAAGTTGTGTTTGATGTATTTTTTACACCCTCGTAAAAACTATTATTCAAAGCTGTTACATCTTGATAACGAGGGTCTATATCTGTACTAACAAGTGATTTAGTATGATAGAAGTGTTCTGCTCTATCAAGAGTGTGAACATTACTTCTGTAGTATTCACCTGAACTTGTGTATACAAAATTGTAAACTTGATTAAATTCTGATTTTATTCCTTCAGTAGCCATAGCTCCTGTTGCTTCACTAAATACACTATTAGGACCTCCATATGAAGCTGAAGCCTGAATGTAAGTGTTTACATCATCAAAATTAAAATTGACTTCATTTAAAGCATATAAAGAAGGTGTCTTGAATATATCGACATTATCAGCTGTTCCAGTGTAATTGGGATATTCTGTTTCAATACGAATTATTGAACGACTATCTTCATTTTCATTATCTTTTTCAAAATTTCCTACATTGATATCATCTTCATAAACTGGTTGAGTAAATGAAGGTCTATTACGTTGAACTGGTGATTTAGGTCTTTCAAATATATTCCCTTCTATCACAGTTCCTAATGTTGTTTTAGCTCTAGCCGGTATAACTTTTTTAAGTTGTTTGAATATAGATTGGTCATAATATTTAATGAGATGCATGTAATCCCAAAAATTATTATTATCTGTATACTTTTTAAAGTAATCATCAGCTGTGTGTTTTAATGTTCTGTATTCATCTTCGTAATTATCTCTAGGGTCACCTAATATCTGATTAAAGTCAAGAGAACCGAATGAATTTACTATATCATCATTAACAACGTCAACTGGTGAAAAGTAAATACCTAACTTAGGTGAATCAATAGGAGCAAAATCATTCGAACTTTGGTCATATCTAGTCTTTCTATTTAATATGGCCCCACTACCACTCAAAACATTGTTTTCAATTCTAAGTTTTACAGCTGACCTACGAGTCGGTCCGACATTAGGTATCAATGTTTTTGTTTTATCATTGACTGATTCAAACATATTAAGACCATCAAACCCGTGAGCACTTCCTGTCTGTGTAGTTGTCTGATTTGGTTTTGTATCTCTTACTCCATCTTCATTACTACCAGTCATCTCTATGTTATCATCCATTGGTAATCTTCTAACTAGATTAAAATAAGAAGATGATGGTGTATTTCCTACATACGATTTAGGATTAGAAACATAGTTATCAAATTTATCTTCTTCTAGTATTTCACTCCATAATCTAAACTCCATTACAGAACCACTAAGTTTTACATTATCAGTTCCGAAGTCTGAAGTATTTTGATTACCACCGATGTATAAGTCACCACTACCTGTCCAAGAAGCATTGTATGATGCTGTTGCAGTAGCATCAGAACCTGTTATATAGAGTGAACTCTTAGAAGATTTTGTAATTCTATCAACACCTGCGTCATATCTTTTAACATATAAATCATAAATAAAAGCATCATTTATATTATCTGTACTTGTCATTGCTTTTCTTACAGATACATCGTCCCATAAAATTGTAGATTTAGCTTTTCTATTTTCAAATCGTAGACCGAGTCCTGCTGTATTTGAGAAATTAATTGTCTTTTGTACTTTGATTTGTTTCCAATCTGTCTCGTTTAATCCAACAACTTGTGATTCATTTATACCACCTTTACGTATGTTTGAATCAACATTCCAATTAACAACTTCTCCATTCGAATCTAATTCAAATAAGGCTAAACTACCTACAGAATCTACTGAACTAGCTGAAACTTTAGCATAAGCTGAAAACTCATAAGTTTCACCTTCACTTACTGAAACTACCGAAGCATTCAATGAAGGATATTTTTTATCATCATTGCGATATAAATACGTATGAGAAACATTAGTCGAGTCTCCTGTGTGTTGATGTCTAGCAGCATTTGTACCTGAACGAGATACTCCTGAACTACTTACAATCTTAAAGTTTCCAAACTCAACACTTGTTGTATCAGTACCACCTGTTATGAAAGGAGGATTGAATAGTGAAGATGTTTCAAAACCAGGATGAGTGAATAAATTTTTATCGACTTTACTCTTTCTTAACATGACTGAGTAATAGTCACCATCATAAACTGGTAACAATGAAGAACTTATTTCTTGATAACCTGGTGAACCAGATAACTGAAATGCTACGGTTCCAAAATTATCAGACTGACCATTGTTTTTTATTTTTATTGACCAATCAGAATCTTTTTGTACAAGGACTTGTTCTTCAGAACCACTTGTTGTTGTTCTAAATCTAAATTGAACTGTATCAGGTTTACGTGATGTTACTGAATTATCTTCCCATGGTGTCCTAACAAATTGACCTCCTCTGAATCCTAATGCTTTTGTAAAATTTCTAGCTATTTCAAATTGTTCTGTTGTTGTCTTTTGTAATCCTCCGTACTCACGTACACGTAATATACTAGATGGTATCCCGTAACAATTAATTATAGCTTTCAACGAACCTAATGTACCCTTAGTCTTTAAAATGTATGGCATACTAGCTATCAATCGTTTTGCTATCTCTTTAGATATATCACCTTCAACAGGAGAATCAAGTGAACCTGATGTATATAATGAGTATGTGTTACCACTTTGTTTTTGTCCGAAACCAACACGACTTAAATCTAATAAATCTTTACCATCATTAACTGACCAACCTAAAGAAGCAGCTAAATTATAAATTAAATCATTCGAGAATCCTTTTGTAATATCGTTATGTCTATCTGTAAGTTCAGAAATACCTCTAGTGTAAGTCCATAATTCATCAAAGTGTTGTCCTATCATATCGATAAAATCTAACATTTGACCATTGTTGTTATCCTCTTTTACGAAAATAGGTAAAAGATTTTTCAGTCTGTTATTGTTTTGAGCATCGTACATAGAAGCACTGTGTATTTGTCCGAACTCACCAAATACAGAACCATACCAATTTAAAAAATTAACATTAGAAGAACTTACAGGTACGAATGGGTCAAGATATGTACCACTACCTGTTTTAGGCCATGAAGCATCTGGAAACTCTCCGATTGAACTAGTCACATAAGAAGAACTTATATGATATAAATAATTTTCATACCCATCAAAGTTTGATTTAACATCTCTAATTTGTTTATCAAAAAAGTTAGCATCACTAGGAGATGGGATAGAAGCAAACGAAGCGCTCTTTGATGTATAATCTTCGATTAACTCTATCTTATATTTAAAATTTTCTAATCTTTTTTCAGCTGATGAAAAATGTACAAAGTTTTCGTAATTCGAATAATCTACGTTTAACTGAACAGGTTTAGTGCTACCACTTATAAATTTGTCCTCGATATCTTTTTTGAGTCTAACATCACCCGTGACTAAATCATCATACCCTTTTAAGTCTGTAGACCTACCTGTTATTGGTGAATCAACCTGACTACTTTCAGGATTTCTTAATACTAATACATCCTCGTCTTCTTGTTCGTAAGGGAATAATTCTACAGTCTGTTCTAATTGAGGTAATATTTCTCTGACAATAAACGCATTATCTTTTTCCTCAACGTCATCTGGTAAAGGTTCATAAAGTTTGTAGATACCTGAATTAGGATAAGTTTTGATTGTTTCATCATCAGATTTAGCATTGGTAATCAATGAAACATTATCATCACCTAAATGTAAGTAGGTATTTAAATCTGAATAATCATTTATTTTATATGAAAGTTCGTAGGTTGCAAAGTTATCAGTAGGACTTTTAAATTCACTTTCAGGTCTGATTTTATTTGTAAACTCATTCCAACTTGTATTTATTTTTACTTCTTCATTATCTACACTAACTATCTGAGCAACAAAGGGAGCAAAAACAGCTGAAGGAAGTTTATCATATTTTGTATTTAATGTAAACTGAATCTCGAGTGAGCCAGCATTTACTTCTTGTTGTCCATCTCTAGGTGTATTTATCAAATCTGCTCTTACACTATATTGACCTGCATTTTCCGCTGTATTACCGATAACATCACCTACATTGACAGAAAAATTTAAACCTTCTCCATCTACATTATAAATTTGTTCACTACCTTTAAATACGTACCAGTTTACATACTCAAACTCTATCTGTTGATTTATCGAATTACGTAAAGAAAGTTCTATCGTATTAGTAATATCACCACTATAAGTGTTATCAGGTGCTTTATCTAAACTAATTCTACTAAATTGTTCTGCTGTAGTTGCCATAATTAATCACCCTTTCCTACAACTTCGATACAAGCCGGTAATGACACCGTACTTGTTTCATTTTTCGTATCTATCTTCAGACTAACACCAACACGTGAATTATATGCTCCTAAATTTATTGTCACCTCACTACCGTTTGTTTTATCTTTATCAATAACTTGAAGACCTACAGCAGGAGGATTAGTGATTGCTAACTTATTATTAGCGTTTGTAAATTTTTCCCAATCTCCACCGCCTACTTTATTGCTGTTCCAATCCCAACCATAAAATGTCCAGGTGTAAGTCGTTGATGTATTAGGTTTACTAGAAACACTTTTCAATGTTATGATATCATTCTTACCGTAACCAGGAACATCCATCGTGTTTTCATTTAGTTTACGAATTTCTTTCACATTACCTGTACCACTTTGATGACCGATGACCTCACCTAACATTGCTCCGTAATCACCATCATATCCTTTTTCACGTAAAAACTCTTCAGTAGGATATCCGTCTTTGAATATGTCAAATATCTTTTTAAACGTCGTGTCACCTCGTCTACGAGTTGCTTGACTTTCATCAGAAATAATAAAGTTAGCTTGTACGATTTCACTTTCGACCTCACCACCTATTTCAGCTCCTGTTGTTCCGTCAGCCGCGGGAGGAGGAGGTAATGTTTTTTCAATATAACTATTTGGTAGATATACGTAAGCTCCGACTAGATTTCTAACATCTCTGAATCTCTGATTCAATCCTGAAAGTGTCATTGTTAAAGCATCACCCTTTGTAACATCAGCATCAGATACAAATTTAGCTATATTATTAACCTGTATCTTTTTTCTAGGTTTTTGTGTGTCGAAAAAATTATCTTTATATTCATTATCTTTTATATTTTGAGAAATTAAACGAACTTCGTTTCTTGAAGGTGATATTTCTTGTATTAAATATTTGTTTTCTTTTAAGAATAATGGAAATGAAGCATCTGAGTGTTCAGCTCCTGACATGATAGTCCCATCATTCATTGTATGAAATTCACCTTTGTAAATTGTCCCCGAACTATCTGTTAGTATTGTTTCGTTTGAACCAGCTGTTTTTCTAAAAAAATTATATTTGACATTATATTTACCCCTATCATAACCTAACTTTCTTAATATTGTACCTGTCTTTATTCTTATACCATCAACTCCTTCGTTGACGTAATCTGAATTTTCTACTACAGCTGATTCTAAAAAATTATCACCTGAATAAATCAATACTTCAAGATAATCATTTGAATGAGTACCAAACTCTCCTCCTAAGTAGGCATATTTAGCTGAGTTCAGATTAATAACCTGATTACTATTTAAAATTTCTTTATCTTTTTGATTTAATCTTGCCATTATTCTACGGGGTCTCCAGTGACAATAGAATCGATAACGTCTTGCTTATAAGTTTCTAACTTAGTCAAAGCATAATCAGTAGCGTAATATGTACCTAAATCTTCAAATAATCTTTTTGTATTATTTTCGATAAGATATTTTCTAGTATCACTAGCTACATCGTTAGTTATTATCATTCCATTTTCGATATCTTCAGGTAAATCTTTTCCTACTTTTAACTCTGAGAGTTCTGAGATATTTCTATCGATTGTGTTTTCGAGTAACTCACTTTTATCATAAATAGGATAGTTTTTATTTTGAACTGAACTTGAAAATTTTTGTTGTTCGGGTGTTATAAATGTTTTATAAAGACTTTCTTGAGTGACATCAGCACTTTCTAATCCCATACCAGTTAAAATATCTTCGAACAAATATAATGTTGTACCATCATCAAATGGTGTATCAAATTCAGCATAATCTTTGATTTGTTCTAAGTATTTTGTTCGTAATCCGTTTACAAAATCAGAATAAAAATCAACATTTTGTAACTCATCTTTTGTATATGGCATTATAGTGTTACCTTAAATGTAAATCCTTCATCAAAGTATTGGTCTGTTTCTTCGTCTGTCGCACTTCCACTTTGTATTCTATATTCAATCTTGTAATATCTTTCAGGTTGATATCCATCCATTCTTAATAAAAAATAATTACCATCTGAATCACAACTTAGTTTAGAACCACTACCGAAAGGAACAACTACGTCATCAGTTTCAGCATCTGTAATAGAATAGAATGATGAACCACTTGGTAAATATTTTACTGATAAATTATCAGCAGTTGTTGAATAAGTTTTTTCAGGAAATCTTTCTCTACCTACGACTCTAAATTTAGTTATAGATTTTTCTTTATACTCGGGTCTTAGACCTTTCATGTAAATGACCATGTCTTCTATATTTTGTTTTGTCAAAGGACTCAATGAACCTGTTATCCATTTTGAATCGTCCCAGACAGCCTCCAATGTTGGAGGATATTTTGTGTGTGTATCTGTAGAGAAGAATGAGAAGTTACCAAAACGTGTAGAACTTCCTTCATCACTATCACTATCACTATTACCAAATGAACCAGAAGTTGTTGTTGGGTCATAAAAACTACCACTTCTCTTTAAAATAAAACCTTCATTAGGTATTGTATCATCTAACCAAGCATTCACAATACCAGTCACGTCCATTCTCATATCTTCAGACTTGACTCCGAATGAATGTGACATCTCATAAGCTCCGTCATTGTTAGTAAACCATGAACCTCCGGATGCTGACTCTGGACTCCATAACAGACCATCATTCTCACCATTTCTAAAGTTCCAACTACATCCTTCAGTCGTGACAGGATTATCATAACTACGACCATCACCCATTGTCCAAGATTGACTAACTGGATAAGCATATAAACTTTGTGATGTTGCTAAAGCTGTAGGTCGAGCATCAAATAAATTTAAGTAATACTTGGCGTTATCTTTAATAACACCTGCTGATTTCAGTTTAGATATAGTATTTAATTCAAATCTAATTAAAGCTCTCGAAACGGTAATCACATCTCCTGCGGTACTAACGTCTTTTCGTATTTCGAGAATCTCGTCTAAACCAGAGTTTAAACTACCACTCTGTTCATATAATGTTGCGTCTTTTTCTGCGAACGTAAAATAATGCATCTACTTACTCCACTATACCTAAGCTATCACCGACAACTTTACCTTGAATGTCTGTGTTAGGATATTTAATTTCAAAAATACTTGGGTCTAATGCAGGATACAAGACTCCATCTATTATACCACTGTTTATATCATAAAAGTTTCCTGAGTATCCTTCAGTCGTTTTGTATTTATTTTCAATCACTATGGGTAAATCATTAGGATTGTTTTCAGTAGGTTTAAGAACTGAAGCCACACCATCAACTAACGATAACTCATAAGCTATATCTGACATCACAATAGGTTGACCTACTTGCCATCTATCAATATTGAAAAAGTCCTGTAGTGTAGCTACACATCTTAGAAGGACATCATTTTTATTGAAACCTACTTTTGTCAATATAGAAAAATTGACAGCTAGATTAATTATGTAAGCGTCTTTAATGTTAACAGCATCAGTAACAATTCTAAACTGTGATAAATATGTACTTAAATTTTGTTTTACAATTTGACTCAAAGGAGCTAAATTTTTATTACTATCATATCCTAAAGTATACATATTCATAGCTAAAGGATTAGGTGTTCTGACTTGTAAAGATTTAATTGTTCTTTTATTATCAACATCAGATTGTGTCACAACACGTTCTAATTCATCAACACCTGTAGCTTTATTTAATTGGTCATCTTGAACCATGTGAACTTTTGCTACATTACCATATCGTTGAGGTAAAGCTAAAGCTCTTACTACATAATCCTCTTTTGTTACAGCTCTACTTTGTGCTTGATAGAATGATAAAGCGTTCTCACGTACTTCACGTATAGTTTGACCTCCTGAACCACCAGCTGCAGGTCTAGGGTTATTAAATGTTACAGAGTTTTTACTATCAGTCACGGTGTTTTCATTTAATAAAGCGTCTTGAATATCAAATGAGATATTTGTTATTTGATTTATATCATTTGAATTAACGTTGTCATCAATACCTCCTCCATTAGAATACTTAATTGTCAAAGTAGTTCTATTGGGAGCTAATCCGTATGCTTCTGTTTTTAAAAAATTACTTGGGTCAAAGGCTTGACCTAGTTTACTTGGACTACCAGGTAGACTTGAACCTACGTTTGTAGGATTAGGAATAATCTCTTCGTCAGGATTACTCGAAACTCCCGCTCCAAAACGTACAAGTGTTTCATCATCTTCATTTATAAATGTTGTGAATCTTCTTGCAGTCTTTTTGAGTTTTAAAATATAAGGAGCTACGTCACGATTAATAACTGAAGTAGGGTCATTCTCTGAATTATTTTCCATATCTTCAAAGATAGTATCAGTAGCTAATGAAGGTACTTCATACCATTCGCTATCATCACTATCAATACATGAAATGATTTCTATGACATCTGAACTTCCTAATTTAATTTCTGAATATTTTTCAGCTGCTCCGAATGTAAATTTTTCTGTAGTTATATTACCACTCTCAACACGAACTTGTTTCTTCAATAAAAATTTAGTAATTGTACTTCCGTTGTTTTCAAATACGCTTACCTCTTTAGGGTCGAACGAACTTGAAAACTTAAAGTTACAATCTTCTATAGTTCTAAATTGTGTCCCAGTAGAAGCTGCTTGTAGTGTTGTTCCTGCTTTTACATTTAAGGAATATCTTTCATCTGGTTTATTATTTACAGCTGGAACGGTTTGAAATACATCTAATACAGCTAAAGCTGGTGATGTCACTTTAGGTTTGTAACCGAATGACTGAGCTATAGCATACACGTTTCGTTTTTCTTCAGCATAAGCTAATAATGACTCTCTAAACGTAGAATCAATGTAATATGAAAGAACATCTCCTACGTAAGCTGCCATCTCTATAAACATCATTCCCGGTGAAGCTTCATTGAAGTCGTTATAGGTATTGGGAAAGTAAATCTTTGCGTATTCAATTAGACTTTCTCTAAAGTCACCGAAATCTTTATTAAGATAATTTACTTGTTTAACAACATTCTTGTTATTACTTGTGCGAGCCATTAATATCCTCCTGTAGAAGTTGAAGTAGCATCTATTGTAATCTGATTGACCGTATCAGGATTTAGTGTAGTTGAATACTCAATCTTAACATAGATTTGATTCAAATCACCCTCTTCAGTCAATGTTTCAACATTAAGTATGTTTATGTAACCTAACCACTCTGAGACTGCTCTTCTAACTTCTTTTTCAATGTTTTCAGGTAAATCATCATTTTGTTGTTCGAAACAGAGTTCTAATAATTTACTACCGAAAGTAGGTTGCATCGGTCTTTCACCAACGTAAGTCTGTAATAAATTTTTTAGATTAAATTCAGCTTGTTCTAGTGAATTTTTTGTCAAAGCAAAATTATTAAGCTTATCACTAGCTAAAGGTAATTTTAGTCCTACGGTTTTATTAGGATTTAAATCTGTTTCAATAGCTGACATTAGTTACCTTTCTTATTTATAGCTTTCATTAAGTCACTATAATCACGTGTTAAGGCATTTGTAACGTGTTCTGGTACTTGTTCAGAAGTAACACCTGCTTTTTTCATAGTATCAACTGCTACCATATCACGTTGTACTTCTTCAGTCTTACCATAACCTAACATTTCGGTCATACGATTTGTATCAAACATACCTCCTCCTAGAGTAGGATATTCTTCTTTACCTTGTTGTGGAATACCACCTCTAGTCTCATTCAATACCTTATTAAGTGCTTCATCTTTTGTATATTTAATTTGAGTTTTAGGTTTGGGTTCTGAGACTTTAGTGTCAATCATCGATTCCAGTTTTGGTGTTGATTGTTCATTTATAAATATCTTTTGTACTTCTTTTTTTACTTCTCTACGAACCGCTTCTTGTATTATTTTTACAAGTTCTTTTTTGGTCATAACAACTCCTATATTGTTTTTACTTTATCACTTAAATAAGTGGAATTATCTATTGCATTTTGTAAATCTTTATTTTGTTGTAAAAGTGTTTTATTTTCTTTTGTCAAGTCAACAACTTTTTGAGGATTCGGTGTAGGTCCTCCTGGTGATGATACTACAATTTC
>Ga0208919_1001630_pt1 | contig 12598 bp, 15 predicted proteins | sample 4_EtaG_FD_184076 | JGI IMG/M metagenome (GOLD analysis project Ga0208919, IMG submission 184076) | Marine viral communities from the Subarctic Pacific Ocean - 4_ETSP_OMZ_AT15127 metaG (SPAdes) (version 3) | ecosystem: Environmental > Aquatic > Marine > Oceanic | place: Pacific Ocean | collected...
CCTAAAGGTGTAAGAGCAGCACCACTTGTACTGTTATCTATACCTGCAAATTTATATTGGTTTACTACTGCCATTAATCTAAAAAGAAACTTCTAGCTTCTATCTCCTGTTTTAATTCTTCTTGAAATGTTGTGTTAAGTTTCTCAAGAACTGCATCTAAATCTCTAACTAAAGACTGTGCTACATCTTCTTCATACTCCGAGCTTGCTCTAGTTAATGTTTGTACTATCTTAGCCATTATAAACTTGCAATGCCTCCTCTTCTTGCATGAAACATACCACCAAAACCAGCTGATCCCAGGCCACCTTTAGAAGTATCTTTACTACCACTATTATTGTTACTACCACTATTATCGTTACTACTACTATTATCGTTACTATCAGTGTTATTATTATCACTGTGATGAAAAGTTTGTCCATATGAAGCTGTTCCAACACCACCTTTAGCTTTCTTCTCAGATTCTGTTTCAAAACCAAAATTAGCACCATGATCAATTATACCATCAATTTCTACAGCACCCGCATTACTATCTAATAATGCTTCTTCATAGTTTCCGTAATTTTTACCAGCAATTATTCTATCTGTAATTTTATCTAATCTTTTATTTGCTATTCGTTCTTTTTTAGCATCTTCATAAGCTTGTTGAGTATCATAACCTGTAAGTTTTTTTCTATTTTTATTTAAAAAATAAATTGCACCAGCACCCAATGTTAAAGGTGCAAGTGCACTACCACTAAATAAAGATTTAACACCTGTATTAAGTGCACTTCTTTTTAACATGTTTATTGGATTTATACTTTGGTTTGTAAAAGGCATACCAAATGTATATTTGGGGTTTTGTTCTTGTTGATCTATTCCTAAAAGTTTTGCAGCATAATTTAAACCCATTTCAGTAAGCTTACCTTTTCCGTATCTTAAAGCTATAGACATTAATAAAGATTCCATTATCTTCTTCCTCCAGCATGTATGTCTAACCTAAAAGTTCCTAACTTCCAATTAGTATCTACAGCAGTATTAGATATTGTAAGAGCCACTGCTCTAGCTCTAGCTCTTGTGTCTACTTTATCTGTGCTTGTTGTTACTGTAAAAGGACCCAATGATGAGCTAGCTGCTGTATTATTAGGATAATTTCTTAAATCTAATTGTATAATAGCACTTCCTTGTTGTGATATAAAGTCAGGTATAATTCTACTAACTCTCATAATATTTTCACCATCACCTCTAAGGTCACCTAAATTAGTTGCAGCTCCTCTTATTACTTTTTGTGTAATGTCATAATCACCAGATGTAATATTAGCAGGAATTGCTACAGCTGTAGTTGCTGCTTCTTGTTGATTGACTCCTGTTTCATGTTCAAAATAAATTGTAGTACCATCTGTATTTCCCTTAACATCGAACGATGTATCAACACTTGCATTATATCTAGTTGCATGAGGTAAACCAAATACAGAAGAATCTTCCCACGTTGTTCTAGGAAATAATGTACTGGCATTAGTAAACCATATGGGTCGTTTAGCTGTTGAATCTAGATAACTATATGTAACAGCTCTAGTATTTACATTAGATGTAGACGTTGGATAAAACCAAGTAATTTCTCCAAACAAGTTATTAATACCACAATAAATTAATTGATTAGATGTAGTGTTAAGATCGTTATAAACATAGTCTTCTACTAAACAGTCCATAGATTCTAGTTTACCCGTGTATCTAAAGAAACCATTTTCAGACATCCAATAAGCAGCACCATCAACTTCTACAGCTGCGTTCTGTCCTATTAATCCACAGTTAGTACCTACTTGTTCGAATGCAAATGTAAAAGGAGTTCCTACAAAACGCATAGTAAATAAAGATGTATCCGTCCAAATATAAATTGCATTTCTACCTAGTTTACCACCCATGATCCGTGATCCAGCGGCCAGTCTTTGTGTACCAGCACTATTCTCAGCTGTAGGTGTATAGTCTGTAATATCTTCTTGAGATGAAAATCTAATAAACATATCGTCTTGTGTAGTCTTGTCACCAATAGTTGTTTCTGTTCCAAAAAATACTAAGTGACGGTCAGGTGTAGATACTAACATATCACGTGATGCTGTTGGTGCACCTGATATAATAGTTGCTCTTGTTGATGTAGCATCTGCTGCATCGCCGTCCCACTCAAAACATTCACCATTATGTATCAATGCTATTAATGTTGATCCTAAATTATCTAAAGACCATAAACCAGGATCTGTTACTTGGTCTGTGTTAGCTGCTGGTGAACCCCAACCAGTCCAGCTAGATGAGTTAGTTACTGTTGCACCATTACTGTGCGCTGCACGAGTAGATCCTCTTGCTGCTCTTGTAATACCTGTTAAGTCATTACCCGACACACCGGTGTATGAAATTTCTTCTGTCCCTACTTGAATATAGTTTGTTCCTGATGATGGAAAACCAGTTGTACTTGTTAATGTTATACTTGTTCCTGATCCACCAGTACCAGCAGTGTCGTTTAATAATGCTCCATTTAAAGTTGTAGTTAGTGATCCTAAAATATTACCACCCCACAATGATATACCCCAACCAAAAGCTCCTATTTGTTCAGCGGGTCCTACGTGATAATATTGATAGTACTTAACACTTCCAGATGTAGTAGCACCTGAACCGGACTCATTGTTGTCCATTGTAATAGTTAAAGTTGTAGGAGATGGTACACTTGTTACCATGTATTTTACACCATCAAAATCTGCAGCGCTATAATTAGAATTAGTTGCTGCTGAAAAATCAGTAAAAGTTATAATATCTCCTGCTACAAACGTATGTGTTCCTGGAAATGTAATAGTAACTGTTGGAGATCCATTAGTGGTTGTAAAACAATTTGATATGGTTGTGCCTGATGGATTAACTAGTGGGTGTATGTCATAGTATACTCCTCCAGAATACACATATAAAATTCTGTTTGTGCCTATTGCTGCAAATTTAGTAGATGATTTGTTGACAAAATGATGTAATCCTCTTGCAGCTCCTGTAAGTTTTGATTCACCTAATTGATTCCAACCACCTATTTTTTCAGGTGTACCATACCTAAAACGTACATTTTCTCCGTCTATCCATTGAGACTCGGCACCTGTAGATGTAACTTGTTTGTTGAATCCGGGTAGGAATCCTAATTTTTGTAGCATATTAATCCTATTTTGACAGAATCTTATACCATATTAAGCCACCCTGTTGCAATATACTTTTCTTCAGTAGGAGAGGGTATTCCTCTATGGGTATGGGTCCAATCGGCTGGCCAAATAACAGATAAACCTTTTTTAGGTTTTATTTTAAGTTTTTGATAGTACCATTCTGTTTCACCTTGATCTGTCACGTCATTTAAATAAGTCATAAATACTAAAGTTCTACTTATCATTGGTTCTTTAGAATTTGATCTTTCGTAATGCCAATTTTTAAATCCGCCTTTAGGTTGATAATGTTGTATTATAAAAGGCTGTTTAGTTTCTAAACTTACGTTTTCTTTTAAAATATTATGTAAATCTAAATATTGATGTAAACCTTTTTCTAATTCTTTAAAATATTTTTTTACAAAAATAAGTTCGGTATCGGGGTGTATATTTAGATCAATAGAATCTTTTAAATCTTTATTAATAATGCCTCCAGTTACATAACCTGGATATTTTTCACCACTATCTGTGTGATGTTTAATTAATTCATTACAAATAGATTTGTCTATATTAAATTGATATATAAAATCAGACATTTTTAAAACTAGAAGGAAGACCTAAATGTGGTCTGTTATCATATTTATTAACTTCACCTTGAGTTTCTATATTATTATAATGAAGAAATACTTGAACACAATTATCTCCTTCAAATTTTTCTCTCCAATGCTCTAATGTGCAACCAGAATAAACTAACATATCACCTGGATTTAAATCTACTTTTATTCCAGGATTTGTGCTTTCAAATGTGCAACCATTTTCACCTGGTATACCTACATTTTTATTTGGTTCTAAATATATTGGCCAAGGATCTCCACCTAAATTCATTGTAGTAGATATTTCACAACTAGGTCTATCTTTATGTCTTTTTAAAACATTTCCATTATAATAAATTCTTGCGTAAGAATAAGTAGGAATTAAATTTAAATTAGTTTCATCCTGCATTTTTTTATGCATATCTGTTAAAAGAGTTTCCATAACTATATCTCCATAGTGTGCATAAGAGTTTGGAACTTGGGGGTCATTAAATGTACCCATAAAATCTATATAAGGAGAGACTGTTCTTTTCTCTAACATTGTTTTAAACACTTTAGCTTTTAATGTAAAATACTTATAACAAAATTGTGCTAACTCATATGAAATAGCATTTTTAATTATTTTATATTTTTTTTCTTTAAAACTCATATTAATTTTATTTATAAGGCTGACCTAAACTCCAAATAACTAAAGAGTACCTAGTTCCTTTTGTTACTGGTTTTACTCTGTGTCTTACAAAGCTCGGAAAAACAACTAAAGAACCTTGAGTTTTTATTTCTGTACACGGTCTTACATTATGTTTTTTATCTGGTTCATCTGCTCCAAAATCAAATTCTAGTTCTCCGCCTTCATAGTCTTCAGGTTTTGAAAGAACACATGTAACAGACAACTTTCTTATTTTTCCATTATAATTTTTATTTTTTATGTCAACATAAGGTCCGTCCCAAGAATCGCAATGCCAACCATAATATTGATCTTGTTTATATTTTGTAAACTGACAAGCCTCTGAATAATCCCATTGAAAATTCCAACCAGCGCTTTTATTTGCTTGATGTATGTATGGATGTATTTCATTATATATCCATGGTTCACTCAACCAAACTATATTAGAGTCTCTTTTCTTTTTTAAATCTTTTAATTCATCATCGGACAATGAATTGTTTTTTTCTATTTTTTCTTGAAACCCTCCAGTCAAAGCTATTTCTTCTGTTTTTTCATTACCATATTTAACTAAATCATTACAAAATTTTTCAGGTAATGCTGATTTAAAATACCAATAACTATATTTAAGGTTCATATCTTAAAATTTAATATCAAAGTTTTTATATTTATCTATAACTCTCTTTGGTAAAAAGTCTTCTATATTAGTTTTATTCTTTATAATTTCTCCTATTCTTATAGTATGAAAGTTTCCTGATAACACACTATCATTATACTCTACATTATTTATGTTTAATTGTCCAATATTGTTAAGATCAGGTTTTATATAAGGAGTATTAATAAATTTACATATTTTTTTTATAGACTCACAAATGTCATTTACCAAATCATCGTAAGTTATTAATAAGTATTCTTTTTTACTATCGATAATATTTTGAGTAGAGGTTAATGCATCCGATAAAATTGTTTCTTTTAATAACAAATCATCACAATATTTAACAACATTAATTGGTTTATCTACTCTAACAAAAGAAGCCATAACTTCTAATAAGGGTCTATGTAATATTATAAATTTATTATTTATTGGCATTTGTTTTAATATATTTAAATGAAATCCCCATGCTCCTCTGTCAATTATAGTGGAACAATTGTAGTGTGCATAATAATTTTTAAATAAATTATCTATTATGTTGTCTATACCTTTAAAATCAGGAAAATTTTTAAATCTATTATCGTTTTTAACTTCTAGTATACTATTAAATAATAAAGGAAGCACACTGTGTGCACTTATTTTTGCATGAGGGTTTTGATTAAAGATACTTGATAGCAATGTATTACCTGCTCTAGGTATACCCGTTAAAAAATAAACATTCATATCTTTATATTATTTTATTATATTTGTAATCTTTTGACTTTGCAAAGCTTCTTTTTTCCATAGATTTTTTTTATTTTCTAATCTTAGAGTTATGTCTTTCCATTGAGATATCCAATATCCAAGGTCCTTGATCTTGTTGTTTTTTAAAACAGATACAATGTCTGTAGGTCCATAATGCATTCCTGCTGCAATGCAATGATAGCCTCCTTGAACATCGTATTGATAGTGTTGATTTCTTCTAATAGCATTAGCTAAAAACCCATCCTGTATTACAGGTTTTAAATTTATTAAACTATCTGACCATGTTTTATTAAAATTACTTTTCCAATATTTTGTATCTTGTCTGTGAGACAAAGCATAATGAAGAGCTACAAACTCTGCAAAACCAGTAAATAAAAACTTACATTGATAAGTAAAGTTGTCTTTGTCCCACTGTGATACTTCATCTCTTTGCATATTTCTAATTAACTTTATTAAAAATTCATGAACACTAAACAAACCATTACTTTCTAAAGGTTCTATAAATCCTGCAGCTAAACCTATGGCACATACATTTTTAACCCAAAGTCTTTTATGTATACCTACTCTCATTTTTATATTCTTAAACTCTAAATCTTCTTTATTTAAATACTGTTTAAACTCTTTCAAAGCTTCTTCATCAGATACAAATTTATCTGAGTATACATATCCTGTACCTATTCTATTTCTAAGTGGTATGTTCCATATCCAACCATTGTTGTATGCTGTGCAGTTTGTATATGGCACTAATTCTTTTTCTTTATTAGTATAATTTATTTTAGTTGCCCACGCTGAATTGTTTGGAAGCATATCTTCAAAAGATTCAAAGGGTTCTTTTAATGTTTCTCCTAACAACATAGATTTAAAACCTGTACAATCTATATATAAATCTGCTTTATATTTGTTATTTAAAGATGTTATCCCATCTTCGTTTTGTTCTATGGTTTTAATATCTTCTTGTATGTGTTTAACTCCTCTAGGCATGCAATAATTATTTTTTAACCATAAACCAAATTTAGTTGCATCAAAATGATAAGCGTATTCATATTGTTTACTAAATTTATTTGTTTTTATAAGTTGCATTTGAGGATAGTAACATTCCGCATAGTCTTCATAAGATAAGTCAGGTGTAACAAATTTTTTAAACCACCAATCATTTAAATGTTCTGTATCTGGTTCTCCAAAAGGATAATGAAAGCTTTCACCTTTCTTATAAAAATCTGTAAACTTAATACTTAATTTATAACTAGCATCTGTTTCTTTTATGAAATCATCTTCATCTATTTCTAATAGCTGAACCCAATCTCTTATTCCGGCAATAGTGCTTTCGCCCACACCAATAGTAGAAATATTTGGTGATTCAATTAATGTAATAGTTTTGTTAGGAAAAAATTTTATTAATGTTGCAGCTGTCATCCAGCCAGCAGATCCCCCACCGACAATTATTATATCTTTCATTTAAAAATGTTTAACTTGGCAATCCCCAGTTATTAGCTTTTATTTCTTGAAAAACTTTTTTTAGACTCCAAACATTACTAGCTGCAAAAACAGGGTTTAATTTCACGGCAACTAAACCTGAGCCACCGTTTCCTCCATTTCCTGTGTCTCGACCACTAGCACCAGCGCCTCCGCCAGTATTAGTTTCTCCGTTTTGTCCGTTACCTGGGTATACAGCATTTCCACCGCCACCATTTCCACCTTGTCCTTGACCAGGATTAGGGGTTTTGTGACCCGATCCACCACCGCCACCAGCAACATACCCATTATTGCTAGGGCCAAAAGTTATACCAGGAAAATAGGGTCCATAATTAGTTCCATCACCACCATCTCCTCCAACAACACTACCAATACTATCAGTACCACTTGGAGGATCTCCAACTGCACCATTTTCACCTCCGCCACCGCCGCCAGCATTACCCCACGTTCTAGCGTCAGCTCCGCCGTTAGCTCCTTCAGGTGGTGAGTATCCACCTTCATTACCAGTACTTCCACCAGGGCCTCCAGGATTTCCTCCACCCCCAGCTCCACCAGGTCCACCATCATTACCATATAGTCCTCTACCACCTCCTGTAGCAGAGTATCCAAAAGCAGATGAGTTACTACCTTTTTCTCCACTGTAAGTAATTGCATTAGGTGGACCACCTGGTGTAGGTGCACCATCTCCTCCACCACCAATAGTAATAGGTGTTGTTCCGTGAAAAGGTGTTACATCAAAATTTTGTATAAGACGAGCACCGCCGCCTCCAGCACCGCCAGCGTGATTTGTTCCAGCACCGCCTCCTCCAGCCACAACCATTACAGTTGCAGTTAAGTAAGAAGGACTTACTGGAAAAGATGGAGTTGTACTAGTTACTTTTGTAGTAGAACTACTTACTCTAGTTACTGTTGCTGGTGTTCCTATTAATCCTACAGCCATAATTTATTACTCCCAAACTCCTGTTGTACTATTCCAAGTTAGAATAGTATCATTTAATTTTTTCTTTACACCCTTCCAAGTAGAAGAATCTTCATCCCAATATATCTGTATTAGCATCGTAGTTCCACTAATTTCATAAGTTGTTTCAGTTGGAAAAGTAGGTCCTGGCTGCCAATCACCACTAGAATCTAATGTCCAGCCTGGTCCATCAGGTTCAGCTCCAACAAACATATCTAAACTAGAATTATATATCATACCTTCACCAGCATATTGTTTTCTAAAATTACTATTATAAGAAGTTTGTTTCCAACCAACACCGCCTGTTGAATGAGGTGTTGTATCTTGTATCCATTGTTCTACTTCAGGAGACAAATCTCCACCGTGAGCATCTACGTCTTCGTTTGAAAAAACTAAAACTTGTAAAACTTTTTTATTTTCATCTAATTCTGCAAAATGAGCCATTATTCCCATCTCCAAGTTGTTGTGTTAAAAGTCATATCATCTTGTGAAGGCTCTGTTGTAAATCCATCTTGTTCAGATAAATATAAACCTCCTACAACCGCTCTATGAATTCTGTTGCTATTATCCTTAAAAGATTGTTTCCAATAAGTATTAGGATAGTTATTATCAAATTCGTTTTCTAATAACCAAGCATCATTAGGTATATTATTTGAAACCCATGTTTCAGCTTCAGTAGATAAATCTCCACCGTTAGCAGCTACATCATCGTCTGATACTGTAACTATTCTAATTACTTTGTTATTATCTGTTCTTATTTCTGCAAAAGTTGCCATATTTAATCCGCCCAAGTATTTGCCTTTCTATATTCTAAAACATCATCCATAGTCCAGATTCCAGAACTTACATAAACACAATCTGTTTCTCTTGTAACTACAACTCCGTCTCCACCAAATCTAGTATAAGTAGGTACAGGGGCTAAAGGACCTGCAGCACCACCAGCGCCGCCTCCAAGACCATCTGTTCCATTAGTTCCATATCTAGCACCAGAGCCTCCGCCTCCTGATCCTCCTGATCCGTAAACTCCTGGTTCAGCAGCAGCACCGCCGCCACCAGCATAAGTTACAGAAGCTCCTGTAATTGAATTAGCTGTTCCATTTCCACCAGCTCCTGCTTGCGCAGTAGAAGCATTCCAAGTAACTCCGCTACCAGAACCACCAGCGCCGCCACCGCCGCCACCTGCTGCTAATGTTCCTGGAGATGAACCACTTGCAGTTACGTTTCCTCCAGGGTTTCCTTGAGACGGACTAACTGGGGGTGTGTTTCCAGCTCCACCTGGATTTCCACCATTATAATATTTTCCTCCTCCACCGCCAGATCCTCCAGTTCCTCCTGTTGATCCGCCGCTAGATGTTGTAAATGCTCCAGCATGACCACCAGCTGCAGAAGTAATTGGTCCAAAAGTTGATGAACTATTATTACTTCCTACTGTAACAGGTGTTGATCCTGGAATTGTTAATGCAGTTCCTCCTGGAAAAGAAGTTCTAAAACCACCTGCTCCTCCGCCGCCAGACCCCATTAAAGTAGGTCTTTCAGGTCCAGGTACAGTGTCAGGACCCTCACCTTGATAAGCATCTCCTCCACCAGCTACAACTAGATAGTGAACTGCTTTTGGTCCGTTGTTATTACTTACGTTAAAAGTTCCTGAAGATGAAAATGTAGTTATCTTGTCTCCACCATTGGTAGAAGACAATGTTGGTTCGACTACAGGTCCGATAATTCCGCCATTTGCCATAGCTGACTACCTCCTACGCGTCGTCTATTTCTTCGTAAGAAATTGTTATGGTTAGATCACTATTAGCACTTGCGCCAGCTTCAATGTTATCTGACTCTTCTAAATAAAAACCAGAGTTTTTATCTATTAAAGATAATGAAGCGTCTGCAGGTACAGCAATTGTACTTGCGATTGCAATAGGTGAACCACCTGATTTAGTTATGAATACAGAAACATTGGCAGCGCTACTTCCGTCTATGTTTGCTATCATGATTGAATTAATTTTTAATACTTTGTTTGCAGCGCATGCAAGTATTTCAGTTGTTAGAGTTGTGTTTAATGTTGCTTGGACTGATTTTCCAAGTATCGATGTTACATTTACTATATTTGGTGCTGCCATTTTTTATTCTCCTGTTATTCTTTTACCCGAAAACAATTGCCATTGCAATAGATTTTCCTGTTGATATTCCAAAGGTTGATGTAGATGTAAATCCAAGAGTTCCTGAACCATCCGTTGTTACTAAAGCTTGAGAAGTAGACCCTACAGCTGCTGGTAATGTTAAAGTATAAGTACCACTAACTGTTGAAGGTGCTTTTATACCTACAGATGCTGAATTATCTGCGTCTAAAAATTTTACTGGATTATTATTAGCTAAAGAAATTTCTGAAGAAGTAGCCATAATATCTACAATATTTGGATCTGTAGCATCTGGACTAGCTGATGCATAAATAATTTTAATTCCTTTATCTGTAGCTGAAAAAGTTGTGCTGCTTCCTGAACCGGTAGCATATTTAAATTGAACTGTATTAGCTCCAGTAGTAGAATTTTTTAAAATGTAAAAAGTTTCTACGTCATTTGGAATTGTAATAATTCTGTTTCCAGATATTGATCCTGTAAATTCTATAACTCTTTGTTGAGCAGTGCCTGTTAAAGCACCATCTGCAATAGTTAAGGCTTGAGTTCCTGCACCACCCGCAATACTTAAAGTGGCAAAACCACCTGTTAATTGTTCTATAAGATTTAAATTTGCGTTAGTTTTGGTTCCCCATGTACCGGCGTTTTCACCAGTTGCCATTAGTTCTATACCAAGATCTGTGTATGTTGAAGCCATTATTATTCTCCTAATTGTTGTTATTTATATTGTTTATTTTTCGTTAAGTCAAACATAATTATGCAGGTGTTTTAATTGTATACCCCGTGCTTGTTTTTGGTGTTTTAGTTGAATATCCTGTGCTAGTTTTAGGTGTTAATTTTTCATACGTACCCGGGAAAGCTACTCCTGTACCAACACTAGCTGTTGCTTCTTGACCGGTTAATCCTACTGTCATAGGCGTAGGAGATATAGTTCCTGTAGCTGATGTAGCACTAACCCCGGATAACGGAACCCCTATTGCAGGAACCAAAGATCCTACAGAAGATGTAGATGATACACCAGTTAAATTAACTCCTATTCCAATTGTTAAATCACCAACTGCAGTTGTTGCTTGTTGACCTGTAGGTTGCTCTGTAAGAGCATCAAGAATTATACCACCAACTGTAGCAGTTGCACTAACACCTGTTAATCCCATAACATCAGCCGGAGAAATACTTCCCACGTTTGATGTTGCACTAACACCTGTTATGACAGGTGTAGAATCTATAACAAAACTTAAAGAACCAACACTTGATGTTAAACTGACACCTGTTGGAGATACCACAGACTCTAAATTTAAAGTTAAAGAACCAACATTAGATGTTGCACTTAATCCTGATAATTGAACTAATTTATTAAATGAATCTCCATAAGGTTCTTCACCCCAACCATTTCTACCCCAACCAACTAGAGTTCCTGCGTTATCAAAATCTCCAAGTTGTGTTTGAGCTTGTACCCCTGTTGGAGTTATTATTGATTCTATAGCTAGTGTGAGAGAACCAACACTTGATGTTGATTCTACACCTGTTGGTATAACGGTTTGAAGACCAAAAGCAGTGACACTTCCGACAGATGATGTTGCTTGTACGCCTGTAGGTTGCACAGCATATTCTACACCCCAACCAGAATTGCCCCATTCTTGTCGTCCCCAACCTTCTTGATTGGCTGCTTCTACACTACCTACTGATGATGTTGATTCTACACCTGTAAGAGAAATTATAACTTGTGATTGAGTGCCCCAGGTATTCTGTCCCCAGGTTGTGCCTGATTCATTCCAAGAATTGGCCATAAGGAGTTCCTCCTTATGCTATACGAAGTATTGCGTTAGATGCGTCTGCTGTTGGGAATTGAATTGTAAAAGTTCCAGATGATACAGTTTTATCTCCGCCGAATGCGATTGCACAAACTGCTCTATCAGCGTTTGTATCATTGTAGATTAAACAACCGTTTGCTGTAAATGAAGCAGAAGTAAAACTAACGTCTGCAAAATCACAACATGCAGTATCAGTCGATAAAGCCGGAGTTACACTTGTAAGTGTGGCACCACCCGCAGAATAAGCTGAACCTGATGTATTAGATATTTCATTTGATGTACTGTAAGCTGTTGTTGATTTATTCAAAGTAGCTGAACTTGTATATAAAGCTATTTTAAAAGTATTCCCAGACGATGCTGTAAAATTATGTAAAGCTTGTAAAACTTCTGCTTTAAAACTGTTACATACTGCCGATGTTATTGCCATAATATTTTTC
>Ga0208919_1001631_pt1 | contig 12579 bp, 8 predicted proteins | sample 4_EtaG_FD_184076 | JGI IMG/M metagenome (GOLD analysis project Ga0208919, IMG submission 184076) | Marine viral communities from the Subarctic Pacific Ocean - 4_ETSP_OMZ_AT15127 metaG (SPAdes) (version 3) | ecosystem: Environmental > Aquatic > Marine > Oceanic | place: Pacific Ocean | collected...
AAACCCGGTTGCAGCTCGAGGCGGAGAAGTATTTCCGGGGAGCAACGTTGCGCCTTACCGGCGATTTTCTCTATGACGACCTGGACGATGATCGGTCGGTGGACCTGGAATCGGGTGAGGGCGCCTTCGACCTGCGCGAGGCCAGCCTGGTGTTTTCGCCGAGCGCGGACACCGATGTCAAGCTGGGGCGCCAGATACTAACCTGGGGAACCGGCGACCTGGTGTTCATCAACGATCTGTTTCCCAAGGACTGGGTCTCGTTTTTTATCGGCCGCGATGTGGAGTACCTCAAGGCGCCCTCGGACGCGCTGAAGGTCTCGGCTTTTTCCAGCTGGGCCAATCTTGACCTTGTCTACACCCCCCGGTTTGACGCTGATCGCTTCACCGACGGCCGCCGTCTCTCTTTCTTCAACACAGGGCAAGGGCGGCTGACCGGGCGCAATGCGGTTGTACTGGCGGACCGCCCGGCGGACGCGTTCGAAGACGACGAGTGGGCCGCCCGGCTGTACCGTAACCTTGGCGCCTACGAGGTCGCGCTCTACGGCTACGACGGCTTCTGGAAGAGCCCGGCCGGGGCTGATCCGGCCAGCGGTCGGGCCAGGTTTCCTCCGCTGTCGGTGCTCGGCGCCAGCCTGCGCGGGCCGGTGGGGCCGGGCATCGGCAACGTCGAGCTGGGCTATTACGATTCCCGCGCCGACCGCGATGGCGACGATCCCACGGTGCGCAACAGCGAGCTGCGCCTGCTGCTCGGCTATGAGCAGGAAATTGCCCGTAACCTGACCCTGGGCCTGCAATACTACCTTGAGCGCATGGGCGAGTTTGAGGCCTACCGGCGGGCCTTGCCCCCTGGTGCCCCGGTGCGGGACGAGAATCGCCACGTCCTCACCCAGCGGCTGACATGGCTGACACACAGCCAGAATCTGGAGTGGTCGTTGTTCCTGTTCTACTCGCCCTCGGACCGGGACGCGTACCTGCGCCCCCGGGTGGGCTATCAGGTTGATGATCATCTCTCTGTTGAAGCCGGCGGGAACCTGTTTTTCGGCGCCCGGGAGGAAACCTTCTTCGGTCAGTTTCAGGACAACAATAACCTGTATCTGGGGGTGCGCTATGGGTTCTGAAAAGGTTAGGTGTTGATGGCCCGAGGTTCCGGTTGTTTTTCTTGCTATTCTGACGCCCGTTTGAGAACTTTGAGGCAGACCGATAGCGGGAGTTGGTATGAAAAACGATAACGACAGGGAAGTGCCGGGCAATGCCGTGCATGCCGTCATGGAGGAAATCCACCGGGATTTTCTGCATTTCCTGACTCGCCGGCTGGGGGATGAGGACGAGGCCGCCGACGTCCTGCACGATTTCTACGTCAAGGTGCTCACACGCATTGGTGACGTGCGCGAGACTGAAAAGCTTCGTGCCTGGATGCGCCGGGTTCTTGAGACCAGCCTGATTGATTATTACCGGGCGCAGAGCAAAAAACGCCAGTCTGAGCAGGCGTACCACGATCTCGAAGCAGCGCTGCTCGATGACGACTTTAAAAACGAACTGGATTTTATTGTCTGCACGTGCCTTTACAAACTCCTGCCGACCCTGAAGCCAGAATACGCTGAAATTCTGTGGCACGCGGAGCTGATCGGCGAATCCCGTGAAACCATCGCAGCGGTGCTCAATATTTCGGCGAGCAATTTGAGGGTGCGTTTGCATCGGGCACGGGAGGCTCTGCGAAAGCGGCTGGAAGAGACATGTGGGAGTTGCCCCATCCATGGCTATCTGGATTGTGGCTGCGATTCCGGCGCTGCTCAGTCCAGTTACGGTGGTGCTGCTGGCTGAGCTCGTGCGGGGATGGGGCCAGTTCCTCAGTGGCTGTCACAGCTGATGATGGCGGTTACGGTGCGATCCGGCCGTTGTCGAGATGCTTCGGGTTAAAGGTAAAGACGATGTCGGGATCCGGGGTGGCGGCGTGTTCGTCTTTTTCCGGGCAGTCCACCAGTGACATCAAATGACGAATAACATTGAGCCGGGCCTGTTTTTTATTGTCGGCCCTGACGACATACCACGGCGTGATCTGGTTGTGCGTGCGCGCGAACATCTGGTTGCGCGCCGCGCTGTAGTCGTTCCAGTGTTTGATCGCGACCTTGTCGACAGGACTGATTTTCCACTGCTTGAGGGGGTCAACACGACGATCCTTCAGCCGGCGTGCCTGCTCCCCCTTTGAGATATCCAGGTAATATTTGAACAGCTGAATCCCGGAATCCACGAGCATGTGCTCGAATGGCAGTACCGAGCGCATGAACTCCTCATATTCCGTGTCCGTACAATAGCCCATAACGCGCTCGACCCCGGCGCGGTTGTACCAGCTCCGGTTCATCAGGACCATTTCCCCGGTCGGGGGTAAGTGTGGGATGTAACGCTGGAAATACCACGAGCGACGATCACGGTCGGACGGCCTGCCCAGCGCCACCACCCGGGTTTCACGTGGGCTCAGGTGCTCGGTGATCCGCTTGATGACGCCGTCTTTACCGGCCGCGTCGCGGCCCTCGAACAGAATGAGAATCTGAAGGTTGTTCCTGATCAGGTGCCTCTGCAGTTTTACCAACTCGATCTGAAGCGTCCGAAGGGTCTCCTTGTAGCCCTTGGCTCCGAAAGGTTTGCTCTTTGTTTTCTGGCTCATTTTCAGATTCCCTGAATGCTTGGTTATTGCAGCCTGGCGGTGCCGGGACGCTGGCTATCGTGGTTCGGAGTTTTTGCGCCTCTTCGCAGTGTCCGAGCCCGCGTTTTTCGAGCTTCGCGAGCTTCTCCTTGAATATGGGTATGTACATTGTGACCATGCGAGTCTGTTTTCGATCAGTCTGTTCTCCGGGCATGCCGTGCCCCTCCCTGTTCAGCTTGAGTTCAGCTCCGGGGCTGAGGGCAGGCCCGGAGTCGATCAGGACCACAGGTCCCGCCGACTTTAAGGACGGCTAGCGGAGAGTTGCGTTACAGTTTGATGACAGTTATTGGCCGGTCGGACACCTCCGGCCCTATGAAAGCCATCAGTTGGCGTTCCATGCCGGGTGATCGGAGATGTTCTCTCCGTCCCTGGTGGCCGGTTCGCCCAGTCTGTCCCGGCTGGCCAGGTAATCCCGCGTGAGCGGTACCGCGTCCTGTTTTTTGGCAAGCTGGATCTGAAAGACGACAAGACCGTCGTGCCGGAATGCCACTTCGCTGGCAACCAGGTAGAACCGCCACATGCGGCAGAACCGCTCGTCATAGATCGACCGTACCCGGTCCAGGCTGGCCTCGAACCGATTGCGCCATTCCTTCAGAGTCTCGGCGTAATGAAGCCGCCACACCTCGACATCGGTGACATAGAGACCGGATTGCTCGACGACGGCAAGGATTTCCGACAGGGCCGGGCTGTAGCCACCGGGAAATATGTATTTGGTGATCCAGGGGTTGGTTGATCCCGGTCCGTCGGCCCGGCCAATTGTGTGCAGCAGTGCCACACCATCGTCTTTGAGCCGGTCTCGCAGGGTGGCGAAGAACTCCTTGTAGTGTGGCACTCCGACATGCTCAAACATGCCCACCGACACGATCCGGTCAAAAGTGCCGTCGATGTCGCGGTAGTCTTGCAGCCGGAACCGGGCCTGGTCGCCAAGACCCTCGGCCCGGGCACGTTCTTCGGCGATCCTGTGTTGCTCCTGCGACAGGGTTACCCCGGTGACCCGGGCACCATAGTCACGGGCAAGGTGAAGCCCAAGCCCGCCCCATCCGCAGCCGATGTCGAGAACCCGTTGTTCCGGCGCCAGGAGGAGTTTGCTGGCGATCAGGGATTTCTTGTTTCTTTGGGCGGTTTCCAGGGTGTCGCCCGGTTCGCGAAAATAGGCGCAGGAGTATTGGCGGTCGGGGTCCAGAAACAGGTCATACAGCGTGCCGGACAGGTCGTAATGGTGTGCCACGTTGCGCTGAGCCCGCCCGGCCGGGTTGAACTGCGCCAGTCTGCGATGAAGCTGACGGAGGTTTGCCTGCCAGCGAAGGTGCCATGCATCGGACTGGCGCTTCAGGTTGATGACCAGCAACTCAATCAGACCATAGAGGTCATCCTGGTCGACCGTGAGTGTACCGTCCATATAGGCCTCGCCCAGTGTGAGCTCGGGATTGATCAGGAGTTTGCGTGGCAGGGAGTGCGCGTGAAAACGCATGGTGGCGGAGGGTGTCGACCCGTCACCGTATTGTATTGATCGTCCGTCAGGATAGACGACAATCAGGCTCCCCTGCCTGATCAGACGCTTCAGAAAAATCGAAAGCAGTTTTATCCACATCGTGTTTTCTCGTTGCTGCGACCTTTGTGTCGTTGAAATGATCACTTCTCCGGATCATTTGATTCCGGGTTGTGCTAGCGAAGCCGGCGTACCGGCACTTCGCTGTTCGAGTAATCACATCAGTAAACTATATACTATGACGGCAAGTCGGCCTGTTCGTTACACGCCCGCGGCTTGCCCCGGATCACCCGGCCCCAAAACAGCTGTAACGGATATCTTTTTTTTGCGTCTGGTTTTCTGGTTTATGGTCTATGTTGTCTCATATCAAAATCAAAAGGATTGATTTATGACAGTCAAGGTTATCGAGGTAGGCGGTCTGACCTCCACACTGAGCGCGAGGGGCGTTGAAAAACAGCTCTCCCGGCTGCCGGGTGTGAGCAAGGTTGAAGTGAATTACGTCGCGGGCAGTGCCACCGTGGTCTATGACGAAACGCGTACCGACCTTGAGGCGATCAAGGCGAAAGTCGTCGAGTGCGGCTATCACTGCGGCGGCGAGCTGGTGCCGAAGCACGTCTGTGCGCCGGAGGCTTCGCAAGGTAAGTCTGGTGCCGCCGCAAAACCGGCCGGTCATCATCACCCGGGCGCGGACAATACCCGCGCCGAAGTCGAAGCAGCGCCGCCCGTGGATCACGCGGCCCATGAGATGGGCCATGGCGGCGGCATGAGCATGGAAGCCATGGCGCGCGATATGCGCAATCGCTTCTGGATTGCGTTCGTCTTCAGCATCCCCATCTTTGCCTATTCGCCCATGGGCGAGGTGTTCATACCCCCGGCGCCGCCATTTGGCCTCCGCCTGGATCTGTGGCTGTTTTTCCTGGCGAGCGCCGCCGTACTCTACCCGAGCTGGCCGTTTTTCGTCGCCGCCTGGCGAGCGCTTCGCAACGGAGTGCTCAACATGGCCGTGCTCGTGGTCCTGTCCGTGGGCACGGGGTATCTGTTCAGCGTCGGCGCGACCTTCTTCTTTCCCAGTGTTCAGTTCTATGAAGCGGTGGCAGTGCTTCTGGTCTTTATCCTGCTCGGTCACTGGCTGGAGATGCGTGCCCGCGCCGGGGCCTCAAATGCCATTCGCTCGCTGATGGATCTTGCTCCGCCCATGGCGAATGTACTGCGCGACGGGCGCGAAACTGAGGTCCCCACCTCGGATGTCCTCAAGGATGATGTCATCATCATCCGGCCCGGCAACAAGATCCCCGTTGACGGTGAAGTCCTGGAAGGTGAGTCGCAGGTTGATGAATCCATGCTGACCGGCGAATCCATGCCAGTGCCTAAGAAGCCCGGCGATTCGGTGATCGGGGCGACCATCAACAAAAGCGGAAGTTTCAAATACCGCGCAACCAAGGTTGGTGCCGACACGGCGCTCGCACAGATCGTCAAGCTTGTGCAGGAAGCCCAGAACTCCAAGGCCCCGGCGCAGCTGCTTGCCGACAAGGCGTCCCAATGGCTGGTGCTGATCGCGGTCGTCATTGGTCTTGCGACCTTCGCGGCCTAGTTCTGGTGGATAGGTCAGCCGCTGCTTTTCGCCCTGACGCTGACCATCACGGTCTTCGTTATTGCCTGTCCCGACGCGCTCGGGCTTGCCACGCCGATGGCAGTCATGGTGGGTACCGGCCTGGGCGCCATGAACGGGATTCTGTTCAAGAACGCCGGCGCGCTGGAGGAGGCGACGAAGCTCGACATGGTGGTCTTTGACAAGACCGGGACACTGACGATGGGCGAGCCCGAGGTGGTCGAGGTGGTTGCCGCTTCCGATGTGACGGTTGATGAGGTTCTCGCGCTGGCGGCCACTGTGGAACAGGGCTCCGATCATCCGCTGGCGCAGGCGATTTCGAAGCGTGCGGCAGATCTGGAGGTGCAGACATTGTCCGGCTTCCAGAACATCGAAGGCAAAGGTGCGCAGGCCGAAATCGGGGGCCGGGAGGTTCTTCTGGGCAACCGTCGTCTGATGGACGAACGCCAGGTTGCGATGAATGGTCTGGATTCCGAGGCTCAGCGGCTCCAGGGGGCCGGGCAGACGGTCGTGCACATCGCGCACGGGGGCCAGTTGGTTGGCCTGATCGCCATTGCGGATGCCCCGCGACCGACGGCTGCGGCAATGGTAGCCAAGTTGCGTGAACGAGGCGTCGAGGTTGCCATGCTGACCGGGGACAATAAGGCGACCGCCGACCGGATCGCGGCGAGCCTTGGCATCACCACCGTTCTCGCCGATGTCCTGCCGGGGCAAAAAGCAGACAAGGTAAAAGAGCTGCAAGGCCAGGGCAAGCGAGTGGGCATGGTCGGCGACGGCGTCAATGACGCCCCGGCGCTGACACAGGCCGACGTAGGCTTCGCGATTGGCGCCGGCACGGACGTTGCCATCGAAAGTGCCGACGTGGTGCTGATGAAAAGCGACCCTTACGACGTTGTGGGGGCGATTGAGCTGTCACGGGCGACGCTGCGGAAGATGTACCAGAATCTGTTTTGGGCAGTTGCCTACAATGTGATTGCCTTTCCGGTGGCCGCTGGCCTGTTCTACCCCTTTGTCATCAGCCCGGAAGTGGCGGCGCTGGCCATGTCGGGGAGTTCGGTCCTGGTCGCGGTGAATGCCATGCTGCTCAAACGGACGCGGCTGGAGGGTATCCATGCAGCGGTAAGCTAAGCCCCGGTCTACGTGGACTCGTTTAAAGCCACTTGCGTAGCAGCAGGCCAAGCGTGTCATACACACCTTTTATGAATCCGCGGTGTTTCCAGGTGATGCCAGTGATTTCACTGGCATCCTGCAAGTCAGTTATGAACTCGTTTCTTAACTGGTCATTCAAGGCTTCGTTTGTGGAGATCAGCGTCAGTTCATAGTTAATAAACAAACTTCTGTAGTCGAAGTTCGCGGTCCCTATGCTGCCCCAGGCATCGTCAACGAGCAGTACTTTGGAATGCAATAGCCGGGGTGTGTACTCGAATATGCGAACGCCGTGTTCCAGTAGTTCTCCGTAAATGGCGCGGGCAGCCCATTGTGCGGGGGTCGAGTCGGTCTTTTCGGTGGTCAGAATCCGCACATCGACCCCCCGGCGGGCCGCGAGAACAAGTAGTTTGCGTAATCCACGATCCGGAACGAAATAGGGCGTCGCCAGCCAGATTTTGTCTGATGCTCCGGCCAGTTGCTCTTTGATGGCACACCGCAACTGGACACGACAGGTGCGTGTTGTATTGGGAATGATCCGGCTGTCGCCGACTGTGTGACTGCCTGGGTTCCATTGCGTGTCACCGCACCAGAAGGCGTTGAACAGAGCGTCAGCCTCTGTGGCCAGGGGCCCGTTGATGCAGACATGCATGTCGCGCCACCGCTGGGGGCCGTAAAAGCGCCTTGAACCCTCGCGATGAATGTTGAACCCGCCGATATACGCCGTTTCACCATCAATGACCAGCAGTTTACGATGATCGCGACGGTTATAGCGCATCGGTTGCCGCCAGCTCCAGCGGTGAAAGCGCTGCAGGCGGACGCCGGCGGCCCTGAGCTGGCGCCAGTGCTGCCGCGTAAGGACGCCGCTTGAGCCCAGCGCGTCAACGTGAATTCGCACGTCGAGGCCGTGGCGGGACTGCTTCATCAGTTCATCGAGCAGCTCAGCCCCCACCTCGTCCGCCGCCAGGATATACGAAGCGAGAAAGATACGCTGGCTGGCGGTACGGATCGAGCGGGCCATCTCCGCATAGAGTTGGTCTCCCTCACCGAACAGCCTGAACACATCCTTCACGGCCCCGCTCGCGGGTTCACAGGCGGCGTCGCCGGGGTTGCCGTTCATATCTATAAGCCAACAGAGCCGATACCCAGGCTGTCATTGGTGTTTCTGATCGACGTTTCCCCATCGTGTTCGGCCCCGGTCAGTGCGCGTATGGCATCGATGGTTTCCGGAACAACAATCGCCTGGTTGTCGACCATATAGGCATAGAACAGCTCATTACCCTGCACCTTGAGCATGTCTTCCCAAAGCGCGACTTCATACAGGCTGTCGTGAGGCCGGCCAAGGTCGGCCATCAACTCCTTGACGCTGTTGATCGCGCTGAGCCCGTCACTGATCCGGATAAGGGCGATGCGGGAGGAAGTGCGAAACGCGTCTAGCACTTCGTCCCTGCTCGCATCACGTGTCAGTTGTACCGACCAGTAGTGCAGGTGGGCCAGTGTCTCCGGAACCTTGACCGCCATGGTTACCACATCCAGGTCCGGGTCGACACTTTGGGCATCCGGGCCCTGGTGACTGGGAATCTCCGGCTCTGGCACGAGGGTATTCATGATCCCGCCCTGATGGCTCTCCCAAGGATCGGTGGCCCGGCGCAGAAGGGTTCCCCGTGCCCGGTCCAGCAAGCCGTGGCGTTTGAGCGCTGACAGGGTACGAATGATCGACGTTGTGTTGCACGATACAACGCGCGTGCCGTCACGGCCGACAGCACTCGCGTAATTGGCCTCGGCAACGAATGAATGGCCCGTGCTTTCATGTGTCTCGCCGCCATGAACGATGTACTTGATGCCAAGCCGCCGGTAGATTTCGATATTCTTGCTGGCCAGGTGTTTTGGTGTACAGTCCACCACGATGTCCGCGGCCTCAAGCAGGTCGTCAAGCGTGCCGGAGACATCAAGCCCTGCGGCCCTCATGCTGGCGGCATGCTCCGAAGTGGCGCCGTAAAGCGAGTATCCCTTGTGCAGGGCGGCCCGTGGCCGCCAGTCCGTGGCAATGTCAGCCACGCCGGCCAGGGCCATGTCTTTCTGTACGGCAACGGCGTCAGCTACCCGTTTGCCAATAACGCCATAGCCATTGATGGCGACCCGAATAATTCCCTGAACGGCCATATTTGCCTCCGGTTTCCTGAAAAAGAGTGAACGATCCTGCCAAATCCCCAGTGTAACCACAGTATAGGCAAAGGCTGAATTTCAACTGAACATCCCTGTGAATATGTATCTTGGTGCACTGGCAGTTGCGAAAAGTTGATGCCAGTCAAAAAAGAAATGGCGCTAAAGTCCTTTTCAGGTTCAGTTCAGTCTGGTGTAGTGGGATGATAAACCATCATGCGGCAATTCCATTACCGGGAGCCAGGTCGAACACTGTGTGGCTGGCCTGGAACAAACGAAAGGATGAACGGACGATGTCTGCAAAACATAATAGCGCTCGTGACGAGAATGACGAGAATACTGTAGCCGGAGAAGCAGGGGGGAAGTATACCTGCCCGATGCATCCGGAGGTGGTATCCGACGAGCCGGGAGACTGCCCCAAATGCGGAATGCACCTTGTGCCTATGGAGCAGGCCGGAACGAGCTCCCATTCCGGTCATTCGCACCATCATTCCGGTCATTCGCACCAGTGTTCCGGAGAGCATGAAAAACCGTCAGGCGATGACCGGAAATATGATCGCGTGCCGCCTGGATATTCGGGTGTGGTCTACACCTGTCCCATGCACCCTCAGGTGCGCCAGACCAAGCCCGGCGCCTGTCCTATCTGTGGCATGGGGCTGGAAACGGAGTCTGCCGCCGTTGACGATGAGGGCCCCAACCCGGAGCTGGTGGACTTCTCCCGCCGTTTCTGGGTTGCCTTGGTCTTTACGGTCCCCCTGCTGATTCTGACCATGACCCCCTATGTTGGCATCATGGCCGTTCGCGAATTCTTTGGTGAGCGGGTCTCGCTCTGGATTGAGCTCGTGATCGCCACGCCCGTGATTCTCTGGTCCGGCTGGCCCTTCTTTGTCCGGGGCTACAATTCGTTTCGCACAATGAATCTGAACATGTTCAGCCTGATCGGCATGGGAGTTGGGGCAGCCTATATCTTCAGCATCGTAGCGGTCCTTGTGCCAGGGATCTTCCCGGAAGGCTTCCGGGATTCTGAAGGAAACGTCGGCGTTTATTTTGAGGCGGCAGCCGTTATCGTCACGCTGGTTCTGCTGGGCCAGGTGATGGAGCTGAGGGCCCGTGAGGGCACAGGTAAAGCCATACGTGCGTTGCTGGACATGGCCGCGAAATCGGCGCGCCTGATCCGGCCCGATGGAACCGAGGAAGAAGTCGCTCTGGAGGATGTGAAGGTCGGTGATCACCTGCGTGTTCGGCCCGGTGATAAGGTGCCCGTTGACGGCGTGGTTGTTGAAGGTCGCTCTTCCATTGATGAGTCGATGATTTCCGGGGAGCCAGTTCCGGTAGAGAAGGTGGAAGGAGACAAGGTCACCGGGGCCACCATCAACGGTACCGGAAGCCTGGTTATGGAGGCGACCCGGGTTGGTGCGGATACTACGCTCAGTCAGATTGTCGAAATGGTTGCCAACGCCCAGCGTAGCCGCGCGCCTATCCAGAAGTTTGCCGATATGGTGGCCGGCAAGTTCGTACCGGCGGTTATTGCCATAGCCGCCCTGTCCTTTGTGGCGTGGGCCATCTGGGGACCGGCGCCAGCTTTGTCGTATGCGCTCGTGTCTGCGGTAGCGGTTCTTATCATTGCCTGCCCTTGCGCATTGGGGTTGGCTACGCCCATGTCAATCATGACGGCGACAGGGCGAGGCGCCCAGTTGGGTGTGCTGATCAAGAACGCCGAAGCCCTGGAGCGTTTTGCCAAGGTGGATACCTTGATTGTGGATAAAACCGGTACCTTGACGGAAGGCAAGCCCAGGCTCGTGGCTGTGCTGCCGGAATCGGGTCATGACGAGACCGAGGTCCTCAGGCTTGCTGCCACACTGGAGAAGGGGTCAGAGCATCCACTTGCCGAAGCCATCGTTTCCGGCGCCGAGGCGCGTAACGTAATGCTTGGAAAGGCCGATGACTTTGAAGCCGTTACAGGCAAGGGGGTTAAGGGTGTTGTGGATGGCAACCCGGTGGCATTGGGCAATGCCAAGCTGCTGGAGGAACTGGGCTTGGACGGCGGCCATCTGATGGAGGTAGCCAATGGCCGGCGCGACGAGGGCGAAACGGTCATGTTTGTGGTGCTTGAGGGCGCTGTTGCGGGCCTGGTCAGTGTTGCTGACCCAGTCAAGGAAACGACACCCGCTGCGCTGAAGGCGCTACACGCCGCTGGTTTCCGCATAATCATGGCAACTGGCGACAATGAGCGCACGGCAAAGGCGGTGGCGGGTAAACTCGGTATCGATGAGATTCGTGCCGATGTGCTGCCAGAGGACAAGGCCAGCATCATTCGCGAACTTCAGAGCCAGGGGCGCAAGGTAGCGATGGCGGGGGACGGCGTAAATGACGCACCCGCCCTGGCCCAGGCCGATGTTGGCATTGCGATGGGAACCGGCGCGGATGTCGCCATTGAGAGTGCGGGCTTTACCCTGGTTAAGGGTAACCTCGACGGCATTGTCCGCGCCAGGCGGCTGTCCCAGGCGACGATGCGGAATATCAAGCAGAATCTGTTTTTTGCCCTGGTCTATAACGGCGCGGGTGTGCCAATAGCTGCGGGCGTACTCTACCCATTTTTTGGCATTCTGATAGGACCGATCTTTGCCGCTTTTGCAATGAGTGCGTCCTCGTTGTCAGTGGTGATGAACTCCCTGCGTTTGCGTCGAGAGAAAGTCTAGGCGCGAAACGACCATATCGATGACCTCAGCACAGGTAGCCCCATCCTGTGGCTACCTGTGCTGAGGTCGGAGTAAAAATGAGTTTGGCCAGGGAAAGCTAATGAAAATTGTGTTCTTTGAGGCAGAGAAGTGGGAGTGCGATATTTTGCAGCAGGCCTGCTGCAATCATGAGGTTGTTTTCACGGACGAGGAACTCGGAACAGGCAACGTTGGGCTATACAGGGACGCCGATATCATCTCCCCCTTCGTTCATTCAGCCCTGAACCATTCGGTCCTGGAGTGCTTTGAACATCTGCAGTTTGTCGCTACCCGGTCGACGGGATACGACCATATTGATCTGGATTATTGTACCAGAAATTCGATTCCGGTCAGCAATGTGCCCGTCTACGGTGACCAGACGGTAGCAGAGCATGTTTTTGCGCTGCTCCTTGCCATTAGCCACAAGATTCCGGAGGCGATCAATCGCACTCGCAAGGGGGATTTTTCTCAGAAAGGCCTGCAGGGGTTCGACCTGCAAGGCAAAACCCTGGGAGTGATCGGTACCGGGTCTATCGGAAAGCGTGTTGTAGAAATAGCGCAGGGGTTTCGCCTGAACGTTCTTGCCTGCGATCCCAGGCCGGATGACGTATTCGCGGATCAATACAACGTGTCTTACGTCGATTTGGATCGTCTTCTTGAGCAGTCCGATGTGGTGACGCTGCACGTACCTGGCAGCAAATCGGCCAAGCATCTTCTGTCGGACAGGGAGTTCGCCCGGATGAAGCGCGGGGTT
>Ga0208919_1001632_pt1 | contig 12579 bp, 14 predicted proteins | sample 4_EtaG_FD_184076 | JGI IMG/M metagenome (GOLD analysis project Ga0208919, IMG submission 184076) | Marine viral communities from the Subarctic Pacific Ocean - 4_ETSP_OMZ_AT15127 metaG (SPAdes) (version 3) | ecosystem: Environmental > Aquatic > Marine > Oceanic | place: Pacific Ocean | collected...
ATTACCTGCCCGTACTACAACAAATCACACAAGTAGGCAGAGATAGACAACAAATGCAGAATGGTAATAGCGCCATTGATGCGTTGATTGCTTCTGCTTCTATGCAAAACGGCATAGCCCAACCTAAATCACCCGTGTACCAAGAAGGTGGGCAAGTGTCAAGTAGAAACTTAAAAGGTGCTCGTCTTGTATCTCAGGACATAGGTAGGGATGATGATATGTTTACCGGACAAGTTATTATGGCTATACCAGCTGACCAAGTTGGTGGGGAAGGGGGCATGAGGTATTATCTTTCTGACCCACAAAGGTCTGATAATATGTCAATGTTATCCTCACAGGGGCAGTTTGATGCAATGCAAAAAATGGCTTTTGCACCTCAAGACTCATTACCATCTGATTTGGTTGAGGGATATTTTGATAGACAAAACAAAAAATCACCATTAGGTTTTCTAAAAAACTTAATTGGTAAAGAGCAAGGCGGTATGGTACAGTACGAAGATGGTGGTAGAGTTTCAGTTAAAAGTAAACTTATAGATGCTATGTTGGAATCTAATGATGTATCAAAAGAATACTCTCGTGCAGATTTAGAAACATTAGATTTAGATACTTTAGAGCGCCTACAGAGTACGATGTTGGAAAGAAACATTGGAGACCAGTATGGTGGAATAGAAGATGTCCTTGTTTCAAAACCCGGAAGTGCAGATATGGGAGAAAAAAGAACGTACGCTAACAGATTTGATGTTAGGCAAGGTTTTGGGCCAGATGGAAATACAAGTACATCCAGAGAGCAATTAAGCGTAGGCTCTTTACCGGTGTTGGCTGCTTTTGCTAATCTTGCTTCTCGTGCTGGAGTAAGCGGTGAAGGTGCTTTAGGTAGGGTGTTAAACGCCCGACTTCCAATAGAAAGAATAACAGAAGATGGTAAAACTTCATTTGGTTTAAGTCGTGAGCAAGGTGGTATGATAGAGTACGAAGATGGTGGAGAAGTACACAGCCGTAGAATGTACAATCAAGGCACTGGTTTTAATAAAAAGAAATCAGACTTAGATGGTGATGGTAACATTTCTGAGTACGAACGCAAACGCGGTATGGCGATAGCCAAGTCTATGGGGAATATGCAAATGGGCGGTATGGTAAATAGGCAACCTATGATGCAGAGACCTATGAACCCTGCTATGAATTTTAGCCCTATGCAACAAAGAAATCCTAGAATGTATCAAGATGGTGGTCAAGTACAGCCACGCAAACAACAAGAGATGCGTAACCCTAATACATTTATTGGCCCTCCAGTAAATCTTATGGGCCCCGGACTTAGTGACTATGAAAAAGCTGAAAGAAACTTTGAGGCTTTTATGGATTCTTTAGATAGGAGTCAAGACATAAATCCATTTACAGGTGAGCCTATAGATACCGACGCAGATATTAAAAGATTAAAAGAAAGAATGAGGCAGTCTAAAATACCTCGCTCTAATCAACGTATGCCAATGCAAGAAGGTGGACAGGTAAATGTTAATAGTCTAATGGGCAAAACAGTAAGCGCTAAAGATTTAGGTTTGAAAAACCTAGGGGAAGTTACAAGCTTTCCTCCACAGTTTAATATGAGCCGTCCTGAGTTTGAGGCTATTTTAAATTACGGGAACAGGTCTGAGGGCGAAGGAATTTCACAAGAAGAACAAATGGCAAACTTTATGTCGTTACTAGAAAATGAAAAAAGAGTAAGGCCTGTGTCTCCAGATAGATATATTGTAAAAGATGGAGTAATGAGTGAAACAGAAATGGATGTTCCTAAGCTAACCTCTGCATATATGAGTTCATTTGGCATTGCTACGCCGCTTTCAAGGAGACAAGGACAGATGTTACAAAGAAAAATGATAGCTCCTGAAACACTAAATCCACAAGTAAAAGGACTTTTAAATAGGGTTCTTGTTCAAAGACTTGCAGCAGAAGAAAATTAATGGTATTAGAAAAAGATAAACGAGCAGACTATAACCAAGAACTATATAGGCGTTATAGAGATGCTAGGCAAACTTGGGATACTGAATCTCGTTATGATATAGATTTTTATCATGGTAATCACTACACTTCTGATGAGGTGGATGAGTTACAATCACGCAATCAAGCAGATGTTCCAATGGACAGAATTGGACCTGCTATCGAAAAATTTAAAGCAGTATTAACTTCACGTTCACCAGCCTTTACAATAACTCCCAGAGAAGATTCAGACGTAAAAGTCGCTTCGTTATGGAGAACTATTATGGGTTTTATATGGGGTCAATCAAATGGTGACTGGCAGTTAAAACAAGCAATACATGATTACGCAACTACAGGTATGGGTTACCTGTATTGTTATGTCGACCCCGAGTCAGACTTCGGTAGAGGCGACGTAAAGTTCACATATGTAAATCCTTTCAGGGTCTATGTTTCCCCTAATACACGCAACCGATGGTACGATGATGCTGAGAGCATTATCCTTTCTACTATACTTACAGGTGAACAGGTTACTAGCCTCTACCCAGAATTAGCAGAGCAAGAAAACGAAGAAACTGGCGAAATGGAAACTGGAATAATCCAAGACCTTGAAACATATCTTGAAGAAGATTATCCAGATGCTATGAATAGTAATAGTAAAAAAGTGTTTACTCCGGCAGAAACAAAAGATTTGGAGTATTACGAAAGAAACAAATATCAAATATTAGAAAGATTTTATAAGACAAAGGTTACTTTTTATCGCATAATAGATATGCAAAGTGGAGAAGAGACCGTACTTAGTGAGCCAGAGTATGCAGAGTTTGTTGAGAATAACAGAGAGCAAATAGAAGTTAATCAGTATGAAGTAATACCTGTTAAGCAAACAAGAATTAAAGTATGTGCAAGTATTGGTCAAATAGTATTATATGAAACAATCCTTAATTCGGACCATTATCCAATCATACCTTTCCCAAATATATTTACAGAAACACCATATCCACAGTCAGATGTATCGCGTGCTAGACCAATGCAACGTCTTCTTAATAAGCTATGGTCACTTGCTGTTTCCCATGCTCAAGCATCTGGTGGGCTTAAGCTACTTGTACCGCTTGGAAGCGTAGAGGATTTAGGGCAACTAGAAAGAGATTGGGCTAATCCCAATGCAGTTATTGAAGTTGACTCAACACAAGGTGAACCACACTTTCCAGCGCCCCAACCATTAGCAGGTGAGTTTTACAGGTTAATACAGCAATGTGAGTTTTATATAGACTTTACATTTGGCCTGCCTGAAATGATGCACGGTTTTTCAGAAAAAGCCCCCGAGACAGTAGCCGGTACAGAGCGAATGATAGCGCTTGGAACTGAAAGGCCTAAGTCAAAGCTACGTGACTTAGAATTTAGTATTAATAGAGTTGGTCAAATACTGTACAATCTATCTAAAGGGCATTATACCTACAAAAAAATATTTAGATTATTTAATGCTAATAATGATATAACGGAAGCAACTGTAAATATGTACGATGAAAAAATTGGTACGATGCTTGACATTAAAAAAGAAAGACATAATTTATCACAGCACGATATACGAATAGAACCGGGTTCTACTTTACCAACAAATAAATGGGCAGAGCTTGGGGTGTATATGGAAGCGTTTCGTATGGGTATTGTTGATAAAACAGAAGTATTAAAAAAGAATCCAGAGATATTTGACAAGGAGAGTATTATGCGACGCACTGAAGAAAAAGCATTATTACAGAGACAAATACAGGCAATGGAAGAACAAATAAAGAATTTGGAGGGAGACCTCCAGACTGCCCAAAGGGAGTCTGTTAGCGACAGAAAACGTGTCGAGGTTGAGAAATTTAAATCTCGACTACAAGATGTTGCTTCAGACGCCAAAGCTGATAGGAGAGTTCAATTAAACAACCTACAAACAAAGGTGAAGCTCGAAGCCGAGAAATTAGCAAATGTTAGAAAAGATGCTAGTTCTGCTCCGGAAGCGTAGAGACATCTATTAAGGAAATACAATGGACAATACACAGACAGAGGCCATGCAAACCGCTGATGGTTTAGCAAACAAAGGTAATGATATAATATCAGAAGTAAGAGAAGAAACCAATGCAGCTTACGACAATGAGTTAGGTGGAGTAGAAGCGCAACCACAAGTTGACGCTATAGATGAAGTAGATTATTCTGCTCCCGAACAAAATGTTGAAAGCGAAACGGTCCCATTAAATGAGTGGGAGGTAGAAGCTAAGAAATTTCAGTCAATGTACGATAAGTCACAGTCTGAAGTTGATAAGCTTAAAAGACTAGAGCCACTAGGTGAGCTATTAGAAAACCGACCAGACCTCGTTAATGTCTTACAGGAAAATATGAATCAACCTGCACAACCACAGCAAGTCAATCAAGAAGGTTTAAAACCAGAAGATTTTAACCCTTGGGATGCGTTTTACAGTCCAGAGTCACCATCTTTTAAGTTCAGGCTAAATCAAGATATGCAGCTTGCCAAAGATGTAGTAGACAATGCGATGGCGCAACAAAAACAACAAATGCAAGAGGAGATAACATACAACAATACTGTTAATGAGTTACGTAATACCTACAAATTTTCGAACAATGATGTTCAAGAGTTTATGGGATTTGTTACACAACCTAAAGAGTCTGTTGGATTATCGAATCTGGTGAAGCTATTTCGGGACGTTAAAAATAAAGGAAACGGACCTGAGACTGCTCAAGCTGTACGACAAGCTCAAGAACAGCCTAGAACGGCTGGTGTACTTCAAGGTGGAGCTCCTAGTTCCCCTAAATCTGGAGTAGACAAAGCTTGGGAAGGTGTCGTAAAAGCGGGAAGTCGGAATAGCGTACTTTAATTAACTAATTCATGGAAGGAATTATATAATGTCAACATATAATAATCCTCATCCTTTGAAGGTTGGAGACCCCGGTGCAGTAATAGACAGCACGATTCCTTCGAGGCGACTGTTTAACTTTAGTGATAGAGTAGCAGACCTCGCTCCAGAAGAATCACCGTTTTTTGTTTATTTGTCCAAGGTAGCCAAAGTTCCAACGGATGACCCTCAGTTCAGATGGCTGAAAGATAGAAACAAGATTGATATGACTGATAGAAGTTTTCGTCTTGCAGCTGCTCACACTGTTCCTGCTGCTGGTAGTACACTTACCTACACAGTAGAAACAGATGGTGCGGCATCAGTAGACTTTTTAATCAAAGGCATGGTATTTGCTGTTGGTGAAACAAACGCATCAACTAAAGAACCAGAAACAGCGATTGTACGCATTGAAAGCTCACCAGTTGATACTGGTAGCGCAACAACCTTTACAGGTCGTACTATTTCTGCTGCAACAGGCTCAACTACCGGTGCTGCTGACCAAACATCGTGTACTGTTATTGGAAGTGCTTTTGAAGAAGGTTCAGGTTCTCCTGACTCATTTTCTCGCGAACTCGACAATGGTATTGGGTATACACAAATATTCAAAACATCTTGCGAATTAACTAATTCAGCAAGAGCTACTGTTTATCGCGGTTACGCTAGTGAGTTTGATAGAATTTGGAATCTAAAACTCAGAGAACATAAAGTAGATATCGAAAGAGCTATGCTCTTCGGTCAAGGCGGAAGTGTTAATGGTATTGGATACTCAGACGGTATTGTAGGAAGTATTGTGAAAAACTCACAGTCTCAGATTAAAGATAACGCACAGTTATCATACACTGAAGACAAAGGTTACTTCTCAACAAGAGCTGATGACCAGTTCACATATGACGCTTTACTTGCTGACTTAGAAGTTGTATTTGACCCTGCTCGCGGTGGTTCAGGTGCAAAACTTGCTCTATGTTCAATGCCAGTTATTACTTTCTTTAACAAGCTAGCAAGTTCTTCAACATTCTTATCTAGTGCATACTCTGCTGCACATCCTTTGATGGCGCAAGAAAGCGGAAGCTATGGGCATAAAGTTATGAAGGTTGAAACCATTCACGGTGATTTAACTCTAGTTAAAGAGCCATTATTCAGAGGCTTTGCAGCTGGATTCATGTGTATGGTAGACTTAGACCAAGTTGCTTATAGACCTCTAGTTGGTAACGGCGTAAACAGAGACACGCATATTATGACAAACGTACAAAGTGCAGATGAAGATTTGCGTAAAGACATGGTTCTTACAGAAGCTGGTCTTGAAGTATCTCTACCTGAAGCACACGCTTTGTTTAACTTCGAATCTGCTTACACAGCACCTTAATATAGGAGGTAATGAATAATGAGAGCGGCAACAAGAGAAAAGAACAGTGGTAAAGGCGGATTTCTACAAAAGATAGAACCTATTACCGTAGCACGTACCCTAACAGAAGCTGACAGTGGAAAAGTTTTCATGCTCAGTTCTGCTGATGGTGCATACAGCATTACACTTCCAACAGCTGCAACTGGCGTTGATGGATGTCACTACAAGTTTATTGTAGAAGAAGAGACACCAACTGGCGCTATTACAATCGCTGCTGGCAGTGCTATTGTTAGTATGGTAATGAAAGATGCAGGCGGAAATGCTTCAAACTCTACAATAGGTACTCAGGTATCTAATGTTATAGTTGGTACTTCAGCACAAAAAGGTGATTACATTAATATAATGTTTACCGGTGGTGAATACGTAGCAGAATGTATGTCTGGAATAGATGACGCAGTTACTACTTCATAGTCTGAATATATAAAGACAACAGATTGGATTTCTGTGGGGCTATTCGTATAAAGGTTTAGCCCCGAAAATCCATAAAATAAAAATTAAAGAGGAATAGAATGGCCGATTATGACAACGTAAAAGTCAAGGTGTTTATACACGCAGGAAATCCCGGTATCGAAACTGGAGCTGTGGGAACAATGGCTAGAGACATAAAAGATTTTATTGAGTCATTAGATTCTACAAACAATAAAGTTCTATCTATTACACACGCTACCTTAGCAGGTGATAGAGTAATGACGCTTGTTGTTGGTGGAGCATAATGACTTGTCAGCATTGCGAAGCTGACAATAAGGGTAGATGGTTTTACTGTCGTTCTTGTGGAAAAAGAGCAAGTAAACCATTATATAACCCTAGTGTAATAGTTAGAGATTCTAACTTTGCAACTGCAATCCGTAAGGATTTAATTAATTTTAAAGAGACAACTATTGGTGATGATATCAAATCAAAAGGTGGTGTATTAGATGGCAACATTTAGTGCTCAAATAGTAGACTTAGTAGGGGCGTTTAGTGACGAGACTGCTTTAGATTCTTTTATTACAGAGGGAGCTAATGAGGTTATCAATGCTATGCCTCGCTCTGTAATGGAAAGAGTAGCGGATGAAGTCTCGGTCTCTGATGGTAGCACCTCATCTGAAACTCATAAAATACTCTACGTCCTCTTAGATGACCAGCCCTGTAGACGTGTCCCAGCATACAAAAGAGGTAGGGTTCAGGACTCTTCTGACATGGAATTTGCTACTGCATCAGACCCAGCTTATTATACACAAGATGGGAAAATAAATGTTTTTCCTAATAGCGGAACTATTAAAATGGTTGGAGTGCCAGTTTACAATCAAGGGTCTCCTTTAAATGCTGATGGCATATCTACTATTACAAACTTTCCAGATGAATACGAATATTTAGTTACTTTGTACGCTGCAATAAAAGCGTTACAACAGCTTATGAATAATAAGCATGGCAATACAGATATAACAGGAGCACTTACAGCGCTAGAAGCTTCTGTAGTAAATGCAGAAGATGAAATAGAAGACGCTGGTAAAATGGTAGCTAATATTGTTTTAGGTGTTGCCGAAGTAACAGAGTCAGCAGGAGATACTGACAGCAGCAGTTCTGAGCTTAAAACAGCAGCAGACGCAATTACAACTGCATTAGGTCAAATCAATACTCATAGTTTTAATGATGAAGATACCTTTACTACTGCATCGTCTCAATTAACAAGAGTAAAAAATGCTTTAGACCAAGTATCAGATATTATTAATGGCAATCAACCCTCATCCACAACAGATGCTTTTGGAGCTCAAGCAGCGGAAGACATAGAATTAGTTGGCTCATCTTTAAACATTGCACAGACAGAAATACAAAGGGCAAACGCACATCTATCTGAATGGACCTCTATACTTCAAGGAGCTTTATCTCAAGCTCAGGGATTTGCCAATGAAGTTCAAGCAAGAGGAACTTGGACATCTGCAAAGGCGCAAGTGTGGAATGGATATTTTGCTTCAGCTAGTGCATATGCTCAAGCTGCTCAAACATACTTAGCATCTGCTCAAGGATATGCAAGCGAAGTGCAGTCTAGGTTAGCGGTAGATACAACAGAGTATAATTGGTATCAAGGTCAACAAACAAAATTGCAATCTGATTACGATAGAGGTATTCAGCTTATGAGGGGTGGATAATGGCATTTAGTAATGTAACATTGAATACAACGCCTACCATGACATTGGTCTCGCTAAATAACGCTCCTAGCTCTACGCTTGTCGTCTTAAACACAACGCCTAGTTTTAATTTACTTGGCTCATGGAAAACAATAGACAGTAATTGGGAAGATGAAACAAAGAGCTATGAGCAAATAGGATTGCTTGGAAAGGATTCTGATTAATGGCTGTACATTCATTAACTGTTAAAAAAATTATATCAAGAGTAAGACAAGCTTTTCCAAACGCCCCTGAAGCGTATATTATGAATTTGATTAATGAAGCTATTGTAGAAATGGGAAAGTATAATACGAAAGTAGAATACGCTAAAACATCTACGGTAGCAGACCAGCAATGGTATACACTAAGTGATACTAATTCTGGTGTAGAAATAAACAAAGTGTTTAGGGTTGATTTTATGGATTCCAAAGGAGTCTATGTAAAGATACCAAGACTTTTAGAAAACGAAATACCAACAATGGATATAGACTAATGGCAAGCACATACAATTACCCTGAAGATTATATAGCATGGTTTATTAAAGGAAATCATTTAGGCCTAGTTACTTTAAAAGGGAATACGGAAGGTTCGTATCATAGTAAGTACGGACAGTATAAACCTATTAACGAAGCAGTAACAAACGGATTACTACTGCATTACTACGCAGAGCCAAATGCAGTATCTGCAATTACGGATATACCCGATGTGGATAATGTATTTCATAGTGCCATTGTAGATTATGTAAAAGCTAGATTATATCAAGACAAAGCGGGTACGACAAGTGATGGAAATGCTGCTAGTGTAAGTTTAAATTTAGCAAATATACATGAAGGCAAATACAATGAGTCAGTTAAAAGAAACGGTATGCAAAAACGAGACAAAACAGGTGGCCCAAGAAGAGTCTTGATGGCTGACTTTACGTAAAAGGATTTAATATGGCAGATGTAAGAAAATATCAAACCAATGAAGTTTTAAATAAAGTTTTAAACTCAGGTGAAGATGCGTTAAATGTAGATATAGATAACGTAACTTTAACTACTGAAGGTGGCGATGTTGCTATAGACGTTGCTTTAGATAAAGCTAATGACAGTGTAACTATATACGCTAATACAGCAGCCGATGGGTCTGGTACAAGTACCGTTCCCCTAGTTGATGCAGCTGGACATACGCAAGTAGACATAGTATCATCTGCTTTGCCTTCTGGTGGAGCAACAGCAGCAAATCAAGCTACTATTATTGGACACGTAGACGGAGTAGAAACTTTAATCACATCTAGTAATACTAAGCTAGATACATTAGAAACTACACTAACAGCTATTGAAACTGATGCAGCAGCTATTGAAGTATTGTTAACTGCGGCTAACGTAGACCACGCAGCAAACGAAGCTTTACTTACTACTATAGATGCAGATACGGATGCTATAAAAACTGACATGGCGGCAATAGAAGTTTTATTGACAGCTGCAAATGTAGACCATGCGGCCAATGAAGCATTACTAACAGGAATTGACGCTGACACAAATGCAATAAAAACCGACATAGCCGCTTTAGAAGTCTTGTCAACCGCAGCAAATGTTGATTTAGCTGAAATAGAAGTTGCAACAGAATCAACTCAAGCAGCGTTAGAAAAGATGTTATATGGAACAGCTTTGGCGGTAACAGCAGTAGATGGTGGCTCAGACCATTCTTTAGGAGCAACTTACGAAGCATTTTACATAGGTGTAGGAGGAGATATTAGTTTAGATTGCGCTACAAGTGGTTCTAATATAGTTTTTAAAAATGTTGCAAGTGGACAAATATTACCAGTAAGGGCTACTGTTGTTAATGAATCAGGTACAACAGCTACGAATATCGTAGCATTGAAAGCATAGTATGCCTTTAGGATGGAAAAGAACAGGGCTAAACTTTTTAAAATCAATATATGATGTTATTTGGAATATCACTCAACTTAACTGGGAAGAAGACAATGTTAAGTGGGAAGAACATACAGGATAAAAAATTATGGCAAGTTTAAACGGACAAACAATAGCAAGTAGTTACGAACAATTATTACACACTAACAATGATGGTGGTGGTGACGGAACTACATTAGTAGACGTAAGGGATGGAGATAACGGAACTACGTTTGCTTTAAAATTAGCAACAGATAAAATACAGGTAAACGGTTCATCTGATTTAGATGGAGCTGTAACAATTAACGAGTCTAGTGCTGATGTTGATTTTAGAGTAGAATCAAATGGCAATTCTCATATGCTATTTGTTGATGCTGGCAATAATAGGGTTGGCATAGGTGATTCCTCTCCAAGCCAAACGCTAAGTATTGATGTTAATAGTAGTACAACAACTTCTGCAGGTGCTAATGGTATTGAAATTGGTAATAGCAATACTACTGGTGATAATATGGCTAAACTTGGATTTAGCTTTGGTAGTGGTATGGGTTCAATGGCTTGTGTTGCAGGCAAGTTTGATAATAGAAGTGGTGGTTCTGAAACAGTTGATTTGATATTTGGTACAATAGGTGCTGGTTCTTATGGTGAGAGGATGGTCATAAAAGGTGATGGAAAAGTTGGTATAGGAACGGATAGCCCAAGTTCTGACATTCATATTGATTGTGGCGCTCCAAGTTCCTCTGATAAAACCATAGGTATATTTCAAGCAGAAAGTTCAAGACAATTAGGAATAGGTTGGGATGATAGTGCTTCAGAAATGGCTATTGGAACATTGACAAACCATAGTTTAGCATTTTTTACAAATGGCATAGCAAATCCAAAAATGACACTTGGAAATACTGGTATGCTAAACATTGGAAATAATGATACAGGTTCAGCAGGTTCTGGTTTAAAACAGCTTTCACTTGGTACGTCAGACAACACAGCACTTGACTTTACAAACTCTGGTACAATAGCAGGTGCAATCATATCTAATTCAAGCAATACAGATGATTCAGCTTGTGGTGTTGTATTTAGCCATAGAACTGGTAGTTCTGGTATAAGCTATGTAGCAAGTAGAAATGAAGGTGCTGATAGGTCAGCATTATATTTTGGCACAAGAGGTTCTGATGGTGTGCAACTGCGTATGGAAATTAGAAATGATGGTGTTATAGCTTCTAAAAAAGGCATAATATTTGATGGTACTGCTCTTGGCTCTGGGCAAACAGGGGTAGCTTCAAGTGGTACTGGTGGTGATTTAAGAATATACACTAATGGCACAGAGTCTTGGAATTTTAACAATAATGGTATATTAACTGGTAAAAATCAAGCAAATGGTAAGGCACATCCTATTAAATTTGCAGGAACTGCTACATACGCCAATGGTGCTTCAACTGTTCATACATTAGCTGCTTCTTCTAATTTTGTTATGATTACAAATCACACTAATGATTGTGGTGTACTTGCTCATATGGATTATGAACACGCTACAGTTACTTTTCTTGCAAATCCAGCAGGTAGTGATACAACTGGTTTTAATAATGCAGCTTCTGGTGATACAATTAGAGTATATAAAAGTGCAGGTAGTTTTAGTTTTACAATTAAAAATGATTCTACTGCAACCAAATCTATTGGAGTTGGAATAATAGGAATGCACGAAAGTTAAATAATAAGGAAATAAAATGGCATTAGAATACAAAGTAAAAGATTGTGCAGTCATCACAGATGATGATGGTGCAAAGAAAAAGCGTGTTGGCTTTACAATTTATGATAATGAAACAGAGCAAACGTATGTATGCAATAAAGATATGAATCTTGTTGATGGCAAAACAGATGAAGCGTATTTAAAGGAATATGCAGACTCCATAAAATCAGACATAGAAGAGTGGCAAAATCAATATACTAATATTGGTAAATCTTTTGACGTTTCTTCTGGAGAATTTTCAAAGTAAATGCGTAAAAAACTCAACCAATTTGCTGACGCAAGTAAAATACTAAACGCTATGGTAGTGCTTGGTTTTGCAATAGCATTTATGGTAAGCATCTTTAGTTGTCAAGACTATTACATAGGCAAGACACGAGAAGAACTATCGCAAGAAATGTTTGAGTTAGATAGCTTAATGAGAAAAGTAATTTGGAAAGCAGATAGCTTGGGTATATATAATGAACTTTATATAGATGCTCAAAGAATTAACAATGGTAGTAACTAATGATTGAATTTATTGTAGGTCTTTTCTTTGGGT
>Ga0208919_1001633_pt1 | contig 12575 bp, 21 predicted proteins | sample 4_EtaG_FD_184076 | JGI IMG/M metagenome (GOLD analysis project Ga0208919, IMG submission 184076) | Marine viral communities from the Subarctic Pacific Ocean - 4_ETSP_OMZ_AT15127 metaG (SPAdes) (version 3) | ecosystem: Environmental > Aquatic > Marine > Oceanic | place: Pacific Ocean | collected...
TGGCTATCAGGCAACAAACTCCAACGGCAATCTGATGAGCCTTGTTTGTTACGACGGCACGAACAACTACACAAGGTTCCTTTGGGACGCTGAAGGGTCTGGTCACGCAGAAGTCGAGTGGACTACATATGACGACTACTGTGATATTGAATTACTGCGTGGTGTCCACGGCGCGATGACTCCATGCTATGCATCGACTTACAAGAAAACATTTGGTCAAGACATGGTTTACAACTTGGAGAAATATGCAGAACTAGGACTTGTTGGCAAAAACTCGATGCATTGGGAAACGCGAGAGGATGGGCGCGTTCAATTGCGAGGCATGGTCAACACCACCTCGATGATGATGCTCCATCACTCAACAATCATCCAGATGGCAGACAGATTCAACGCTAGGATGGACGGTTTAGAGACTCAACTCAAGGCTCTTTCGGAGGGCAAGTAATGGCAATCACGTTTAACACTGACCAGATAGACGGTCTAATAGGAACAGCAATCACTGGGGTTTACGGCAGAATTCAGTCAGTGACCGTGAAAAAGTACGATGCGGAAACTGACCCTGATGTAGCAGTGCAGTGGCGGTGTCTCTACGATGTCATTCTCCATAATTCTGCCGCCACAAGAAACGCCGCTGGAGAATCTCCAGAGTGGGGCAACCGTGTGCGGAGCCGACGCATCGACCACTTCACTTGCACATACGACCCGACGAGCAATAGCAATCCATACGCTCAGGCGTATGCCGACCTCAAGACCAAACTGGCGGCAGATAACCCGCCCATCGCAACATCGATAGCAGACGCATAGAAGGAGAGAAGCATGGCAGACCTGACACAATACCTAGCAGCCAAGTACAACAAGATGATAGGGGAGATTAGCACAGACTTGGGAAGAACTGCTGATGACCTTGCTAATACGCAGAACATCATCAAGGCTTTGAAGAACCCAGACATGCTAATCAATGGCGTGTCTCTTACGTTGGATATGGTTCAGGTCATGGAGAACGGAGACATCCGTATCCTGCCGCCACCGCCTGCACCAGACATCACTGAGACTTGTGTGAAAGCACCGTATGAAGCATCTGGAGTACCAGAGAAGAACGGCAAGAAAGATGCCAAGGACTTGGTAAATGTTAGCTAGTCAGCAGACCTACGAAGACGCACAGTACCAGGCTCTTGCACCCATCGGGCCACAGGAGCCTATCCCTGCTGGTGTCCATGACATCGAGTTGTCGTGGGACAGAAAGCGTGGGTACATGCGCGTCATCATTGACGGTGCCACCTGGCATTTCAAAGAGTATCTGGGAAAGGCCCAGATAACTGGCACTGATAGCAAACGTGGGCGCATCTATCTCAGGGCTATGGCTCGGATAGATGGTGAGACACTGACTACCTACCGTGACCCTTCAGCGGAACCTCACGCTGAGGTAGAAGGAGAACGGCGTGAGTCCACGCACAACCGCCTCTGCTATCGGCGTCAATCCCAGGAATGGAGACTGCGTGACGAGCGAATGGACTGGAACCACCCAGAGGCTTTGCGGTTCACCAAAAATTACGTTGGCGACTTGAACGCTGAATGGCATATGGCTGATTCAGTGGCTCACATATACCATAACGGCTACGCCATCATCGATGAGAATAACATCGCACACCTATATGAATAATGGCTGAACTGGATGACATACGAGAAGAACTTGCATTAGCCAGAGAGGAGATTGCTAACCTACGGATCAAGGCAACGACCACATTATCAGGCACAGAATTTTTAACATTACTAATGGTAGGTCCAGTCATAGCCGCCTTTGTCATACTAGGTATAATCATAGTTTGGAAGACAACTTCAAACCCTGATCAGGTGGCACCGCACTTAGACATAATCCTTGTGGCATTTGCCATATTCGCCAACCCAGTTAGCGGCGCACTAGGCGCAGTAGTCGGAAGGTTCGCGGAGGATAAAAAGAAGAAAGATGAAACTTAGGCTCGGCTCAAAAACTATCAACATGCCATCAGCTAGGTTGCCACAGATAGGACTGCCTTATCTGAGGCTATTGACTGCGCTGAGGATTCCAATCCCGAAGATGCTTAGGTTTGGAGGTGGTCGTGCCGCACTTATGTCTGTCCTGGTGGTGGCTGGAGGGTTCGGTGCCAGTTTTGCTCTCGTTATTAATGGCACGAATGATGTACCTACGTGGCCTGAAGCGGGGGCGGTCTATTCGCTACCCAATATCAACGGTGAGCGACTCGCGCCAGATGCAAGCGATCCGGCTACGAGAAGCCAGACGCTCCAGATCAACCTAGGTAATGGAGTTCGACTAGATAAGCTGGAGTTGTCTAGGCTAGACCTGGGTAAAGCTGGTTTGGAAAATTCGCTATACGTGCAAGGCGTGACTGGGGCAAGGGTGAGCGTTGGTTTAATCACCGTACGCAACTCAGCGGCTCCTACATTGGACTGGTCACGTATCAATACAGGCTGTCTTACTTTGGCAGGCAACGTCGATGGTCACACTTTAGCCGCTACAGTTGACTCAACTATTCCGAAACTGGTGATTGATAGCGACAGAGGGGCTGGCACCTATACTGCTTCTGACTCCACCGTTGACAGGGTAATCATCAAGACAACAGGCGGAGATGCTACTATCGGTGAGATTCTAATCGATGACGTGGACGCTAGCGTAGGTGCATGGAAATGGGAAGGCATAGACGCTGGCTGTATCGTCATGGAGAACACCAATCAATTTGGTAACGGCACGGGCATAAACTCTGCAAGCGCAGTATTCAACGACACTGTAAAATCCCGAGTGATTACGGATAACCTTGTCGATACGCCGATATCAGTTAAATAAAGCTATAATGTCTGTGACATAGCTCACAGTGTTGGAGGAAAAATGGCTAGATACTCAGCTTCAGGGTCGCAAACACTGCAGTCATCAGGCAGTGGTGACGCTACAGCACTATCCTTTGCCGCACAGTCCACTGCTCACCGTTGCATAGTGTATGAAATGTGGTTTGCTAACATCGGTGCACCTGCAGATCAGGTGACTGTATACACAGTAGGGCGCATCACTACTGATGGGGCTGGTTCTGCAGTGACTCCTACTCCATTAGACCCTGGAGATCGTGCGTCACAGTGTACTTGTTTAGAGAACCACACAACCGAACCTACATACACATCAGGCGGCGAGTTGCTAGAGCTTCCTTTGAACCACCGTGCTACATTTAGGTGGGTAGCGGCTCCAGGCGGAGAACTTGTAACACCAGCAACAGATAATAATGGCATAGGTATGAAAGCTATTCACGCTTCAGCTACCACAGACTTTAGAGTGGGGGCCATGTGGGAGGAGTAAATGGATATCTGATATCCACTGGTGAGTGGGGTGAGATAAGAGAGTATGATACTTTTACCTGCCCTCACTGTAATAGCGTGCAGGTTATTCGCCCTGGAAGCGGTACAAAGCGCGGTTATTGTCAGCTTTGCAATTCTCCTACTTGCGGTAAAGAGCACTGTTTGGAATGCGTACCGTTCAAACAAAAACTAGAGATCATGGAGAATAGGTATAGACTGCGATGTTCTTTCTAGTAAGTAATGCAGTGCCGTTTCCTGCGGCATTCCCTGTTTCATTTAATTCAGGTGTTTCGATGAATGAAGCCGTGCGCCAACCTATCGAACTTTATTACCCTCCAAAACATCGATTCTATTTACCGTATGTATTTATGCAGACTAGCACCCCCGTATGGGCCGCTGACGGTGAAGCAGTACAAGGAGGTACAGACATAGAGCTTGTGTCGTCTGGTCAATCTCAAATCCAGATCGTAGCTCCCGTGTCTCCAACATAATGGCTGAGAAGTTTTACATAAAACAGAATGATACAAAGCCAGTATTGCGTGCAAGGCTCCTTGATGCGGCTGGTAACGTAGTCAATGTGACGGGTGCAACAGTTGTATTCAGTATGCGCGTGCGCCCAGGTGGGACTACTAAGGTAGATAAACAAGGGTGCACTATAAACACTGCAGTGCTAGGAGATGTCCAGTACGCTTTTACTGCGGCTAACACCAACACAGCAGACAGATACGAAGGTGAGTTTCAAGTAACATATAGCGATGCTAGCGTGCAAACATTCCCGAACAATACATACATAGATATCACAGTTACGGACGATGTTGAATAATGGCTACTACTACACGTGCAACACTAAGGCAACGAATGTCAGAGGCTATCGGAGACTACCAGGCTGTTACCAGTACTTCCGCTGGCAATACTGCGGCAACAACCATAGTCAGTACTGAGCTGCTGGATATATCAGAAGGCGGCGATGACGATGCTTTCGAGGGGTGGTATGTCCTGATAACTGACGGCAACAATGAGGGTGAACGCCGGATAGTTAGAAGTTATGCCGCTACAGATTCGACTGTTACTGTGGAGCGTGCATTCACCAACGCCACAGAAGCTGGTGTTGCATTTGAAATGCACAGGCAAGACCCTGCGTCCAAAAACAATGCCATCTCACGAGCTATAGAAGAATTAAGTAGACAGGTCCCTCAAGTGATAAGGGACGAGACTATATTCGTAGATAGCCTGTTATCCAATGGTGACTTTGAGACATACTCAGCCACTGTCTTTGATAGCTGGTCAGATAGCGGCTCGCCTAGCATGACGCAAGAGACTACTATAGTGAAGCACGGTGATGCCTCAGCTAAGATCGTAGCTAGCGGTGCCGCTGGTCAGATGACTCAGAGTGGGGATGTTAACTTCAACCAGGCAACCAATCGTCAAGTAACCTTTGAGGCATGGGTGTATGCCACTGCCGCTGATACTGCCAGGATAAGAGTATTCTGGGGAGGGAGTAGCTACGAGAGCCATGACTATCATGACGGTGTAGATGAATGGCAGTTGCAGTCTATATCAGTCAGCATCCCTAACACAGCTACTGAGGTCACTGCCGTATTAGAGGTAGCAGATGGGTACACTGCCTACTTCGATGCATGCTGGCTTGCTATCGATCCACTGTATAAGTACACCTTGCCCACGACTATCACTTATGGGCCGCATCACATAACACAACAAGCTGATAGATATAATCCCAACGGCCCTTACCATCCTATAGGCAAGGGTGGCACCCCTACTAAAGGCCGTATCCTACGCCTAGAAGGGCTTGGTATGCTGACACGTCCTTCCTCTGACGCCGCAACAGTTGAGCTAGGTGAGCCATTCACTGCGATCATCACAGCCTATGCGCTGATGTTCTTTAATAGGATACAGTTATCTAACTCTGCACAGAGACAGCGTGGTAGTTGGTCGGCTGATATGGCTATGTGGGGACAAGAAGCTAAGAGCCTTGTCTCTGAGATAGCCAGGCCAAAGCTAGGTGCTAAGCGTAGTGACGGTACATGGCACATAGAAGAGGATAGCGGTGGAAGATATCTGATATTTGACCGCAATAGATACAGTATGACATCAGAGAGTGCTAGATAATGCCACGCGCAGGGATAACTCACGACATAACCATCAGAAGTTATGACCGCACAGTACACCGTGGGTTCATGCTTACACGTGATAAGAACGGCATGCGATCCTTCGGACGTAAAGATGCCCAGACTATCCGACCTCGTATCCTTAGCATGGGTGAGCTGACTCACGCTGAGTTGCCGCCTGAACTAGAGTTAACGTGGTTCCAAGAGGACTGGTCACTGGGTATCGGCGGTATCAATGACAGGCTAGACCAGAGAAGGTTAGCATTCAGCAATCAGATAGATGCCAGTGTCCCAGGAGTGCTACGTTTAGCACGCGAGGCTAATCTATCTGCTATCAAAAGTGGAGACACTCCAGACACATACCGTCCTACTGGCTTTGCCGTAGTACCTATGACTACAGCGGCGGCTACCATCAACTTCGATCTGTGGATGTTCTTAGGCCAGGATGTCTACCTGTGGAATACTACCAATGATGAATGGGACTTAAAGACTGAGCCTTTAGCGCAGGCCAATATCTACTACAAGAACGGCGTGACATTCGATACGTATTCAATAGCCCCTGGTGGCTATGCAGGTAGTGATGTAACAGACTGCGCCGCACCGTATATCTACAAGAACGCTACCGACACCAACTGGACGAGCAGTGATATCACGGCTGGACGTTTCAAGTATATGGCAGTAGGCCGCAATAGTTCTGGTAACGAGATAATCTGGGGCGGGAACCATATATTCAAGACGGCTCGCACGGTCAACGAGACATTCACTGACGCAGATACCACTCTTACATTAAGCGGCACTGCCTCTGGTCATATAGCAATCAATGACATCATCCTAGTAGGTGCTATGGCGGCTCAAGAGACCATGCTAGTCACTGGTGTGTCAGGCTCTGACCTGACAGTGGTACGTGGTTATGGCAGTACTGCTAGAGCACATAGCTCAGGGGCCATCATAAGCCTGTACCAGCCCCATGTGATCAAAAGTAGTAGTGATGTCAGCAACAGCGGTTCATGGTCTACAGCGGTCACGATAGGAACAGACGATGCACCTGTCACGGGTCTGGTATTCGACAGGGACACAGACACACTGCTAGTCACTAAGACAGACGGTATCTATAGCTATGCATCAGATGGTCAGGTGCGTAACCTCACCATCCTGTTCAGGCAGTTCGGTCACGTACAGAACTTCGTAGGAGCTTATGCCTGGAACGGGCATATCCTACTTCCGTTGGGCAGTGGCGGGCTACTGGACTTTGATTACAGCTCTGGTGCTATCAAGGATATATCGCTAAGTGTCACTGCTCCTGAACAGACAGACCTACATGGCAAGATAGTAGCCATGCATGGAGACCCTACCAACCTATTCGTACTACTCAAGGCGGCATCCACTAACCATTACTACGTTCTCCAGGCCAATGAGTTAGCACACGAGAATAACGTAGCATTCCGTTGGCACATACTTGCCAAGCTAGGCGGCGGTTCTTTATTCGAAAATCGTACTACTCTTATGGTAGATACCTCACGCTCGGGTCGGCGTAGGTTATGGGTAGGCTTCGAAGAAGACGATGACGATGACGATTCCATGCCATACTTCATACCATTCGGTACAGTAGGTGACGATGGTGATGATGGGTTTACCAACGACGCAACAGCGTACGCTCAAACCGTACAGTGGGATGCGAACCTACCGCGTGTCTACAAACGCTACGAAGAGATCGAGATACAGACTAGGAACCTATCAGGCAGTACTCATACCATCAAGGTAGAGTATCAGGTAGATGGAGACGGCAACTGGAACACACTGGATACGGTCAACATATCACCCTTCTCAACAGTGAAGTTCCCTGAAGGAGCTATCGGCAAGCTGATAGAACTGCGGTTCACTCCAGCCTTATCGTCTGTTGGCACTACAGGTCCAGAGCTACTTAGTTTCCGCATGAAGGCACAGTTGCGTCCTGATCCTGCAAAGATATATGAACTGACAGTATATATTGCAGACAACATGCAACTGCTGAATGGTGCAACTGCAAGCCGTGCACGCAGTGACCTATCAGAGATCAGGGGGTGGAATGAAGAAGCCACAGAGCTTATACTACATGTACCTGCGGCATTAAAGAGAGACCGTAGAGCAGAGCACGAGGTAGTGTTCCTACCTGGCACCTTGCAAGAGAAGGAGCTAGGGATTGAAGTGGGGCATCATCCAGAGATGGCTCTTACTTTTCAATTAGCGGAGGTATAACCATGCCTAGAGTTGCAGGATATGGGCCAGCCAATACCAGTCGTAAGCCTAAGTCTGCCGCGCGCGCCAAACAAAGGATGAGTCAGCGCGCCCGTGTTAAGAAAGCTGGTGGTGTTGCTAGCAGAGCTAAAAGAAAGTACTGACCATCACACACTTCTCGCTTCCCAGTGAACCCCGTGAGACACCCCCCGTTCTCACGGGGTTTTCTGGTATTCCCTTCCGCACATAAGGCAATAGATACGCTCGCCATAGATATCATAGCTTTGGCAGAGTGACCCTCTACAGCGCACGCATCTAGCATCAGGCAGTATGCCTAACCTTTTAGGAATCCGAACAGCTTTGCGTACCACGGTTTTGCGGGCGGCACGTTTGAAAGTGTGGTCACTGTCAATTCTGGCTGCTTTTTCCAAGCCTTTCTCGGATTGCAATATTTGCAATACTCTACTGGTTCAGTGAGCGGCCCATAGTTATATGCACCCTTTTTACCACAATTACCGCATACCTTGTAACTATGTTGCCCAGGTGGTTTGACTGTAGGCTTGATAGATACATTCCCAACTACCACCCTGTCTGAGCCAGTCGATGTCTCTGTGATGACACCACCGTAGTTAACACGCAGACGTTCTGCACGTTCAGGATCGAATTCTTCTATCTTGTCTATGATAGGTTCCAACTTTGGGTCTATTTTTTTCTTAACCATTTCTACTGTTCCCTCTTTTGTTACATACATATTAAAAATCTCATCTGTTCTCATGGCCTATATGCCATGCACTATGTTTGTTGCAGTAGTATTCACTGATGGGGGAGGCAGATAACGCTATCCTTTCAGACAGCGATGCCGCCGCTTCGCGTGCCTCTTCTGGTGTGCGGAACTTCTTCTTGCGTGTACAACTGCGAAAATGTACGCGTGGAGTATGACCGCGTGAAGTATTCTCCTTCGGCGGATTCCTTTTATACACGTGTCTGTTATTTCGGTTTCCCTTAGATAGCATCTTGTGCATCGAGTTGGGCTTGTGCTATATCTTGCCAACTCATTTCGGCACCTCCTCGTTCTAAAGTCACACAGCATGTATCGCACTGCAATATACCTTCACGGTTGGTTATCCTAGCCACCATTGAATCACAAGTATCACACTTGAATCTTGTGACTGTATGTTGGTGGCGTGGTGGCTCCATCATCATATATATCATCCCCCGTATATACGATTATGTGTGCGTATGGCACATCATTAGGATCGCGGATGTACTGCTTACTCATAGCCCCCGCTATGACCATACAGTCATTGTCTATCAGCACCTCCTGTAATCCGTCTATGGTGGACTTGCGCAGGTTATCTAAGTCAGGGTTGCCTCTACCTTTTTCCACTATGCGCCTGTCTCTCCATGTCTTGTAGGTACGCTTTGGAGCATCCTTTGCTGGCTCCAAATAGAAGTGCGTATCTATACGCACAGGTTCATTGATAAGTATGTCGTCGCCTGTGTACGCTGTAGCGGCGGCTTCTCCCACCTTCTTCTGCCATGCCTCCATGTACCTGTGGCTCTCAGGGCGTTTGGTATGTCGCACATAGATAACCCACGGCTTAGGATTATGCTTAACCTTGAAATCGATTATCACGTCTTACTCTCTTCTATAGTCGCTACAATTCATGATGACTTGCACCACCTTCCCGCTGTTCTCGTCGAACAATCGTGAGGCTATGCGCTCACCAAGATTGGCTGACAGGCTAGAATAACTCTCATTGGTAGACACGATAAGCAGGCGCGCCCTGCCGTAACGCTCATCTATCAACTCAAATATCTTCTCCTGTACCCACTCGCTGGACTTCTCCGAACCTAAGTCATCCAACATAAGTAGTTGTGCTAGGTGGCACCTACGTAAATCATCCTCTGCTACCTCTGGATAAGAGCGGTCATACGATGATCTGATGCGTGAGAGTAATGCAGGCACGCGTTCATAACGCACCGTTATATCTCTCGCTAGCAACTCTCTGCCTATCGCTTCCATAAGATGTGTCTTACCTGTGCCACGAGGTCCGCGTAGTACAAGTATCGGCGCAGTATTCTCATTCACATAGTCTTGGCATATGCCGTATGCTTCTTCTGTGCCTTCACGCTCTATAAAGTTCTCAAGTGTACCAGCCACGAATGAACGTGGCAGTGCACCTCGTACTGATAGAGGCAGGTTAGCCGCCTGCTCCATCTTATAAGCAGACTCTGTTTTCTCTTCCTCACACTTGCACCTGAACACTGGAGTGTTAGGCCGATACCTGTGTGACTCCTCGTCATAGTCCATCATGCCGCGTGCTATCAGTACGCGTTCTACGCCAGGATGATTACGTTTGACAGCATCGCAGTCAGGACATATGCCATCCTCCGGCAACCACCGTACATCCTCTGGCAGTGAATTCCACTTATCCTTGTACTGACTCAGCATTGCGGCTAATGAATCCATCACTACCTCCACATGTGCAGGACTCTTGCTTTTCACGTAGCTCCCGCACCATTTCTATCAATCTCCTTATGACTTGGTGTCCGTGCATGCCGTTACCTCCCTCTATATTTCTTTAGCCAGTCTGCGCGTATAGCATCTGCTTGCACGCTAGACGGTCTGATCCCTGTATCACGGTGGAATGCCAGCTCTTCTTCTAAGGTCATAGAATTAGGGCTGGTACGGTCAACTGACTTACCCTTACCCTCTAGCTTTGCTACTTGCACATTCAGTGTGCGTAGCAGTGCAGGGACAGGCTCACGCCAGTTGCGAGTGGCGCGGCCTATCGGATAGTAGTCGATAAATTCGCGGACTACATCTTCAGGCAACACACCTCGACTACTGCATACCTGTTCGATAGCCACGATAGACTTCGTATAATTCTTATTCTTATACCCATCCAGGGTGGTGAGCGGTGCGAACCAGTCTGGTGTAATAGATACTAGCTTACTATTACTAGTTCTCTTGTTACTGTTACTAGTTACTTTGTTACTGTTACTAGTAACAGTTTCTGTAACTGTTTCAGGCACGTCAGGGGTAAAATTATTTGCCCCCTGGGGTAAAATTTCTTTCCCCCTGGGGGTAACTTGTCCCGTGAGGGTGTACTCAGTGGTGGTGCGCCCGTTGCCGTGTACCTGTATCGTGATGTAGCCCTCTTTCACAAGCCAGTCCCGTGCTTTGCGTACGGTTGGTCGTGTCAGGCCAGTCACTCTGCCTATTGCAGACAGTGATGCATTCTCACCAGATTCAGCGAACATCTCTAGTGCGGCATAGGTTGCGATACCTGACATGTAACCACTGCTAATGAGTGTTGATGGCACCATTGCATAGTTGGCTGTCAGATCATGCAGTCTTTGCTTGATGTTACTGATTGCTACATTCGGCACTGGAATCTCCCCGCTGTCTCTTAATACGCAATGCCGCATGCATAGCGATTGTTGATAACTGTTGCCTGCATGCAATACTGCATGTAAAGAACTGTTGTGTCTTATGGTTTGCAGATTGAGAATGCTGTGTACGCCACAGTAGTTCCTTAGTGCGACGCTTGAATAGCTTCTTGCATACATCGCATTGCAGTTCGATGTTTGCATACTCACTGCGACACTTTATGGAACAGAACTTGCGACGCATTTCATGCAGAGGTGCCTCACAGTTCAAGCACCAATTAGAAAAAGGGCTACGGTTGTCACCCCGTAGCCCTTGTCTTTTGGCATTTGTCCACACAGCTTGCCTGGACACACCTAATCTGCGTGCGATCTCTGCATTACTGATACCTGGGTTCTCAGCACGTAGCTCTGATATTCTGGAAGCAGTTGTCACGACTTCTTCTTCTTCTCTGGTAGCACGCCAGTGCCGTCATGCAATACCTTCTCGCCCGCCGCTATCTGAGTACCTAGATACAGTTTCTGTGCATTGCGGAATAACTGGAAATTATTCTGCAGTTCTGTTGGACCTAAGTGCACCCAGTTGAAGTCAGGTTCCCCTGCTTCTGGTTTCGCACGTGGGAACCGCACTATCCATGCTTCATTGACTTCCATACCAGTAGCAATCTTCAAGGCTCTGGCGTATGCGGCTACCTGTAGCATGTGTTCTGCGTATAGGCCGTTGCTAGTCTTCCAGTCCACTATCACAAGCTCATCACCCTTGATAGCAACAGCGTCTATAGTGCCTGCGTAGGCATGGGTTAGCACTTCACCGATCTCTTCTTCCATAGCACATAGAACGTCCACGTCATAGTTAACATACCAGTCTGGGTCAAACATATCGCGCACCTTTATCTCTGGGTGCGCCACCGTGACCTCGCACATATCGGGCAACAACTCTATCTGGTTCGTTTTAGCCCATGATTGGAACGCACCTATGACTCGGTACATATCCATGTCTCGCGGCACCATACCGTGCTTTATGTACTGTTCTAGGGCATAGTGAGCATCGCTACCAAACGTAGTAGCTGTATCCAGAACAAAGTCAGGCTCGGCGCGCGCCGTTTCTATAACACTATCTATCCATGCCCTATCAATGGCTACGTTGGTGCCGTCTAATGCAGACAGCACCCTATCAGCTTTATCCAAGGTAATCTGTGCCTTCCAGGGCATCAGCGCAGGCTTATTGATTGCGTTAAGTATGGAAGTCACACGGTAGTACGACTGACCATCCAGTACGTACTTGTTCTTCTTAGTCTCCTTGCTCTTGAACGTCGGCAGTTTCACCTGCGTTGTCATAGTTCCCCCCTTGTGATGTATATCCCATCATTATCAGATAGTAGTTTTCAGTCCACTCTTCGAAATTCTCTGGCATGATGACCTGAGAAGCTATCATGTCGCCTGCTATCTTGCCTGCGACCTGACGCACGATCAGTTCATCCTTAGTGTATGGCGAGTTGCCTA
>Ga0208919_1001634_pt1 | contig 12574 bp, 24 predicted proteins | sample 4_EtaG_FD_184076 | JGI IMG/M metagenome (GOLD analysis project Ga0208919, IMG submission 184076) | Marine viral communities from the Subarctic Pacific Ocean - 4_ETSP_OMZ_AT15127 metaG (SPAdes) (version 3) | ecosystem: Environmental > Aquatic > Marine > Oceanic | place: Pacific Ocean | collected...
CATTGATTGCTTTTATCATACCAAATTCAATTGAGTTTTCTCCAGGTGTAGTTTCACCTATAGATTTACCTTGGTATACTACATAAATATTATTAGTTCCTGTTGGCGGTGCAGCTGTGAAAGCTAAAGTTGTACCACCAGATACTGTGTACGCTGAGTGGGGATCCTGACGAACATTCCCTACAAAAACTTCTATTTCGTTGGTGTTTCCAACAGTTTGTGAAAGTGTAAAATTTGTTTCTGAATTATCACCACTGAACTGCGAAGAGTTCATGGTAATTAAATTTGTTTTTGGACTGTTTCCTAAATATGCCATTCATTCCTCTTACGCACTGATTGCATCAACTGTAGACATCCAAACACTTAATGAGCTTGCTGTATCCGATTTTGCTTTGACAATGTCTCCGTTTTGTATAACCAGCTTACTGCCTCCATCAATAAGTTCTAATGATCCGCCACTAACTATGGGCGCATTTTTGATTATGTAGTGGTCTTGTGAACCACCTGTTACAGATGATGTAATAAATACTTCTGCGTTTATTGTTGAAGTTGTTGTATTTGCAAGACGAATAGAAATTATAGCGTCATTAGAATTACTAGTGTGAATAGTAGCTGCTGATGTTCCTACGTCTTGATCTCCGAATCTTTTAAAATCTTGTGCCATATTACTCCTTTACTATAAGGCGATTGCCATTGCAACCGCAAATCCTGCTGTAGCTCCTGCTGTTCCACTAGAAGCCGCTGTTACTCTCCCTTTTGCATCAACTGTAATTGATGAATTTGTATAACTAGCTGCTGATACACCAGAGTTAGCTAGTGTCAATGCTCCGCCAGATGCAATAGTTGCATCGCCCGACATATCAACTTCTTCAAAAGATGTGCCATCTGCAACTAAAATTTTGTTAGCTGTATTTGTTGGTAATTTTAATTTAGACCCAACAGTTACATCACCTATTGTAACTAAATTAGAATTAACTTTATTACCAATACTTGTAACATGATTACCCATGTAACCGTGTGATGAACACTGATAATATAAAATATTTGGTGTTGTCTCATCGACAGCAATCTGTGTATACGCACCAGATGATCCAGGAGCTGGTGAGCTACCCGTGTTAGTCACACCTGTTGTATACTCTGTGTTTCTAGCAGAATCTAAATAGAATCTTAAAGGATGTCCACTGTTTGATGAGTCTGATTGATCGAATCTATAATACTGTGCATAAGCAGAGTTTGATGCATCCACACCAGTTAGTCTCAAAGCAGGTGCCTCCAGTCCATCTAGAAAATATGCATTACCAGAACCCACACCTTGATATGGGTGATTACCAGATTTACTATCAACTGTAACTGTAATTATTTTTGGCGCTGATGAAGAAGCATTCTCTTCTGGAAATGGTAAACCTATTTTTGCACCAGGCACAGTGCAGAAAACTTCTGTTGCACCTTGAAAATTTTCTTTTGCGTCACTGTTAGAACTGGAGATAACATAAGTTCTAGCGAGTGTACTCGCACCAGAGTTTAAAGTTCCAAAACCAACTTCGAATCTTGTTGTTCCTGTTTCAAAGATACAGTAATAAGTGGTGTTGCTTCCACCAATACCAGCAGCAAAAGTTTCAAAACCTGAGACTGCTCCACCAAGTGAAAACGTACCTGTTCCAGTTGTTGAACTGGATTCTTTTACCCTATCGTTTAATTTAAACGCCATTTATAAATCCTATGATGATGTTAAACTAATAATAGCATTTGATGGTGTACTTGGATCAGGAAACGAAACAGTGAAATCACCGTTTGTTGCTGTCTTTGTTCCACCAAAATCTAATACTACACACAATTTATCACCTTGATCGTCGTTATATATCGCTGCAAAAGCTGCAGAGAAAGTTGCGCTTGACCAAGTTACATCTGCAAAATCTACAGAAGAAGTAGCCGTTGATGCTGCAACAGCTTGACTAGTTAAAGCTTTTCTAACATAGTTTGAACTACCTGCAGAAGAAACTTCGTTAGTATTATCTGCAACTGTGCTAGATGTTGAGTAAGGATTAGATGTGTACAATGCTATTTTAAAAGAGTCTCCTCCGTTTGCAAAGTTATGCGTTCCGGAAAGAAGTTCACCTTTAAAAGAAAATGGTACTATATTTGCCATATTTTTATCTCCTTAATTTATGGTGATGGTGATCTTAAAGGAGTACGAATAACACCATCTTGATATTCGTCTCGACGTCTTCTACCTTGTTGTTCGATAGAGTACGATGATAAAGCCCTTTGATAAGACTGTTCATAGTATTGTAACAGATCTGTTGGACCTTTCAAGTATCCATATGCTTCTACCAGACAAGCATATAAAAGTAAATCCTGATATTTATTAGACACATATGTTCCTACATTGGATGCAGGATTTGCTGTTGTTGGCTGAGTAGTGCTTGTAATACTTATCGGTTGTTTAACATATGCTAAAGTTATTTCATAAGTAGAGTCCGGTGTGGGTGCTACAACCCAAAATTCAGCGTCCCAATTAGCGTAATATTTAGGAAAACCAGATTGAGTTCCTGGCGTATCATAGAAAGAAGCCATATAACTGGTTTCCTTCTTTTCTAAAAACACTTGATCTCCAGCTGTATTTTTTAATTGTACATACCTAATTATTCTTAAATCAGATGGAATTGTCACATATCTATTTCCTGTAACAAGTTGTGATGTAGCATAAAATCTGTTATCGTCTGAATCTGATTCTCTGTATATTCTATTTTCACCATTTTTTATTATGGTGTCTAGTACAGAATCAGATAATACACCATCGTCTACTTCTGTATAATTTCTAATATCGGTTCTTAAATTAGCTAAAGTGTAAGCCACTATTTAACTCCAACTATTTCTAAACAAAGCGGACAGGATTTTCTAAATCTTTTATGTCCTGAACAATGTAATTTTTTTTCTTCATGTACTGGAATCTCTGATTTTAGCACATATGAATGTACCTCTGCATTCTTATCTATTTCTTGTTTATGAGGTTTAAATAAATTTTTAATCCAATTCCAAATTTTTTTAATCATGCTGTTACCGTTACTGGTCCTGCTGATGCAAAACCACCTCCTCCTGTTTCACTTATACTAGATGTTGTAGCTGTTGCAAAGGTATAATTATCTGCATCAACTTTAGTTATTGTATATCCTGTAGCTAAATTTATAGTTGCCGCAGCCACTCCTCCAACAACACTTGCATCTCTAAATCTCACAGTATCACTAGTTGACCTACCATGATTTGGCTCATTCACAGATATTGTTGTGGATCCGCTTGTAGTTGTAAATGGATTTAATGGTAAAATATTAGGAACAGCTGTTTCTGTTCTGTCGGGTCTTACGTGTCTTAAAGATATAGAATCACCATTCATAGGTTTTGGTTCTAATTGTGGCTGCTTTGGTTCAAACTCTGATACATGTACAAAAGATCCATTCCATTCTCTAACCATTTCTTTATATGGAAACTCCATACCTGATCTATCTGAAATTGCTCTTGCGTATTTACCGGTTGCGTATTTGGCCATTATGATCCTGGGTAGTAAGCTTTAGGTGTAATGTATGAACTAGAAGCAGATCCATCCTCTTGTAATGCTCTTTGAAACTCTTCTTCATAAACTAGTTTCATTGGTTGAATTAGTTGTGGTGTATATTTCATTGATAAATAGTACGCTAAACCTGAAACCATACAAGGTACAAATCTAAATGGAACATCAGTTGCATTAGTATAAGCACCAATATCTTGAATTCTTTTTATAAAAAAGATGTGCATATCTTTAGATGCATTACTTGAATCTGGTGTTGGATAAATATGTATTCTAACTTTATCTATAAATCTTTCCACCCAATATTGATTAGGAGTTCCTTTTGATAATTTATTAGAGAATCCTGCATAAGTTGATCTATCAACTTTAGTCATTGGACTATCTGATTGTGTTGTTTGAGTTCTATTAGATCTTAATTGTGCTTCAAGAACATCGGACATACCTGTGATGCCATTAGTTGGTGTAGTAACTGCGCTTGTGCCATCGCTTGTAGATCTAAAAAAATCATAGTCAGATTGACCTTCTATTAGATCAATGTTTGTATCTTCTATCTCCCAATAATGAATGCCTCTATTTCCCCACTCTTGAAACATTATGTTAAGAGATCTTCTAGATGTTTTTAATTGATAACCAGATACACTTTGAATACCTAATCTTTCAAAAGCCTCCTCTATTATTTCGTCAATAGAAAAATTTTTATCAAAAATAGTTGTGCCCGAGGTAGTGTTAGCCATTTAACCTCCTAGCCAGTATAACCAAGTGTAACAGATCCTGTTCCAGATATTGTTGCATGAATAGTATCATCAAATCTAATACCGCTACCAGGAACATAGATATCTAATCCTTCTGTTCCAAAGTGTGCAATAAATAATAAATCACCAGAATTATCTGAACTATTTCTTAATTCAAGTTGTCCACTCGCGTGTCCCTTTGCTTGAATGTAAGTTACTCTTGAAGGACCAATATTTGTAGTTCCTCCGCCAATAGTTTTAACCTGTCCAGTAGAAGTTATCCTTGTAAATCGTTGGTCTGAACTCATGTTTGTTTCTCCTTAAAATTAAAATGTGGGGCCGAAGCCCCACACTAATTATCTATTAACTATCTGCAAAAGGTGTTGCCTCGGAACCTGTACCGATTAACACTGCTTCTACTAAATATACGTTGTCTTCAAGTGCAGTAATGGTAATTGTACTACCTTTATCTCCACCTGTAGTTCCACCGTTCATGCTAATAACATCGTTTGATGATGCTGGAACAAATGTGCTGTTACTTGCATCTGCTACGTTTACGATAGTCGCGTGACCAACAAATTTGTCAGTTCCGTCAGTTTTAATATCGCAATCTGAACAATCTGTACCTACAAAAAATTTGTAGACCGCACCTAAATGATTGTTTGCATTAGGGTCGTCTTGTCCAGCTGTAGCACCTTTGCTATCTGCTTTAATTGTTGGAAGTGTGATTGCGCCATCTGCATCATTTACTTTAATAACTTTACCTGCGTGAGCAGCAAAAGTTAAAGTAGTTTCCGCTGTGATGTCTACAACCGAATCAGGTCCTGCAGTAACAAATCCTCTTAAAGATTTTACTGGTCCTGAAAATGTAGTTTGTGCCATAGTATTATCCTCCTAGTTTACGTTTATGTAGTCTCTAGGCCGTCGACTATACGCGTCTACATAAACAATTTTGTATAGTGATTAAATTATATACTAGATTTGAATAGAGCGCAAGAGAGCCTGTAGTGTGAATTGAATTTATTCAACGATGTAGCTTTTTGTTTAAGTAGCTACAGAAACTTGGGGTGCAGTTTTATGCGCAGCTTGTGCTTCCGCCATTTTTATATGGTTGATTAACTCTCTAACTTTATTGTCAATCTTAACCATACTAAGAGTGTATCTTCCTTCACTCTTATGTTCCTGCTCCCACTTGTTGTCTAGAGCTTTTTTCTGTTGGTAAAGCTCCTGGATGTGGTTGTCCATTTATAACCTCCTCATAGGTTATTCTATATTTACGAGCATCATACATGTCACCCGTATACTCCCACGTTATACTATTTTCTCCAAGTTTGTCAAGGATTGATTTTTCTAATGATTTTGAATTGTCCTCAGATAGGACTTCAAATTTTGTGTAATAATCGTATGCAGATATTGTTACTAAGAATTTTTTCATTGTCTCACCAATTGTATTTGTAAATGGGGCCGTTTTAAGGCGGCCCCATAAATTAGGTATTACGCACCTTCTACGCCAAAGATACCTCTGAAGTCAGATACTCCAAATGAGTATCTTTCTCTAGCTTTGTATCTTACGTTTCCAGTATCGAAGTCACCTTCCATTGCAGTTGTCAATGGAGCTCTTGTGAACATTTTCATACCATTTGGTACGTCTGTCAAGATATAGAATGAATCTGCATCTGTTAGGTAGTTGTTCACTCTATAACCTTGAGGAACCATACCCATAGATACGATTGCATTGATATCGTTGTCAGCTGTTCCAGTTCTACCTTGAGACTTTAATAATCTCTCAGCTGTAAACTGATTCTCCGATGGGACTATCATTTTTAGTCCTCTAGCTGCAATTCTAAGTCCTCTTTCATCAGTCATTTTAGAGATGTCAATCATAGATTGCTCTAAAGATGTCTCATTAAGGTCTGCTTGTGTAGATAGTGTGTTCTTCACATTTGGACCTGTAAGAGTAGGGTGGTCTGTAGCAAATAATGCTTTTCCATCCCCAGACTTAAATGTACCAGTTGAAGGTAGACCGTTGATTAATAACTCAACAGCTTTTACCTGCTTAGCATTACTCATAGATCTTGCTAAAGCTTTTGTGTATCTAGCAGAAAGTCTATCGTAAAGATTATCTTCGATAGCTTCCTCTGTGATAGCAAATGCTAAAGCTACTGTCTCATGAGAGTATCTAGCAGTGTAAGTTTCCTGTGCATCATCAAATGATACTCCAGAACCTTCACCTTTTACTTGTGCGTTACCGAATCCTGATAACATAACTTCCTCTTCGAAAGCTCTGTCAGAAGACTCGTTAGTATAAATCTCAGCATGCTGATTTTCATACCTTTTGTATTCCAAGCCGAACAGTGCGTTCAAACCTGGCTCTAGTTCTTTAACTAGTTGTGATCTTGATATTGCCATATTTGTTCTCCTATTCTAGCTATTATGTATACAAATTAGCGGCCGCATTCATTACAACAATAATGTTTGCACCTGCTGCTGTTAGATCTTCGTTATCTGGATCTTCTGCAGATCTCACGATTCTGAACATCGATGTTTCAGCTTGTGTGCCTACATCAAAAGTTGTAGTTGATTGACCGTCTTTTCCAGTACCATCAAAGTCGTTCATATTACCGACTAAGCCGAAAAGTGCTTGTCCGCAAGCGCCATCCGTTTTCACAATATACTCTTGATGTGGATCGTCGTTTACGAAAGCAACTCCGTTTGTGCTACCAGTGTTTGGATTTGTTCCAAATGCAGTGCTCGCAGCTACTGAATTAGCAAACGTTGGTTTCTTTGTAGTGTTGTCTATAAAGAATACACCATTGTGTACTCCCACTAACAATGAATCGTTTGCAGTTGTAAAGTCGATACCGCCGTCTTTACCGTCGTCAGTAGTTGAGAAGCCTGAATCTTGAATAAAACCAGTGTCGCCCGCTGTTTGGATTGACGCTGGGTTATTCTTAAAGATTCCTACACCTAGACCACTTTTGATCGCGTACTTTGATTGACCACCGATTGCAGGCGTATTGCCTAATCTCATAGCCGCTCTAAGTCCGAAACCAGTTGTGCTTCTATTAGCCATAGTTGTTTCTCCTTATGTACCTGCCCCGAAGGGCCTCCAGTACGGTTTATATAATTCAGTGATATTTAAAAATTACTTTTTCGTACCACCGAAGGTTACACGAGATTGCCTGTCAACATTGATAGGCATTCTACTATCCTGCTCCTTCATAAGATCGTTTGCTACTGCTTCGCTTCGTTCTTCATGACGCTTGGTCATGTATTCTTGACGTTGCTTCGCGATCTCGATTGGTACCTTCGCAAGAAGAAGGCCACCGACCCCAATCACTCCCTTGTATTTGCCCTCATCGAGGACTGGATAATCTGATGCGTTTTCAACTTCCTCGGCACGAACTAATTCATAACCTTCACGTTGTCGTGATGTTATGTTAGTTGTATCTTGGTAGCCTTGTACTTCAGCTCTTATCCATCTATACCTGAATCCATCAGGTGCAGGGGGTGCATCTAGAGAAGATGGTGGAACCCACACTTTTGGTCTTTCAGACTTTGACCGTGTTTGATTCGCACGAGAAGTTTTTGTATCTTTTTCCATGTTACGCTCCTTCCTTCGTGTTTTTTAATTGTTTTGCGTATTCTTCGAGTGGCACACCTAATTTTTTAGCTATTGCTACTTGAGACGATGTGAGTCTCACTTGTTTGCGACCTGGCTTTACGCTTCTTGAAGCTGAAGCGACCGTCTGAACGGGCGTAGTCGATTGCTTATTCTCAGTATTACCAAATTTATGCGGAAAGTCAACTCTGATTCTTTTATCAACTTCAGCATAATACTCGTCAGAATTAGGATCAAACCCTTCTTTTTCAGTAAGATCCTTATGTATCTCAAAAGCAGTGTAAGTCATTGCTCTATCTGATCCAAACCAAGAATTCTTAGATGCCCATGCTTCGGCTCTAGGATCTGGATTAATTGGATCATCCATTGCAGGTTGACTTGCATAGTTATTTTGAGAAAGATTAGCAGGAGCTTGCTCCTGCGATTTTGCTTCTCTACCTTCTTTGGCTTGTTCTAGTTTTGCATTCTCAAATGCGAGTTGTGCAATTCTTTTATTAGCCTCAACTTGAGCAGTTGCATCTCCTGATTCAATAGCTGCAGCCAATTCTTTTTGTGCAGCTTCTAAACCTGAAGATATAGTTGTCTCAAATTTTTTGATGTAATCAGCATCAGTTTTTTCAAACCTTTGCTCAAGAACTTTTCTTTTCTCTTCTACAGCTCTTGCATATTCAGTAGCAGCTTTTTCTCTTCTTTCTGCTTCTCTCATTTTACGAGTTAGTTTCGCAATACGAGCTTGAACACCTTTACTGTAGTCCTCTAAGCTTTCATCCTTCTTTTCGTCTAACTTTGTTTCTCTTTCGTTTTCAAATGTTTTATCTGTTTCTTGTTCCGTTGTTTCTTCTTTCGGCGCTTCGGTTTCTACAACCGACTCGTCTTTTGTTTCTTCAATATCAATATTTACTTCAGGGCCTGAAGTATCTATATCAACTGTCTTCTTTTCTTCTTCTGGCATAGTCGTCCTCCTATGTTAAAACTCATGCAAGATGTCCTCTGGACTATCAATTGTTGCTAACACTTCATCGTCGTTTAGCAGACGAATCTCTCCACCATCTATTTTGATTCGGCTGCCTGCATAACGCGCAAACATAACCCAATCATTTACCTTGCACCATGGTCCTTCTGGATATCTCTCCTTATCCCTATAACAATCTGGACCCATAGCGAGAACTAAACCACATTGAGATGCAACTTGTTGTTTTTCTAAAGTTGCTTCAGCAAGGTGTAGTCCCCCTTTAGTTTTTTCCTTCATTTTAAAAGGTAAAACTAAAAGTCTCCAACCTGTTGGTTTTGGAATTTTTGCTTCTTCTTTTTTCTCTGATTTTTTTACACCAATTAAATCATTGTTTGGTGTTAATATTGATGACTGTTCCTTTTTCATTTTGCTCCTTATCATTTAGCAGGTTAGAGAGTTCCTGACGCACTGATTCCAGTGCATTGATTTGTCCTATTATATATCTATACTTTTCCATATTGTCAATACTACCCGATGTTACTGATATAGATAAAGCATCTATTCTTGTATCTATAAATCTAAGCAGTTTTGTTATGACGTTTTCTAATTGCATCTTTTCCTTTCTTAGCTATTGAAGCAACTTGATTTTTGCCCATTACTTTGGCTCTTTGCTCCATGACGGTTAGTATCTGTATTTTCCTCGCAAACGGTTTAGATATCTTTTTAACTTTTGCAACAGTTTGACGAGCATCAGCAGGAGTCGCAAACTTAATTTTAACAGTGTCTCTAGGATTCTCATCCGTATAAAGCCTCCTGCCTGAACCTTTAGGTTTTTTACCCGTTCCTTTTTTTGGATCCGCCACTTATAACTCCTTTTAATGTTTTTGCTTGACCAGCATGTAATTTAGATGCTTTCTTCAAACCCTTAATAACCTTTTTTATTTTTGATTTTGCTTTTTTCATATTAACATTTCCATCTTCTACGCGCCTGACGGAGTCTTGAGTTAGGATCAGCCGCTGCTTTTGGAAACTTTTTCATTTGTCCTGCGCTTCTTGCACAGAAAGATTTACGTCTTTTGGCAGCTTTTGATCCTGGTTTGACTTTGCCAGTGACCGCTGTTTTTAGTTTTGAACCGGGATTATCTCTTCTATATCGGGCGACCCCAGCCTTTGTCATCCCTGCTCCAGACTTTGTAGATCTGAAATACTTTTTAGTTTTTGGTGGTTGTTTATCCTGTCTTCGCATTTTTCTTTTTAGCAAACGTTGCAGCTCTACTAGGTGTAGGGCCTGTATTCGCTTTTTGTTGTTTTCTTCTTACGGCACCCGCACGCTGCCCTTTGGACATCGCTCTTGCTTTTGCAATGGGCACGCATTTTGGATAATTTTTTCTTTTTTCTCCACCACTTCTTCCACACTTCGGGTAAGAACCATCTTTTCGCTTGTTCGCAATATCGACCCAGTTTTGTTTGACCCATTCTCTAAGTCCCCCACCTTTGGAGTAGTAAGTTCTCATTACGAGTTCTTTCCAACAGCGTCCTTATTCATTCCTCTGATACAGATTCCGCCACCTTTGTACATGGCACGAGATTGAGTCATCATTCCGCCACCCATAGCTTTTTTTCTTTTCTTTTTACCACCGGGTTTAATTTTACCACTGCAAACAGCTGATGCATACATGTTTGCATATGCCGAAGGATAGACCGAAAATTTTCGCTTTGCTGCAGCTTTACCTCTAGGACATAGTTTTGCCATTATACAAACCTCTTTTTATTTTTTTTCTTAACAGCTTTATCCATTGGAGATTCAGATTTTTTAGCCATCATTTTTTTCTTTTTATCTTTTGGTTTTGGTATTACACCTTTAGCCATTAGAATATCTTTTTTTGTGATTTGACCATCACCAGAGTGATCAGGAAACGTTCCACGTTTTAAACCAACTCTTCCACCTTTGTTAAATTTTCTTCCTTTAGCAGCCTTAAATATTTCTTCTGATTTTTTATTTCTTTTTTTAACGCTTTCTTTTGTAACATTTGCTTTAAGAGGATCAAAAGTAAAATTATAGTCACCTTTTCCTTTATTTGCTTCATCCATTTCAAATTGAGTTTGTTTTAATCTAGTTTCAGATGCTCTTCTTTTTCCAATTGCAAGTTTTAAATCACGTGTTGCTTTTGATAATCTGTCTTGAGGAACATTTGCTGGAATGTTTGTGATACGTTTTCCAATATTTGTTTCTTTTGTAAGAGCTTTTTTAATAGGTTCAAAGAAAGCTTTTTTTGCTGTGTTATATAATTTAGACATTATTTTTTTCCTCCGCCGTTTCTAAAAATCTGTGTGCCCTTTATACCATAAATACTCGCCACTACAAGGATCCATAAATTCGTGAACCAGCTGGGCAGTTGTGAGAACATTTCAAAGAATAATTTTACTTTATCCATTGCTTCAGGATCCTCACTTATCACCGACCACGCCAAAACAGCGATTGGCGCAGACAAGATAATGAGTACCGCCTCGTCTTTCCAGTCTGATTGTCTAGCTTCTAGCAGTTTGCCCTGGTAAGCTTCCTCACCACGAGCTTGTCGTTCAGCATGCAGCAACTGTGCATCTGACATTGCCATTTTTGCCTTCTGCTTGTTAGCGTAAATTTTACTTCCAGCAGAAACGGCTAATTTTATCGCCGACAACCACATAATTAGTACGCTTTAGAGTTTCTTTTCTTTTCTGCTAACATTCTTTTCTGACCGCCAACTGGCATTTCAGGTTTTCCTGTAGCAATATAGTTAAAAGCACCATCTGCAGTAGTTTTAGATCTAGGATCTACCTCAATACTCTGTTCAGCAACTTTAACTTCTTTAATTTTATCAAGTTTTTGCATTTTTTGCTCCTTTTATTAATTATCGTCTATCATAACTTGTGCTTTTTGTACACCAGTCTTTGCAAGGCTTACTCCAGCACGTAATTTAGCTAAATCTTCGTTCTGATCCATCTTATCTTCAGCTATTTCTTGTGCTTGCATTAATTTTGCTCTGTTTAAATCGTTTTGAGCTTCGTCTTGTTTCATTTTTCGCTCGTTTTCCATCGCTCTAAGGTCAACTTCACGTGATTTTAGTTTTAGTAACGGATCAGAATCAAATTGAGAAGTAATTTTATTCTCTTCTTTCATAAATTCTTCTGTCATTTCAGCAATTAGCACTGCTTTTCTAGCTTCAACTTGATTTGTAAGCATTTGTAACTGTTGTTGAACCTGTGGATCCATAGCAGCCATCTGTTGCATCTGTTGCATTTGCATTAATTGCTCTCTAAACTCTAATTGAACTTGTTCTTGAGCCATAATTGAAATGTGTTCAAGTATATTTTTCTGTATTGCAGCCATAACCATAGGATTATTTCTAACCATGTTAGTCGACATAAAATTTAAGTGCGCTGTAATGTGTGCTCTATGATCTTGACCAGGAAAAGCTTGAAAAGGTTTACCAGCTAAAGCATTAATATGCTCCATACTTGGATCCATTGGTGCGTTTGGTGCTGGTGGTGGTAAAACTGCATCAACATCTTTTACACCAATTGCATTATACATGTTTCTATAAATTTGATACATGTTGTGTAGTTGTGGATTAGATGATGCTATCTGTAATTGTGTTTGTGCAAGTGTAATTCTTTGTGACATGGAAAATATATTTGGATCTGCAACAGGCACAACATCTACTCTA
>Ga0208919_1001635_pt1 | contig 12570 bp, 13 predicted proteins | sample 4_EtaG_FD_184076 | JGI IMG/M metagenome (GOLD analysis project Ga0208919, IMG submission 184076) | Marine viral communities from the Subarctic Pacific Ocean - 4_ETSP_OMZ_AT15127 metaG (SPAdes) (version 3) | ecosystem: Environmental > Aquatic > Marine > Oceanic | place: Pacific Ocean | collected...
GATGGTGGGGATGGTGTCGTAATTATTAAATATACAACGAGTTAACTATGAAATATTACTTTGCAAAATTAGATTCAAATAATACTGTAACTGCCGTTCATGTTGTTTCTCACGACAATTGTTTAGATTCAGACGGGAGCGCATCTGAGACGGCTGGAATAAACTTTTTAAATAACGTATTTGGCACTTCTGATACATATAAACAAACTTGGAAAGAACGTAAATCAGGGAGCCGAGAAAGAATACATAGAAAAAACTATGCAGGTGTTGGTTTTATTTATAGATCAGACATTGATGCTTTTATCAGACCACAACCTTTTCCAAGCTGGACATTAGATAATACTGCAAACTGGCAAGCACCGTCTGCGATGCCTACAGATGGTAAATATTATGCGTGGGACGAAGATAATCAAACATGGGTTTAAAAAAGGGTGGGGAATAGAGTGAATGATAGATGATAGATCCAATTACTGCATTGAGCGCCGCAAATTTGGCTTTCAATGGTGTCAAAAAAGCTATTCAGGTAGGAAGAGACTTAGAAGATATATTCCAACAGTTATCTACTTGGAGTGGTCATGTCTCTGATTTACAAGAATGGATGGGACAAGAAAGGAAGTTTAAAAAACCTACTTTATGGCAAAAGTTAACATGGGACAAAAGCGAAACGGCAGAAGCATTTGATGAACTTATCGCAAAAAAGAAGATTAAAGAGATGGAAGACGCAATCAAACATGAATTTACATGGGGAAAGCTTCACCATCTTGGAATGGATGGGCCTTATGGCTACCGAGCCTTCATTAAGATACGCCGTGACATCAAAGCCAAACGCAAGGCCCAAATATACAATCAGATGCGAAGGCGGAAAGCTTTCTTGTATAACACCAAGATGGGAGTGGCGATTGGAACCCTCGTATTAATTTTATTATGGTTATCAAATTTTTTATGGACAGCAATTATAGAGGCAAGTAAGTGAAAAAGTATACAAGGACAAGTTGGTCACATCATGGTGAATATATAAAATTTAAACAAGTCCCTGATCCTAATATAATAGCTACAAAGAAAGAGATAGTTAAAGTTGTGAGTGAGGCAAATAATAAAGCAAAAAACTATAAAGTGTGTAAGTAAATGATTAGTATAGCTTTTTGGATGGCTACTTTAGTTCCAAATGTAGACCAGTATTATTGTAAGTTACAGTGGGTTGAAAGAAGTTTATGCACCTATTGGTGCGCTAATACAAAAAGAGGGTTCAACTGGTTTGAGCCAAAAACAGATAAAGGTTGTAAAATAGAAAAGTTGTTTTATAAAGTAGAAAAGGAAAAGACAAGTGCTTAATTTAATATCAGGATTGTTGCCAATAGGAGAGAAGCTTGTAGAACGCCTAATACCAGACAAACAGGCACAGGCAAAGGCTCTTCAACAGCTAAAAAAAATGGAGCAAGACGGAAGTCTTAAACGTATGGAAGCTGAGTTTGCTGATAAAGATAGCGCTAGGAAGCGTGAAATGGCTATCTCTACCAGTGAACATAGTCCTTGGTTGAATAAAATAATTACCAGTCTACTAGCTCTTGGAATCGTGGGACTGGCTTTTGCACTGTTCGCTGTTATATTATTTCTTGAGGTGACCCCTGCAAACAAAGATATTTTAATTTTCTTACTAGGAAATTTAACAACTTTGGTGGGATTAGTTTGTTCTTACTACTTTGGCAGTTCAGTAGGTAGCAAGGACAAGACAGAAGAAATTAAAGGGTTGATGAAAAAAGAACCTAATTTGAAAGGATAAACACATGCCACATTTAACGATTGCACAGCAAAAAAAATTAGTAAAAGAGTTACGAAAGGCTTCTGCCTTGCATAAAGGGCAAGCTGATCTTATTGAAAAAAGCATGAAAGGTACGCAACAAAAAAGTTCTAAACAAGGGAAGAAAAAATAATGGATTGGAACACAAGCACTTATTTTTCACAATATGAATTTAAATGTAGTCATACAGGTCAATGTGATATGAACCCAGAGTTTATAGACAAACTCAACGATTTGAGATTAGCTTTTGGGAAACCAATGAAGATCACAAGTGGGTACAGAGCGACAAGTCACCCTATAGAGATGAAGAAAAAGACTCCGGGCGCTCACACAACTGGTCAAGCCGCCGACATAGCAGTATCAAGAGAAGATGCTTTTGACTTGTTGTCTCTTGCTTTGACAAAAGGTTTCACTGGAATTGGTATTCAACAAAAAGGTTCAGGTAGATTTATACATTTAGATACGTTAAAAAATTCACCAGAGAGACCAAGGCCAACAATTTGGTCTTATTAACATGGCTTTACAAAAACTACAATTTAGACCCGGTATAAATAGAAATATAACAAACTACTCTAACGAAGGTGGTTGGTTTGAGTGTGACAAAGTTCGATTTTTAAATGGGTATCCTGAAAAATTAAACGGTTGGATTACTTACTCACCGTCTTCTATATTAGGAACTTGCAGGGCTTTATTTGGTTGGGTGACTTCTTTTGATGATAATTTTTTAGCTATAGGTACAAACTCTAAAGCATATATAGAGGTTGGTACAAACTTAAATGATATAACCCCTTTACGTTCTGCTGATGCAACTTTAGCTGTTCATGCTTTTTCTGCTACAAACGCATCCTCTGTTATAGCCGTAGAAGCAACAGCACATGGAACGAACAATGGTGATTTTGTAACTTTTTCTGGAGCTTCTTCTTTAGGCGGAAACATAACTTCCGATGTATTAAATCAAAACTACGAAATTACAGAAATAGATGCCGATAATTACAGCATATCTGCTGATGTTACTGCTAATGCTTCTGACACAGGAAATGGCGGCCCTAGTGCTATAGGCACATACGAAATACCAGTCGGGAACGGGACTGTTACTTATGGATACGGATGGGGTGTTGGTACATGGGGTAGATTAGGTTGGGGTTCTGGTGCATTACAGCCAATATTATTACCATTGACTGTTTGGTTCTTTGATAACTTTGACAATGACTTAGTTATGAATGTAAATACTGGTGGTAAAGGAGCCATATTTTATTGGGAAAGAGGGTCGTCAACAGATCCGGGAACATCTCTTTCTACTAGAGCAGTAAGGTTAACATCGTTAGCTGGAGCAAAAAATGTCCCTGCCGAGGTAGGGCAGATTATGGTGTCTCAAACAGATAGACATCTATTAGCGTTTGGAGCTACTCCTTTTTCAGGAGCAACATCATCAGAGGATACGGGAACATTTGACCCATTACTTATTAGATTTGCAAACCAAGACGAACCGCAAAACTTTAAACCAGAAATAACAAACAGTGCAGGATTTTTAAGAGTTAGTAGCGGGTCTAGAATTGTAACAGCGTTTAGAACCAGACAAGAGACATTAGTATTTACAGATATGTCTGTCCATTCCTTACAGTTTTTAGGAACCAGCGAAGTATTTAGTTTACAAGAGTTAGAGACAAACATATCCATAGCTGGACCTCGTTGTGTAGCAGTAGCTAGTAATGTTTTATTCTGGATGGGAACAGATAAGTTTTATTTTTATAATGGCCGTGTAGATACATTGCCATGCAGTTTAAGAGACCATGTATTTAATGATATTAATTTTGATGCTTTGCCATATGTGTATGCAGGAACTGTAGAGTCTCACAATGAAATATGGTGGTTTTACCCCTCGGCTGATAGCCAGACAAACGACTCGTATGTAACTTACAATTACAAAGACAAATTATGGTTTTATGGAAAATTAGATCGTTCTGCGTGGCTAGACGCTAATCTAAGACAGTTTCCACAAGCAATTGGAGAGAACACTTTGTTTGACCATGAAAGAGGAGTGGATGCAGATGGTTCAGCTATGACATCATTTATTACAAGTTCTGATTTTGATATATCAGATGGAGAGAAATTTACTCTTGTGAAAAGAATTTTACCGGATTTGGACTTTACGGGTTCCAATGCGGCAGAACCTAGTGTTAAAATGACAATAAAGCCTAGAGACTTTACTGGTAGTTCATACCGGATAGAAGATGATAAGAATGTTATTGAAACCTCTGTAGGTGTCTACACTAACCAAATATTTTTAAGAGCTAGGGCAAGGCAGATAGGATTTAAAATAACATCAGATACTTTGGGTACAAGTTGGAAGCTTGGTTCTCCAAGATTGGATGGTAAGCCAGACGGGAGAAGATAATGGCAATGAGGTCATTTCGGTCCCCTCCGTTACCATTACCCGAAGCAGAGTATGACAGTAGATATTTTGAACAACTTATTAAAATTCTACAGATATACTTTAGACAATTAGATTCAAAAAGTCCTCTGGATTTAGAGGGCTTGGCCTTGAATGATTTACCGGAAAACCCAACAGGTCTTCCTAATTTTAGTTTATTTAGACAAGGCAGAGATGTTAAGATACTATTACCGGAAGACTCATATCCAAGAGGTGTCTCTGGTAGTGTTAGTCTTGGGTCAGTTTCAGTAACGATAACATAAGGATTTAAAATGTTACCCTTTTTACCAGCATTATTAGGAGCAGGATTACAAACAGGATTAGGATTAACAGCCCTTCAGGCTGGTCTTGCTACAGGACTTGGAACAGCAGTGGTCACAAAAGATTTAAGTAAAGGCTTGACAGCCGGGCTTGGAGCTTTTGGAGGAGCTAATTTATCATCCGGTTTAGGACAAGCAGGACAGGCCACATCTGCCGCTCAAACAGGGCAACAAATGGTTGCTCAAAATGTACCCGGATCTGTTAGTTCCGCATCAGTTGCTCCCGCATCGGTTGGGGCCGCTGATTCGTACCAAGCCGCCTCGCAGTTAGTACAAGGACAGCCTATACCCAATCTTACAACAGGTATACCAACTAAACCCCAAATCTTTGTCCCTAAAGGAAATCCTTTAGCAGGAGCGGATCTTGCCAAACAAGCGGCTACACAATATGGCGATTTAGGTACATCTGCTGAAAGATTAGCTTCTGTCCAAGAAGGATTAGGAGCTATAGGAAGAGATCCTAGAGCGTTGGAAGCCGCTGGAGGTGCTGGAAGTTTAGCAATGTCTGGTCTTACGGCATTAACTCCAGCTTTGGAAACAGAAATGGATTATGAAACAGGTTTAAACCCATCAATGATCAGACCGTATTCTTATGACCCTGAGACTACAGCATTTACTGCCTTAGAACCTTATCAAGCAAGATCAGGTGGAGTAATACCCGGTCTAGCAAGTCAGGTTAGAATGCAACAAGGCGGAAGGTTTTTATCAGGTCAAGGAGATGGTATGAGTGACTCGATAAGAGCTAATATTGATGGTACAATGGAAGCAAGATTGTCAGATGGGGAGTTTGTAGTACCCGCTGATGTTGTATCAGGTTTAGGCAACGGTTCGTCCGATGCTGGAGCTAAAAGATTACACGGAATGATGAATAGAGTTAGAACAGAAAGGACAGGTAGAAAGATGCAAGCACCGGAGGTTAATCCTGCCGCATTAATGCCTGCATGATACAAGTTTCACATGTTCCGACAGAGTATATAAATAGTTGTTGGAAAGATGTTGAGGGATATCTTAAAAAAGCCCTTGAGTATACAAACGGAAGATATGAAATAGAAGATTTATATCTTGCGTTATACAAATACGATCATCACCTTTGGATCGCATTTGACGAAAACGAAATAAAAGGTGCCGTTGTTACACATATTTTAGTTTATCCTAGAAAAAAGTTTTTGTGTATGGCTTTTTGCGGAGGCAAAGAGTTAGATACATGGAAAGATGAAATGATTGTTATGTTAAAGAATTTTGCAATCGACATGAAATGTGACGGCTTAGAAGCTACCGGACGTAAGGGTTGGGCTAAGGTTCTAAAGAGTCAGGGGCATGAATTTCTATGGGATACATTTGAATTACCATTAGAATAAGGATTTATTATGGGTAAAGGCGGCGGATCACAGCCAAGTCAAGTAAGTCAGGTATCAATACCTGAGTACGCAAAACCTTATGTAGAAAGAATGCTTGGTAGGACAGAGGCTTTAGTTGAGACTCCAACTCCTCAATATCAAGGTCAAGCATTTGCTGACCCTACAGCGGAACAAATGCAAGCTCGTCAAAGAGCGGCTAATTTACAACTTCCTGAAGGGTTTAAAGGCGCTCAAAAGATGGTACAGGAAGCTGGTAGCAGGGCTTTACAAGCCTCTCAGTATAATCCATATCAATTTAGAAGCCCTTATATGAGTCCCACCAGACAGTTTGGTGTAGGTGAGGCTATGGCTTATGAGACTCCTTATTTACAAAGAGTTCTTGATGTTCAAAAAAGAAAAGCAATAGAAGACGCTCAACAAACTCAATTAGGGGCAAATCTAGGTTCGGCAAGAAGAGGTACATATGGCGGAGCAAGACAAGCTCTTCTTCAAGCACAAAGAGAAAAAGCTTTAGGTCAACAATTAGGAGACATAGAGGCTACTGGAAGACAAAAAGCATTTGAACAAGCCCAACAACAATTTGAAAGAGATAGAAAAGCTCAAATGTCTGCGGAAGAGTTTAGAGCCAGACAAATATTAGAAGCTCAAAAAGCAACAGAGGGATCTAGACAATTTGGGGCAGGTCTTGGTCTTAAGGGACTGGAACAATTAAGGATGGCTGGCGTTTCAGCAGGAGATATATCTAAGGCCGAAACCGCCGCTGAATTAAATCAACTTAAACTTCAAGCACAAATTGCTAGAGAAAAACAAATCGAAGAGCAAAGAAGGCTTGATTACGAACAACAACAGTTTCAACAAAAACAAAAAGACGCATATAAGAGAGAGCAGTTTATGTCAGACATCCTTAGAGGAACAGGAACTCTCCAAGGGGGAGAAGCTTTATACACAGCTCCTCAAACAGCTTTACAGCAAATTGTCGGAACTGGGTTACCAGCTTACGGACTTTATAGAGGATTATCGGGGCAAGGTTAATGAACTTAATACAATTATCAGAGCAACTTAAAGACGTACCTGACTCATTTTTACAGAACGAAGTTACAAATCCTACCGGAGCATATCCGGCTTATCTTGTAGTTTCTGAGTTAACAAGAAGAAAAAGAATGCGTGACAACGTTGCGAAGCAAGAGCCCGGTACAACGGTTGCAGAGGATGTAATGGGTTTAAACGCTATTCCACAGGCTATGCAAAGTCTTGCCGCACAAGATGTGGCAATGGCTGGCCCCCCTCAACAAATGCCTAGACAACCACAAAGAATGCCTATGCCTCCAAGACCACAACCACAACCACAGCAAATGGCTGATGGAGGGTTGGTTGCTTTTGATAATGGCGGTTCTGTAACAATTGAAGACACACAAGAAGAATTAGAAGAGTTTCAACCTCCTGTAGAGTCAATGTTTACAAAAGGGTTAAGAAGATTAGGAGCAGATGTAGAAGGATTAGGAAAAGATGCAGAAGAGTTAGCAAGGAGATACAGAGGGGCCAAAGAACTTCCCGGACGATTTTATAGAGGTTTTAGAAAATTATTTTCTACAGACCCAAGGGAACTAGAACAATTAGAAGAAGAAGGCAGACAAGCAGATATAAGAGTTGGAGAGTTCGGAAAAGAGTTTATTGAAGAGCCAACAATAAGAGTTGGGAGAAACATAATTAGAGATAGGTCTGGCAACATAATTCCTTCTGGCCCTGAAGGTCGTTTAAATAAAGAATACTTAGATGACGAAGAAAAACAAAAAATGAGAGAAAGAATTGCAAGTAGCCCTGAACCCAGAGATGCTGTGCTTAGAAGTATTGAAGGGTATAGAATTGATAATCTCCCAACAAAGTCAGAAAAAGTTAGTGGTACAACTCATGGCATTGTAGAAGAGAGTGCCCGTGTGCAAAGATCTGCGGAAAAATATCCTGAAGCAGATATAATATCTAGGCAATCTGGTAAATTAACAGGAACGGAAAACCTTAATCTAGACAAGCCTAACCCAGAGCAAAAAGAAGTAGGAAATGCGCCAGATGAAAATAACCCTAAGATAACCAAAATAGGACAGGCTTCCAAACTAAAATTAGAAAACTTGAAAAGCAGTTTTAAAACTGACTTAGATAATATAAATAGAGTCAACAAAGATATATCAAAACTTCTTTCCAAAGGTAAAGCTCCGGATGAGTTGTACCAAGAAGGTGTAGATAAATATAAAAAAGAAATAAAAAATCCTTTGAAATTCTTAAAAGATGAAATTCAAAAAGAAGAAAAAAGAATTGAAAAATTAAAATTTGATAATCTAAATGATGCTTTGATACAAGCAGGAGCCGCTATATTACAGTCTCCCGGTGGTCAAAATTTACAATGGTTAGGAAAAGGATTAGAAGGATTCCAAAAGGCTTACAAAGAAGGAAGAAAAGACATTGTAGATGCTAAAAAAGATTTACTACAATCAAGAATAGCATTTGCTGAGTCTGAAAATGATTATGCCAGAGGAGCTGAAGAAGCAGGATTAAGAAGCTTACAAAGAGGAGAAACATTCCAGACAATGGGTTTACAAAAACTTGGAACTGAAAAAGCTTTGTTTGCTGAAAACATAAACACAGCTCTCAGTATTGCACAGGCTGAATCCGGCATAGCGAAGGATTTTGCACAAGCATACTATTACAGAAACCCACAATTAAGAACATCAGGAATTGAAGGAGAACTTTCTGCTAAACAACAAGAGATGGTCTACAATGAAGTTAGAAGAGACATGGCTGATTATGCAAACAGACTGAATATAACTCCTTCAGACCCTAGATATCGGGAAAAGGAAAACCAGCTTCTTGATGAAAAAACTCAAAGAATCATGCTTAGAAATCGAGGAATATATGGTTCTTTAGGTCAAGGTGCACCTAGATCAGGTACTTATGCAAGTATAGTTGACGACCCATTGGCTCCAAAAACAACAGCGCCATAGTATGCCATATAGCTTAACATTACCATCTGGATTTGTTGCTACAGAAATTCCTGATGATGTGGATCGAGAAGAAGCTTTGATGCTTCTTAGAAGAAACCTACCTCAAGAATTTCCAGCTCCAGAAGAGGCTCCTTTTACCAAAGGGTTAAAGTCTTTTGGAGCAACAGTAGGGACTGGTCTTGAAGCTTTGACTAGCCCAGAATCTGCTAGACCAGAAATAGCTAGAAGAGCATTACTCAAACAACAAGACATAGGAGCTAGGTATACAGGTGGAGCAGATTTTTCAAAAGTAAAAGATATATTTGAAAAAGAAGGATTTGTCCCTGCTTTAAGTGAGGTAGGGTCACAAATAATACCGGCTACACAAGAGCAAATTCCATTTTTAGTATCAACTGGACTGGGAGGTTTTGCAGGAAGAAGCATAGCTGGAGCTTTAGCAGGTATTAAAAAAGGTAGATATTTTGGCCCCAAAACAGCTCTTTTATTCGGAACAGCCGGATTGCTTACACCTTCATTTTTCTTAAATCTTGGATCAGAAGCAGAAAGAGAAGCACAGCAAAAACTAGAAAAAGGAGAGCCTTTAGACTTTGACCCAGCTTACGCAACAGCTTTGGCTCAGGCCGGTTCAGAATTTGCTTTATTAATTCCTAAATTTGGAAGAAAAGTATTTGCAGATATATTAGGACCAGAGGCAAAAAAACTTTTTGAAGCAAAAGATAAAGCTAAAGAGTTAAAAAGACTAGAAGGTATAGCAAAAAACAGAGTAACTTCAGAAGCTTTTAAAGGACTACTAAAAGGAGCTGGCGCAGAAGGAGCAACTGAAGTTGCCCAAGCCATGCTTTCTCGTAATAACTTAGGTTTAAACCTTCTTGATGACGAAGCAATGTCAGAGTACATGGACTCACTATACGGTGCCGCTCTTGTTGGAGGTCCACTAGGTGGTGCAGGTAGTGTTTATCAAAAGGCTACAGCTAGAACAGATGCCAATAAAGTTCGTCAGCAATTAGCCAGAGACAAAGCAGAGGTTGCAGAAAAAGCAGAAAAAGCCGAAGAAGAAATTGTCAAGGAAGAGGAACCACTGGCTCTGGGATATCAACCTAAGCCAGAGGATGTGTATAGTGACCCTGTATTTGTACAAGACGTAGAAGAGGCAAACCCTGTTCAAAACTTCTTAGGAAATGTAAGTGCAGATGGCTTAGATAACCAGACAAAAAACCAAGTAAACAAAAAAAGAAGAGAGTTAGGTAGACCGGTTATAGATTCCTATTCTATGGAAGATATTTACGAGTCATTAGAACCGGAGCAATATGATACTGATCTAGATAAGATAATAGCGGCAAAACTCCAAGAAAAAAACATAGATTTAGATAGAAAGATCTCATTTGAACAGATAGAAAATCTGGCAGATGAAATGGGTGTAACCGCTGGAGGAGACGTATTTAACAGTCTAGTTAGAAGAACAATAGGTTCTGATGTGTTTGCCAGAGGGGAGCCTATAGAAGGCAGGGGACTAACAAATGTAAAACGTATTGCTATATTTGAAGCTCTACAAAATATTGGAAATAATCCGGGAGCTGTATTTAGTACAAATGCTACCAGATTCTCCGATAAACAGTATGAACAAGGTTTAAACGGCCTTAAAAATACACTAAGACTGAATAACAAAAACAGCATCAATAAAGAAGAAGCAATAAAAGAGATTAAGGATTTTACAAAATTAGAAAAAGATGCAGATGCTGAGTCAATATTAAGAACAGCCAGAGAAAGAGGAGACTTGCAGGAAAGAACTAAACCTGCATTTGAGGTTGTAAGGACTCTTAAAAAAGGAACTCAAACAACACAGTTTGATACAAGACGGCAAGCGGAAAAAGCGGCTAAAAACGACCCTAAAGCACAAGTAAGGGAAGTATTAAAAACATCATTTAACTTTTCCAGTGATGTTCCTAGTGACCTACCCGATGGCTCAACAATTGAGCCAGTGGACTTCCCAGAGGGACAAAGGGTAGAGGGAGCAAAGATTGGAGAAGAAGCACCGACGGATTTTGAAGTAACTGTAGAAGGTAAGAAACTTAAAGGCGGTAAGAAGTTTAAGACTTTTGAAGAAGCACAGAAATACGAGGCACAAGTTAATGATACAAGGGCTAGAAAAGCAAAACGAATCGCAAAAGAAATTGAAGATAAAGAGAAAACGATTGAGTCCAAGAAAGCTTCACTCCTCAATCAAGACGTTCTTACAGAAGACGAAGTCAGACCAGATGCAAGCGAACAACAACTAAAGGTCAAAGATGAGATAGCTAGACTTAGAAAAGAGATTGATGATAAATCTAAAGATTTAGAAAAGTTAAAACGCAGTACAAAAATAACCTCAACTGCCAAGAAAAGAAGAAATGTAAGGCAGGGATTTGGTGTACGCAGACCTGATGGTCAGCTAGAAGGACCATTTGAAACAAAAGAACAGGCGGGACAGTACGCCCTGAGAAACCAAGATAATCTTGAGTTACAAAAAAACATAGACCTAGATAACCTTAACAAAGAAGGCGAACTAGAAAGAGCGTCCAGAGAAGAGATTAACAGAAGAGCCGGTCTTGATTTACAGACTAAGGAAGATGTTAAGACAACAATTAATCTTAATGAAAAACAAAAAGCTGAGTTAAGAAAAAGTTTAGAAAAAGTTTTAAACAAAATAGGTTTAAAAAAAGTCGGCATTAACATAATGAATATCCTTGATGATAAGGATTTTAAAAAGGGAGTGACAGGAAAGTATGAAATAAAAGAAGCACAAAGAATCATCCACGTTGCTTTAAACGCTCCTAATCCTATGCAAACTATGAAGCACGAAGCTATTCATGCTTTAAAAGAGTTAGGAGCATTCACAGATAGCCAATGGAAAGCTTTAACAAAAAAAGCTGATGAAGTTTGGATAGACAAATACTTATCCAAGGGTCAGATAGAACAATATAAAAAGGCCTATGGTAATGACACAGATGCTATAAGAGAAGAAGCTATAGCAGAAGCGTTTGCCGAGTATGACAGAGTTTTATTTGAAGGGGATAAAGGCGGACAAAAACCATTCGGTGGTATTAGAAGTATTGTAGAAAGATTAAAGTCTTTCTTTGAAGCTATAAAAAATGCTTTCAATGGTATTGGATTTACATCTTCAGACCAGATATTCAGCGGTATTGTTAGAGGTGAATTTGCAGAGTCAGTAAGAGACCCAGAGTCAGCATCAGAACAAGCATTCTTCCAGCTAGAAAAAGATAAGAATCCAAAGGTATTAACAGATGAGCAGATTGTAGAGCGTTTAAACGAGCTTGTAGAGAAAGTAAACAAGAGAATATCAAAAGACGATTCTAAGTTCACTTTACAGAAAGTTCAAAAAGCCTCAGCTAAATTACAGAAGTTTTTAAACCAAGGTATAAAAGGAAAAGACTGGTACGAAAACTCAGCTAAGGAAGTATTAAAAGCATTTGATAATAATCCCGTGCTAACAGATAAATTTCTTCAAGTATTAGCTATGACATCTCCTAAAGCAGAAGTTGTGGACAATGTGGGAGCCGCCGTAAAAGCTTGGAATCAATGGGCTAAAGGAGAACCTGTAAGGGTAAAAACTAAAGCCCAAGACAAAGCTATACAGGACTTCTTAGATTACGGACTTCCATTTGGTGGACGT
>Ga0208919_1001637_pt1 | contig 12563 bp, 9 predicted proteins | sample 4_EtaG_FD_184076 | JGI IMG/M metagenome (GOLD analysis project Ga0208919, IMG submission 184076) | Marine viral communities from the Subarctic Pacific Ocean - 4_ETSP_OMZ_AT15127 metaG (SPAdes) (version 3) | ecosystem: Environmental > Aquatic > Marine > Oceanic | place: Pacific Ocean | collected...
TGAATTCTTCGGAGTATCGCTTTCCGCTCATTACCAACACCTGTAGATTTGCGTTTAGTGTAACGCTATCAGGCGTCTACTGTATCGGGGGCTTGCCACCGGTTATATACAGAGTAGAAGGGAAAGGAAGTACGGGTGGGGGCGGAATCGAATCCAGAGGTTTTTCATATGGGTACTGCATTTCGTGCTCCAGTCTTTCGAGTAGTTTATCGAATGTCCAGTTTTGTTGGGTGTGGTCTATAACGAGAGGCTGAGTCGGTAACCAATGTTGCGCCCCAGAGCGACACAATTCTCACCGCCTTTGTCGGTATTCGACCATTTCCGAAAAGCTGACATCTGGCAAATAAGAATCCCCCCTACTGTGACCAAACCTCTCGGTATTTTGGATGTTATGTGATCCGGACCAGTCTTAGCCTGATTGCGCTGAGCAGAAGTGACTTCGAGTCTGTCCTGCCGGTAAGGACTGATCCGTCCAACAAGTTGGCTATAGGCATCAGCAGTCACCGCCGTCAGCCTAACTGCGGCAATGGAAGACGATTTCTCGTGATCATCACCGAGCCTCCATTCTTGCCTGAAGCCAATCAATGACCTCTTGCTCGACGTAGCCAACGGACCGAGGGCCTAGTTTGAGGGGTTTGGGATAATCCGGATCGTAGCTTTTAGATTTTGCATTCAGTTTCGCGAAATGAGTTGCTCGGGAGAGCGACGTCATTTCCAGGACCTCATCGATTTTTAGGATCTTCAATGGTGTAGTGGTAGTCATTGATGTTGCGTTCATACAGCCTCCTGCACAAAGTACGCTGTGGGTTCCGCTACAATGGAATCAGAACGCGCCAAATAGCGACATCAATACTCCATGGGAGATAGCTGTAAAAACATGGAAAGAACATCACCATCAATAAGTTATAGCGATTTACGCAACACGCTAGATGAACGTCTTGCCGAGCAAAGACACCGGCATTTGTGGCTCTTTTTATACTCTAACCGCCACGCACATCTTGAATTAAGACAACCGCATGGCCCCAAAGATCCTGACGTGCAAGAGCCCGACCGACTGATCGACGACACTTTTCTGCTACTAGAAAAATTTTCACCCTCTGAATCCTGGCAGCTTTTACCCAGCAGTGAAGAATTGGCAGCGGAACTATATGAATTTTGCTTTGGAATCACATATGCCTTCCATAAAAGGCACCTCGCAGACGGCTTCATCGACATTCGTTTTGAAGAGAAACTTGCCTTCTATGACGCATTTATCGATAAGCTCAGCCACGATGAGATAGCTGTCGTGTCTCGGCTGCATAATCTAACTTACAAATACGGGTTCCTCATAACTGAGCTTTGGCTATCTCTAATTAGCTCAGAAGAGCTGATGGAAGCGTTCATTATGAAAAACCTAGAAATCAAAGACCTTAATCCAATTCCTTATTTTATTTTTAACAAAAAAGGAGATCACCCTCAAGGCATCCAAATATCAACAAAAAAATATCAGACGGATATAAATGAACCATGGAATATGGCTGTGTTTATTAATGAAAATGACAATCTATCAAAAATTAAAGAAGAAATAAGTAATTCTTGGTCGCTCCCTGGAAATCAGATGATTGGAGATTTCAATGAATACAAAATAGCCTTATATTTAGATAGAGGAAAGTGCAAAATTAGCAACGCACTATCTGCACTTAGACTTCAGATTGATCAAATTAATGAATACACCAACGGACTTATGGTATTCCCAGAATCAGAGGAGCTAACTAGTTTAGAAAGAAATAAAGCTAAGGCAAAAAAAGAAATGAGGAGAAGGCTATCATCCACAATAGATCGCCTTAGGTTAAGCGAAGGGCTTATATCAAAGCGCTGGAGCGTAGAAAAAAGTAACGTGCGCCGCTCCATAGGCCTTTACCTATGGGACCAAATGAATATTATCGCCCCCCTACAAAGAAGCAGAAAGAATATTATAAAAGACTTAATAGATAAAATTAAATTCGAGAAGCCTGAAATCCTTGACCTTTACTTAGGAAACTTCAATAAATATAATTCGCCAGAGCAAACGACAAAATTTGGAGATTCAGTAGGCTCCCTCGAAACAGTGATGAGGGAAATGGAAGCAGATTATGATTTAACTGCATACTGTATTCGAAATTTTGAATACCTTACACCTCATGACGTAAAAAAAATTAATAAAACCTAGATTTTTCGATAACTATTTGCCTGGATTGACCAGTAGAAGCGAAGCTACAAACTCAGATTTGGAGGCATCCAAAAACAAGGCCATGAATACAGCAGCCCTCTTTGGATAACATATCCATAGGCTTGTCTGGTCAACTTGTTTCTTGATAAGTCGCACCAAATATCGTATCGGCCAGCCATTTCTTGAATGATGGATTATCGCTAAACTGTTTGAAAAGTTCGGTGTGATCCGTTAACAAATCTACCATTACTCTTTGAAGAGCTGCATCGTGTTCTATCCTGGCAGTCTTTTTGTCGTTGTTCTTCATGGCATTTTGATAGGCCACATCCGCACGAACCTTTGCCGGGATCTCCTCTGCAATGACCTGCCGGATTTTGTCAGCATCTTTCCAGTCGATATTGCCAAACTGATCGTTAAACGTTTTGATGATATTGCTCAGTTGGTCAAGCTCAGGCTCCGGCTTCCGACCACCCCCGGTAGTGGGCACAGGGCCGACCTCCACATCCTGATCAGCCAAACCAATGTTAGTACTAGATTTCACTTCAACGCGGTAGCTATCCATGTCAATGGCATCCAGAATCCCCCTGGAAAGATCCTCTTCGACTGGCGCCGGCAGCTTAGGAATCAGGAAGTTCAGAAAAATTGACAGCTTCTCCCAGTCGGCATTGGAATAAGGCAGAATCGAGGCCAGAAAGCCATAGGTGCGTGCAAAAGCCTTCGCCTTGCCTTTGAAGTCCACCTGGCCGTCTTCGTCGAGGTCGGCGTTATAGGTGGCCACACATGCGTCCAAGATCGGATCAAGCTTGTCCCGATCCGCTCCGTTCAGGTAATGCCCAACCAAATCGTCAATTTGTTCCTGTGAATAGATTTGGTAGCCGTCCAAATCCCCCTTCAGATCATGCAGTTTGTTGGGGTCCGTCTCGTCACTTAGGAGGGTGGTGCGGTAATAGGACTCGAATGATTTCTGAATGGTTTCCGAGTCATTATAGAAATCCAGGACAAAGGTATCGTGTTTCTGTGGATGAGCACGATTGAGCCTCGATAGAGTCTGCACTGCCTTGATGTTGGACAGCGCCTTGTCCACATACATCGTGTGCAACAATGGTTCGTCGTACCCTGTCTGATATTTATCCGCAACAATTAGAAAACGGTAGGGGTCCTGCTGCACTTTGTCCGGAATCTGGCTACTGGGGAATCCGTTCAGGCTGGCTTCGGTCACCTTTTTGTCCCCATACTCCTGCTCGCCCGAGAACGCGACGATGGCGTCATAAGGACTCTTGCGATCCTTAAGATAGTCCCGAAATGCATGGAAGTACTGGATGGCCCGCTCGATTCCATTCGTAATCACCATCGCCCGAGCCTTGCCGCCAATCTTGCGGTGGCCAATCACCTGCTCATGGAAATGATCCACCATAATCTCCGCCTTCTCGCGAATGGCATGGTGATGTGATTCGACATAGCGCCTAAGCTTTTTCTGCGCCCGATTAGCATCAAATTCGGGATCATCCTCCACAGTCTTAGCTAGACGGTAATAGCTTTCCACCGGCGTGTAATTCCTGAGCACATCCAGAATGAAGCCCTCCTGAATAGCCTGCTTCATGGTGTAGCTATGGAAAGGATGATGTTTTACCGTCCCGTCAGGCTGTGGCTCGGCCTCTCCAAAAATCTCCAAGGTCTTGTTCTTCGGCGTGGCTGTGAAAGCAAAATAACTGGCATTGGACACCATCTTGCGACCTTCCATGATCTGGTTGATCCTGTCCTCAAGCGTCTCTTCTTCCTCCTTTTCTGGACGCTGTTCAAGTATCTGGTTCATTGTGGAGCTAGTCTTGCCACCCTGGCTGGAATGCGCTTCATCAATAATGATGGCGAATTTACGCTGGCGATGTTCGTCGCCGATCTCGTCGAGAATGAAGGGAAATTTCTGTACCGTGGTGATAATGATTTTTTTACCGCCGTACAGGAAAGCACGCAAGTCACCTGAGCGCTCCGCATGACCTACCGTTGCAGAGACCTGGGCGAACTGCTTGATGGTGTCCCTAATCTGCTTATCCAGCACGCGCCGGTCGGTCACCACAATGACCGAGTCGAACAGGGCCTGCCGGTCCTTCTCCAGCCCAACAAGCTGATGTGCTAACCAGGCAATGGAGTTACTCTTGCCGCTGCCCGCCGAATGCTGCACCAAATAACGCTTGCCTACCCCTACAGAGCGCACATCCGTCAGAAGCTCACGCACTACCGTCAACTGGTGATAACGGGGAAAAATCTGCTTGTACCGCTTCTTGCCGGTCTTTTCGTCCTTTTCCTCAACAACCTGCGCGTAGTTTTCCAGGATATCGGTCAGTGATGCCTTGGTAAGCGCCTTCTTCCACAAGTAATCGGTGGCCAGCCCCGCAGGATTCGGCGGATTGCCAGCACCATCGTTGTGACCCTTGTTAAACGGCAAAAACCACGAATTCTTGCCCTTAAGGTGGGAGCACATGCGTACTTCGTGGTCATCCACAGCAAAATGCACCACACAACGACCAAACTGGAACAGCAGTTCCTTCGGATCTCTGTCTCGCTGGTATTGCTGTATTGCGTCATCGACTGTCTGTTTGGTGAGCTTGTTTTTGAGCTCGAAGGTCGCAATTGGCAGGCCGTTGATGAATATCGCCATATCAAGTGAAAGCGCACTACCATCACGGCTGTAACGGAGCTGACGCGTGACACTAAAGATATTGGCCGCAAATTTCTCTGCCGCAAGCTTGTTACCTGGTGTCGAGCTTGCATAGAAAAGATCGACATGAGCAGGACCGTGTTTGATGCCAGAGCGCAGCACCTCAACCACACCGCGCTTGGCAATTTCGCCCTGCAGGCGGTGCAAGAATTGATTACGCTTGGGGCCTTCGTCCTCGATACCGAGACTTTCTACCACTTCAGGCTGAGTCTCGGTGATAAATTCCCGCAATTTGGCTAGGTCAACGGCGTGCTCACGGTCATAATCGGACGGATCACCCTGAACATATCCCGCCTCATTCACCAATGAGGCGACAATAAGGGATTCCAGCCCCTTTTCGCTCGTATCCGTCTGCTTCATGCATGCCCCCAAGTTTCAGGCTTCTTTACCCACCCCCGATCAACCAGAACATCAACTGCCAATCGAATCTGGCGTGGGCTAAACTGACGCTTGCGCTCAGTCCAGGCGTAGGTGTGCTCCACGACGTCATCCACCGACTGTGGCGCTTCGTTCTTCATCACCCAGTAGATTGTGGACAACAACTCGAGGCCAAAGGGTGACTCAAAGCCCTCAACAAGCGCTGATACTCGATCAAAACGCGCCAATGTGTCGGAGTGCGCCTCAAGAAAGGTGCTAGCTTCCCGCATCGCGCCCGGCACCAGCTTAAGAGGCTTATCTGGGGCGTCGCCACCATCGGCATAACCGGAAACCATATGGCCCTCAATCGCATTGAGCACATGGCGCAGATTCTCGGCGTAGGGGCCGTAGGCAGCTTTTCGGTATTTCAGTCGCAGCGGCTCACCAGCCTCTTGCATAAAATACATAAGCTTGTGCAACTCAAGCAGGCTCACGAAAGGGTCGAGCAGCCCACGGAGGTATCGATCCATAAGCTCCACTAGGGCCGCGCGCCCAGCAGTCATCTTCGGTACCTGGCGGTTGTGCGCCATTTTGTCGGAAGTCGGTGCACCTTTTGGCTCGTAGACCAGCACCTGCACATCGTCCAGAGGGGCCAGATGCTCCTCAATCCGCGCCTTCACCTCAGGCCAATCCAATCCGCCCAAGCCGCTGCCCAACGGGGGAATGGCAATGGAGCGGATATCATATTGTCGGAGTGTTGCCACCAGATCGTTGAGACCAGCCTCGATATCTTCCATTCGGCTCTTTCCACGCCAGTGCCGCTTGGTAGGGAAGTTGATGATGTAGCGAGGATTAGTCAATTGATCAGTGTCGAAGACGAACATGTGGCCCGGCTGAACCTCCTCGTTCTTGCAGGCGGCAGCGTAGGCTCTGAAGTTCTGAGGGAACGCCTTCTTGAACTGAAGCGCAATACCACGCCCCATCACTCCGACACAGTTGACTGTATTAACGAGGGCTTCGGCGTCTTCGCGCAGAATGTCACCACTTTTATATTCGATCATTTTAGTGCCCCGTCAGTAATACCATTCTGGCTTTATTTCCACAGAAGGATGATGCCCGCCCACTGGCAAGGCATTCACTGCCTGCTGATAAACGGTCCGAGACTGCACACCGATCCGCTCCACCAATTGCCAGGGGAAACAATGCTCGATAAGAAACTCCGCCTGTTTTCCTTCCTTACAGGATTGCCACTGCCTGGCTTGCACAGCCATCCAATCTATTTCATTTAGGTGCGCCAAATCACAGCGGTCTTCGAAATAGCGCGCTCCAGCATTCGATAGAGTGAACGCCCAGCGACGGCCGTGCTGGGTGGCCCATGCTACCGTTGCGTTTAGATCACATTCTAGATGAACAATCGGCCCCTGCCCTCCGCGATACACCAATTCCGGGTGATTCGCCTGATAAATCAGGTACAGCATGATCGAGCGCGGACAGAAGTAGAACGGAACACAATCCCCAACATGCAATTCAGGATAACTGCTCAGCGTCAGCTCCTTCAGCCGGCGTTCCTTAATACCGTTCATACCGATAGTCGTTCCTGCTGGTGAGCGCCGAACGATCTCAGCGTCACACCACAGCCAGCCATCGGCAATAATCGAAGCAAGCCGATCTACATGCACGATGTGATAGAGCTTCGGCTGCGCGGGAACTGTCATTGCAACACCTCGGCAGACTTGTCCTCGATCAATTCCTCACCTTCCTCAGACTCAACATCCAGCCCCGAAAGCTCTTCATCGGTCACTTCCGGTACGTCGAGCTCTCGCACATCCACCTGGCCAGTGACTACATCGGATATCAGGCGAGTGCGATATTCGCCTATCAGCTCGATCTCTCGCTCCGCACGGCTGATAGCCTGATCGATCTCTGCTGATTTCTCGTGGATATATTCGAGAATCTCTTTTTGCTCGGGAATCGGTGGCAAACCCACAGGGTACTCCCTCACGAAATCCGACGGAATCCGCTGCTGCCCAGCCGCTCCTACCATGTATTGCTTGCCTAACGACAAGAATTGCTTTGTCGATGTAAGAAACCGAAGAAAGGCCCCATCTATTGCTTTCGACGGGCGAAGAACAATGAATTCAGTGGTGCCAAACCCGAAGTCACTCTCCAGGCCTTTTAGGAACGCCCCTTTCCCATTTTCAAAGCAGGGAGTAATCTTCGCGAGCACCACGTCCCCGCGTCTAAAATAAGTAAAGCCATCCCAAACTTCTGATATGGAACGCCTTTCAGAGCAATCCACGTCTCCATCAACAGAGACTCGCTCCATAGGAAGGAAAACCACGTGCGTTTCATCTAGCTTGCTGGCGCCTGCTTCGGATTTCGAGGGGCTGAAGCGGACTATGCGTTTAAGCTTTGTGACTTCCCAATGCGACGGAATATCCCCTATCCATTTTATTCCGCTAGGGTTCAATTCGACGTTCGGGTCAACCCCCCGGGTCACGGCCTGGTTAATGGTGTTCTGCTTCTGCTCTCTGAGCAGCTCGATTAAACAGCGTTTATTACGTATGAACCGCTGGATCTTGCGCTCAACTCCTCCAAGAAAACGGACCATTTGCTCTTGCTCTTCAATCGGCGGCACTACCGAGGGCATGCGCTTGAAATCCTGCCAATAAAGCCGGTTACGATCTTTTACGATCCCTCGTGAGTAGGTATCAACAGCCCCCATATATGCCGGAGTTCGGAAGAGGTAAGCGTAATAACAACTATTCACTCCCGAAAATGGCCGGGCGACCACGTACGCCGGACTCACCAGCCCGTCCACCGGCACGATGCCAACGGCACCCTGCCACATGCGCATCATGTTGTAAGCAATATCCCCTTGAACCGCGCGTTTATATTGTTCACGGTCCGACATCATCTGCTTGCGCTTAGGGTCGTCCATGTCCCGAACTCGCACACCGGTTCTCAACGAAACCTCGAGAATAGGAAGCTCGCCAAAACCCGTCTCAGTTCGTTGCGAGAATAGACGGCCATTCCTAAACACGTTCCAATGCGCGGGGACTTGCCCCATAAAGGGTTGGCCAGAATCCTTGTATTTCGAGTACGGCGCCAAATTCATCATCGCACCTCCCTCAGCAGATTCTCGGGGCTCCACACCTGCTCGGCGATCTGCCCATAAAGAGCCTGGCGGGCGTCGAGATCGGCCCTTTTAAACTCGGGGTGAGGGTGGAAATCGAGCCCAGACTCTTTCAGAAAACGCTTAAAGCCGGGATCGTTCTGGTAAGCCAGCTCGTGCAGGCTCTGTGCCAACAGATTCTGCTTAAGGTAGTGCTCACGCTTCTGCTCATATGGCAGATCACCGTAACTGGCATTAAAGCTCTTGGGGAGTAACAGAAGTCCACCGATGCGGTTGCGATACTCCGCAAAGTCCGTCGGGTGGCCAAACTCGTCATCGTGGCGTTCGAAGTGATTGGCCCAAATATGTTCGACCTCGTAGCCGTTCTTTCCGCTACGGGTCATGTATTCGGCATAGCGTGAACTGCGCCCAGAACGAGTTTCGATGTAGTCGGTCATGCGCGCCAACAAGCGGTGTATGGGCTTGCCGTTCATGCCGTGAAGGTGAAAACGATCGTTGCCGATGAAGCTATCTTCATCCTCTGCCAGCCGGCCCACCAAAGTATCCGCTAGCTCAGTTGGTTTCTTGCCCCGGATATCCTTGATAACCAAAAACATGTTGTACTGCATGTTGGAATAGGCGGTGGCTTTCCAGTTCCAGATACGGCGGGCGATCACGACATCAAGATATCCAGCGGTGATGCGGACCTTGCGCAGAATGTCTTCCTCGGAATCGCTACGACTGAGCGCGGCAAGTAGCACCGGATATTGCAGGGTGAAATTGTTCTGAGCATTGTAGAACACTGCTTCCATGCCCGGAATCAGGTTCTCGGCCGCATTTCGGATCTTGCCATACCAGCGCGCATAGAAAGCAAAATCCTGATCGATGAAACGGGCAAAATCGGTCGAAGCCCTCAGCCCCAGATCCTGTTCGTGATCGCGCACCCAGCGATGGAACTCGGTGCCGATCAGGTCGAAGTCCCGTGGCAGGGCGTCACGCTTGCGTTCGCGGATGGTCTGAGCGTGCTGGCTCCGCAACCAGGCCTTGATAGCGTCGGCATCTTCCTCTTTGCCGATGTCCTGGAGCCTGGAGATCTGGTTGCGCCAGATCTTGCTCGACTGGGTTCGTGCGTTCGTATCCGTAATGTTAGCTAGCAGGTAGCCCTTGAGCATGTCGGTCGGCGTCAGCGACAAGCCGCGATCATTCATGGTTTCAAAGATCGTGTAGGCGTCGCTGTCGGAATAGGCCGTAATCTCGACCAGGTGTACATTCTCTATCAACCAATCTGCGAAAAACGGCAGGGTTGGACCGGACAGCTCTTCGGGGAAATATTCCTCAATATCCTGAAAACGGCGCAGGATGTTGCGAACGGACTCCGGGTGGCCGTTCTCGTCGAAAGGTTGACCGGTGAACAGGGCTTCCATACAGGCAGCACGTTCCGGCACATCCAAGTTGAATGATCGCTTGCCAAATTTCTGGGAGAAGATCAGCTCGGTTAGTTGCCCCTTCTGCTCGTCGTCGTCCAACTGGCGATGGATATAGATCAGCAGCAGCGTGAGCGAAGTCAGCCGCTGTTGCCCGTCGATGATGTATTTGTGGCCGTCCTTGTCGCTGATGATAATCGAGCCGAGAAAATAGTGGCCGTAGCCTTCGACCTCCGAGCGCTCATTGCCACCCTCATGGCTTTCGCCAAACTTCTCCGCTAGATCATCGATCAACTCGGCAATCTGTTTTCGCGCCCACCGGTACTCTCGCTGATAGTAGTCAATTGCGTACTTAGCCCCACTCAGCAGGGAACGAATATTCTTGGCGTCGCCGCGTATCTCCCTCATCGTTCAGCCTCGCCCACGATCTGCTCCAACAACCCTTCGGTTTCCTCTTCGAGCGCATAGATGTCGGCCTTGATCTTCGTCAGGGTGCGCATGGGCGCCGGCTTGTAAAAATGCCGGGTAAAGGAGATTTCGTAGCCGATCTGGGTTTTCGATATGTCGATCCAAGCATCGGGGGTATAGGGCAAGACTTCACGCCGAACGAAGGCCTCGATACCGCCCTCTTCCAGAAGGGGCACCTTTTCACTGTCGCGCAGGTCAATATCTGGCTCGTATTCGACCACACGGGGCTTACCGTCCACTTCTGACTCGTAGAGGCCATGGAGTGGATTGGGCTCAGCGCCTTTCTTGTGCACCTTCTTGATGACTGGCGCCGCCTCCTCGTCAGTGTCACATAGTTCACTCTGCAAGAGTTTCTTGCGCTTGGCTATAAGTTTGACGCCCTGCTGCTCGGCCTCATGCGCACAAGCGGCAGTGAAGGCGTTAAAGTTTCGATGTGGGCCTGGGCCCAGAGTCTCCGCCAGACGACGTGCCAAACGGGAGAGCGCGACTTCACCCACTTTCCCGACGGCCTCCTCGAATTGGTCGAGTCGGGCCGGGCTCAGATCAACCGCGAGACGCAGGGGGCGGTCCACCATAACCTTCCAATAGCCAAAGGCTTCGTTGTCAAAAACCTTCGAGTTCTCCGTCTCGACCGGATCAAGGACCAGATCACAAATGGTGCGAATCTGTTTCTCGGTAAAGCGGCAGTTCTTCTTGCCCAAATTGCGTTGCAGCGGTTCATACCAACCAGTAGCGTTAATCAGCTGGATTTTGCCCTTGCGCGACTCACTCTTACGGTTGGTCAGCACCCAGATGTAAGTGGCTATACCGGTGTTATAAAACATGTTCTCCGGTAGGGCGATGATGGCTTCCAGCCAGTCATTCTCAATGACCCATCGGCGAATGTTGCTCTCTCCCTGTCCGGCGTCGCCTGTGAATAGCGAAGAGCCGTTATGCACAAGGGCTATGCGGCTGCCCAGGCGGGTGTCATGCTTCATCTTGGTGAGCTTGTTGACCAGGAACATAAGCTGCCCATCTGAGGAACGGGTGATCATTTTAAATTCTGGATCGCCGCTGTGCTGTGTAACAAAGCGCGGGTCCCTGATATCGCTCTTACCGCCCAGGCGCTCCAAATCCGTCTTCCAGCTTTTGCCGTAGGGCGGATTGGAAAGCATGAAGTCAAATTCCTGCGATGGAAACGCATCGCTGGACAGCGTCGAGCCGTATTTCATATTTTCCGCTTCTGCACCTTCGCCCTTGAGCAGCAAGTCAGCCTTGGATATGGCATAGGTTTCCGGCTGTACCTCTTGGCCAAACAAGTGGATGGAGACATCCTTGCCGTGGTTTCGCGCCAGCTCCGCAAGCCGCTCCTCAGCCACGGTTAACATGCCGCCCGTGCCACAGGCTCCGTCGTAGACCAGATAGGTGCCTGACTCGATGTCATCAACAATGGGTAGAAAAATCAGATCGGACATGAGGGTGACAACATCGCGGGGCGTGAAGTGCTCACCGGCCTCCTCGTTATTCTCCTCGTTGAAGCGCCGTATTAATTCCTCGAAGATGGTGCCCATGGAATGATTGTCGAGCCCGGGCAGCAACTCGTTACCTTCCTTATCTTGGACTGGTTTCGGGCTAAGATTTATACGGGCGTCCAGGAACTTTTCGATCAGATGGCCAAGTATGTCCGCCTCGATCAACGTTGGAATCTGATTCCGGAACTTGAACTTGTCGAGGATCTCCTGAACATTCGGCGAGAAGCCGTGCAGGTACGCTTCAAAATCTGCCTTGAGCTGTTGCTGTTTGGCCCTGTTTTTCAAATCACGCAGCCTAAAGGGCGAGACATTGTAAAATGCCTCGCCCGAAGCCTGGCAAAGTGCAGCGTGTTGATTGGCAACGCCGGCCTCGTCGAGCTGCTTTTTCATTGCCAAAACAGATTCCTTCGTGGACTCAAGCACGCTGTCCAGGCGACGAATTACCGTCATGGGCAGGATTACGTCGCGGTACTTCCCACGGACGTATACATCGCGCAGCACATCGTCGGCAATGCCCCAAATGAAGTTGACGATAGTGGTATGTGTAGTCTGATTCATACGTGACCCATGTCCGGCTAGTCGCTTTTATGCTTGTCGTGAAGTTCACCGTGCTCGGGGATTGCGATACCGCTCTGCCCGCAATAATCCCGAATTAAGACCTCCACCATGTTGGCGATGGAACGGTGCTCGCGGGCAGCTGCCGTGCGGAGCGCTTCTTTCACGGCTGGATTGATACGGAAGGTTACAGTTGCGGTCTTGGTGGAGGCCATCAGAATCCTTCTCG
>Ga0208919_1001638_pt1 | contig 12558 bp, 10 predicted proteins | sample 4_EtaG_FD_184076 | JGI IMG/M metagenome (GOLD analysis project Ga0208919, IMG submission 184076) | Marine viral communities from the Subarctic Pacific Ocean - 4_ETSP_OMZ_AT15127 metaG (SPAdes) (version 3) | ecosystem: Environmental > Aquatic > Marine > Oceanic | place: Pacific Ocean | collected...
AGTTCTAGCACAAATGCAACATCAAATGTTTATGGAGTTGCAGATATTCTTGAAGCAACTTTAAGAACAGATAGAACTGCAACAGATCAAGCAGATTCTGCTTTAACAAAAATTGACAGATCAACTTATTCTGCATTATCAAATAAATTATCTAAAGGCACACCATCAAAATATTTTGTACAAAGATTTGTTGATAAGACTACAATAACAGTTTACCCAACAGCAGATTCATCTAATGCATCAAAAGATTTACATTTTTATTATGTAAAAAGAATTCAAGATGCAGACTCAACTTATACAGATGCAACAGATGTACCGTTTAGATTTGTACCGTGTATGGTATCAGGTTTAGCTTTTTACCTAGCACAAAAATTTAACCCACAGTTAGTTCAACAAATGAAATTATATTATGAAGATGAATTAGCTAGAGCATTATCAGAAGATGGTTCTTCTACTAGTGTTCACATAACACCAAAAGTTTATTATCCAGGATCATAATGGCAAGAGGAAAATACGCAAAGGCAATATCAGATAGATCAGGAATGGAATTTCCATATCATGAAATGATGAGAGAATGGAATGGTTCTTTAGTTCATAGATCAGAGTTTGAATCTAAACATCCTCAATTAGAAATTAGAGCTAAACATGGAGAAGAACAAGGTTTAATAAATGCAAGGCCAGATAGAACTGAAAATGAAGTGATTGCAATATTAGGACCCAATCCTTTTGAAACAATTGCAGCTTCATCAGGCATTATAAATGTATCAGAATTTGCTCATGGCAGATCAACAGGAGATACAGTTAGATTTAGAGGCACACTTTCAACGTCTGCAACATTTAATAATCCAAAAAATTTTGATGGTATTACTGGATCTAATGTTGCAAAATCTGCTGGCTACTCGATTACAGTTGGCAAACGAGATTCAAGTGGCACTATAACACAAACAGACAATTTCTATCACTTTACTGTGGACACAAACACTGCTACAAGTGGAGGAGTATCAGGAGGAGGAGAGAATTGCTCGGCAGGTCCGGCAACTCTAACAGCATAATGTCAGGAATAAGTTATTCAGATTTAAGAACAAACATTAGAAACTATACAGAAGTTTCTAGCACCGTGCTGTCCGATTCTGTTATTGAAAACATAGTTTTAAATGCAGAGTATAGAATTTTTAGAGATGTACCTATGGATGCTTATAGAGCATCAACAACAGGTAATTTAGTTACAAACCAAGATTTTGTTAATGTTCCAGCGGGAGCATTAGTTATTAGAGCGGTACAAGTTTATGATTCAACTTCTGTTACAACTGGTTCTAATGTTTTTTTAGAAAAAAAAGATATGACATTTTTAGAAGAATATGTATCAGCAAATACTTCTACAGGAAAACCTAAATATTATGCTATGAAAGGTGGAGCAACAGGTAATACTAGTTCTACATCAGGTGCTATTTTATTAGCTCCTGTTCCAGATTCAACATACGAATATCAAATACATTATAATGCTATTCCATCAAAATTAGAAGCAACAGATAATGAGACAAGTTTTATTAGTCTTAACTTTCCAAATGGTTTATTATATGCCTGTTTGGTAGAAGCATATGGCTATTTAAAAGGTCCCGCAGATATGTTACAACTATACGAACAAAAATATAAACAAGAAGTAGAGAGATTTGGAGGAGAACAACTAGGTAGTAGAAAACGAGACGACTACGCTGATGGTACTATCAGAATACCTGTTAATTCTCCAACACCTTAAGGAATTAAATTATGGCATCAACATTTACAGGACTAGGCACAGAATTAATGACCACTGGCGAAAACGCCGGAACTTGGGGAACAAAAACTAATACAAATTTAAGCATTGTAGAACAAATTTCAGGTGGTTACATTGAACAAAGTATAGCTGGTGGTGCTGATACAACAACATTATCAGTTTCAGATGGATCAGCAGGTGCTGTTCTTGCTCATAGAATTATAAAATTCACTGGAACAATTACAGGAAATCAAATTGTAACAATTCCTTTAGATGTTCAACAATTATATGTTTTAGTTAATGGTACATCTGGTGCTTATACAGTTCAATTTAAATACGCGTCTGGTTCAGGAAGTTCAGTTACTTTTGCAGCAACAGATAAAGGAAGTAAACTTGTCTACGCTACTGCAGATGATGCTACAAATCCAAATTTAGTTGATTCAGGTATTGCATCTACAGGAGATCATGATTTAGATGGGAATGAATTAATTTTAGATGCTGATGGTGATACAAGTATTACGGCAGATACTGATGATCAAATAGATATTAAAATTGCAGGAGCTGATGATTTTCAATTTACAGCAAATACTTTTACTGCACAATCAGGTAGTACAATTGCTGCACAAGCATTAACAGCTACAACAGTTACAGCTAGTGGTATTGTAAAAACAGATGATACTACTGAAGCAACTTCTACAACAGATGGTTCATTACAAACTGATGGTGGATTATCAGTAGCAAAAGATGCAGTGTTTGGTGACGATGTTAAATTATTAAGTGACTCTGCTGTATTAAATTTTGGTGTAGATTCAGACACAACTTTAACTCATACAGATGGAACAGGTTTAACTTTAAACGCTGCAAACAAATTAACTTTTAGAGACACTGGTTTAACAATAGGATCTAATGCAGATGGTGATTTAGATATTGTATCAGATGGTACAGCCGTTGATTCTATTAATATAGAATCTGCTGGTGGTATTACTCTTGATGCAGGCACAGCTGCAAGTGGTGTTATTTACGAAGATGATGGCACTGAAATGTTTCGTATTTTTAATTCATCAAGTGATGTAATTTTACAATCAAAAGTTTCAGATAAAGATTTAATAATTAAAGGTAATGATGGTGGATCAGATGTAACGGCTTTAACTTTTGATATGTCAGATGCTGGTAAAGCTACGTTTGGTGGTAATGTAGTCGTAACTGGAGATCTTACAGTATCAGGTGATGATATTACTATGGGCACAAATACTGCAGGTAATATTTTAGTTGCAGATGGCACAAATTTTAATTCAATAGCTGCAGGTAGTTTATCTGAAATATCTACAGTAGCAAATGATGATGTTTTTATAGCAGTTGATACTTCAGGTGGTGGACTTAAAAAAATTGCACGATCAGCAATTGTAGCCGGACTTGCTACATCAGGTGCAATATCAAATGTTGTTGAAGATACTACACCTCAATTAGGTGGTAATCTTGATATGAATGGTGCAGATATTGTAACCACTTCAAATGCAGATTTAGAATTAGCACCAAATGGTACTGGGCATGTAACTGTTAGAGGTAATACAAATCAAGGTACTATTCAATTTAATTGTGAAAATAATAGTCACGGCCAACAGGTAAAAGCTGCACCACACTCAGAAAGTGCTAGTAACGTTTTAACTCTTCCCAGCACAGGTGGTGACGCTAGACTAGTTTCAGCAGCTTCAACTGCTACACTTACAAACAAAACTTTAACAGCTCCAAAAATAGCAGATGGTGGTTTTATTGCAGATGCTAATGGAAATGAATTAGTTGTATTTCAAACAACTGGATCTGCTGTCAATGAAATAGAAATTACAAATAACGCTGCTGGTAGTAATCCTATTATTGCAGCTACGGGTGGAGATACAAATATTGGTATTGCTCTTACACCTAAAGGCACTGGAGAAATTGTAATTGGTGCAGGTAATTTAAATTACGCTGGTACAGCTATTACTTCTACTGGTGCAGAATTAAATATTTTAGATGGTGTAACTTCAACTGCGGCAGAATTAAATGCACTAGATGGTATTACAGCAGTAGTAGGCGAACTTAACGCTTTAGATATTGGTAGTACAGCTGTTGGAACGGCTGTAGCAAGTAAAGCAGTTATTTTAGATTCAAACAAAGATTATACTGGAATTAGAAATTTTACTATTTCAGGTGAAATAGATGCAGCAACAGGTGATTTTTCTGGAGCTGTTGACGTTGCGGGTGCAACTACAACCGCTGCCATAACTGCAAGTGGAATTATAAAAACAGATGATGCAACAGAAGCGACTTCTACGACTGATGGATCACTACAAACTGATGGTGGTTTATCTGTAGTTAAAGATGCAATATTTGGAGATGATATAACACTTCTTAGTGATGCTGCTGTACTTAAATTTGGTGCTGATGCAGAAGTTACTTTAACCCATGTTCACAACGATGGTTTATTACTTAATGCTGATAACCAACTTCAGTTTAGAGATTCTGCTATTAACATTAGATCAGATGCTGATGGTGATTTAGATATTAATGCTGATGATGAACTTGAACTTAACTCAACTTTAATAGATCTTAATGGAAACTTAGATGTTAGTGGAACACTTGCTCAAGCAGGAGTTGCAACATTTGCTGTAGCAGCTAATGTAGCACAAGTAGCACTTACTTCATCATCGAACGCCGTGGCTTGGGATGCAAGTGCTGCAGCCAACGCTTTTCATTTAACTACAGAAAACACTACTTTCTCTGCACCAAGTAACGCAGTGGAAGGTGCTTTTATTGCTCTTGAAATTAACTATAATGGTTCACACACAATTGCTTTTAACACCGTTTTCGAATTTGCCGCGTCGACAGCTCCGACGACAACAGATACAGATGGTAAAACAGATATTTTAGTATTTAGATACAACGGTGCTGTATGGCAAGAAGTAGGTAGAACATTAAATTTAGCGGAAAGTTAGGATATAATATGCATGCAATAATAACAGACGGATCAATATCAAAAATTATTAATCACCCTAAACCTTTGGTTATAGGAGATGTTCAATATCCAGCTAGAATATTTTCAGTATGGACTGCAAGTGAATTAGCAGCTATTGGAATCATAGCAGTGACGTTTGATAACAGTAAGAAAAAAGATGAAAGATATTATATAAACACAAATCAAACTTATACTTATGATGCTTCTGCTGGAACAGTTACTGCAGCATATGGTGACGCTACAGCTAGAGCACACGCAGATGCAAATGGTGTTGATGAAGATGGTAATGAATTAGATCCAGTTGTCGTTATTGAAGGATTAAAAACAAAATTTATTAGAGATGTTAAATCTCAAGCTGAAAATTTATTAAATCAAACTGACTGGTACATAACACGTAAAGCAGAAAAATCAACAGCGATACCTAGTAATATTACAACATGGAGAGATGGTATTAGAACTAAACAAGCAGCAATGGAAACTGCAATTACAAATGCAAGTGATACACCAGCTCTTGAAACTTTATATACATATGTTAACACAGCTGATGAAGGGGATCCAGTTGTAATGGAAAGACCATTAGGAGAATTCCCAGAATTAGGATCTTAATATGTCATTAATTTTACCAGGCAATGTAGGATCAGCAACAGCGGCTACTGGTTATGATGTAGCTAACTCTGCTAGGTTTAATAGTGGTAGTTCTGATACATTAACAAGAACACCTGGTAGTGCAAGTAATAGGAGAACATTTACAATTTCTTTTTGGGTTAAAAGAAGTTCAGTAGATTCTGCTCATAAAAATGTTTTTTCATCTGGTGCTTATAGTTCTACTCAAATGACACAAGTTTTTTTTGAAGCTAGTGATGAATTAATTTTTAGTGATTTTACCTCTAGTCCAAGTCAAAACTTTAACTTAACAACAAATAGAAAATTTAGAGATCCTAGTGCTTGGTATCACATATTTATAGCAGTAGATACAACACAAGGTACAGCGTCAAATAGAATCAAAATATATGTTAATGGTGTTCAAGAAACTTCTTTTGCAACAGAATCATATCCAAGTCAAAATTTTGATTGTGCTATTAATGTTAATCAAATTCACACCATAGGAAATAGAAATGGTGCTAGTTTATTTTTTGATGGCTATCTTTCAGAATTTGTTTTTGTTGATGGAACTGCACAAGCACATACTGATGTAGGAGAATTTGATAGTGATAGTGGAATATGGAAACCAATAGATGTATCTGGTTTAACCTTTGGCACAAATGGATTTTATTTAAATTTTGAAACTTCCGCAGAACTAGGAGATGATGTAAGTGGAAACACAAATGATTTTACAGAAACTAACCTTACAGCAGTAGATCAAAGCATAGATACCTGCACTAATAATTTTGCAACAATGAACCCACTAGAAAATTATTATCAAGCCGCAACCTTAACTGAGGGTAATTTAAAACTTTTAACTGCAACAACATCAAACGTTGCGCCTTCTCTTGCAACTGTTGCATTAACAGCAGGCAAATGGTATTATGAAGCAAAATATGTTTCTGATAGTCTTGCAGTATCGGCGGGAGCAATAGGAATAGTAGGTAATCAAATTACATCTGCTACTGCTCATGCTATGTTAGAGACAGCACAAAAATATGGATTATATTTAAGTGATGGAGACATTTGGCACAATAATAGTAAAGTGCAAGAACTTGGTGCTCATGTCGATCATACAGCAACAATAGGAATTGCATTAGATTTTGATAATAATAGAATTACATTTAGTAAAGATGGTAGTTGGGGTGATGGTTCAGGAAATTGGGATGAATCAAGCCCACATACTTATTATACAATTGCGGCTCCATCAACTGTAGATTTTCAAGCATACTTTCCAGCTTTTGGAGATTGGAGTAGTGGTTCAATTGGGTACGAAATAAATTTTGGTAGTCCAATATATTCTATTTCATCAGGTAATCAAGATGCTAATGGTTATGGAAACTTTGAATACGCAGTCCCGTCGGGTTATTTTGCGATTTGTTCAAAAAATTTAGCGGAGTACGGAGGATAAATGGCAGTTTATACAGCGATCGATGATCCATCAGCATTTTTTCAGACAACTCTTTATAGTGGATCTGGAAGCCAACAATCAATAACTAATGGTGGTAATTCTGATCTTCAACCAGATTGGCTCTGGATTAAAGAAAGAGATGGTACTTCAAGCCATCAACTTGTGGATTCTGTTAGACTTTATTATAACAGATTAGAAAGTGATAATGCTAGTGCTGAATTAGATGCTGGACAAACTGGTGCAACAAATCAAAATGTAACTTCATTTGATAGTGATGGTTTTGGTGTTAAAAATGGTGGTGCAGTAAATGAAAGTGGTAAAACTTATGTAGCGTGGCAATGGAAAGCTGGCACAACTGCGTCTGGTACAACAGGTGGTTCTGGAACGGGTAAATCATATTCTTATTCTGCTAATGCAACTAGTGGTTTTAGTATAGTTACTTACACTGGAAACGCAACTGCTGGACATCTTATTCCACATGGAATGAGTAAAGTTCCAAGATTAATACATGTTAAAAGTAGAGGAGATGATAATGGGTGGACAAGTGGAACTATAGTATCAGCTTCTGCTTGGAATGATCATGGCTATTTACATCTTGACAATGCTTTTGGCACAGACGCAAACCAATTTGGTGCAACACCAGATACTACTAATTTTAGATTAGGAACTGGAACTGGAACAAATGGAAATAATGGAACTAGAGTAGCTTATTGTTTTGCTGATGTTCAAGGTTATCAAAAAATAGGCAAATTTGTTGGAAATGGAAATGCTAATGGAACATTTGTTTATACAGGATTTAAACCAGCTTATATTATGTACAAAAAACTTAATGCTGTAGGCAGATGGTCTATAAGAGATAACAAAAGAGACCCATTTAATGTAGCAACAAAAGGTTTAGAAGCTAATGGCTCTACTGCTGACAATACTGGTTCACAATATTGGGATTTAGATATGTTATCAAATGGTTTTAAATTAAGAACAACAGAACATGAATCAAATGGTTCTGGTTTAAACTTTGTGTTCCTTGCAATAGCTGAAAATCCATTTGTAACATCAACAGGAGTGCCAACAACGGCAAGGTAATTATGTTACAAAAAGTAAAATTTGCACCTGGATTTAATAAACAAGTCACATCGACTGGTGGCGAGAGTCAGTGGGTTAATGGTGATAATGTTAGATTTAGATATGGTTCACCTGAAAAAATAGGTGGTTGGGCTCAATTAGGATCAGTTGACATTACTGGTCGAAACACTGCTATTCACCATTTTATAAATACATCAGGTATTAAATATGCTGTGCTTGGTACAAATAGAATTCTATACGCTTATTCTGGTGGTATCTTTTATGACATACATCCAATTAAAGCGACAACAACTTTAACAAGTGCGTTTAGTACAACTAATGGATCTACAGCTGTTACGATAACTTTTTCATCAGCACACAATATAAACAAAGGTGATATTATATTATTAGATAATTTTTCATCTATTACTAATTCTAATTTTGTAGCTGCAGATTTTAATGACAATAAATTTCAAGTCACAACTATACCTACATCTACTACATTAACCGTTACTATGGATTCTGCTGAATCCGGATCAGGTGCCTCAACATCTGGTGGTATTCGTGTTAAACATTATTATCCAGTAGGTGTAGCACTAGAGGTTGCATCAACTGGTTGGGGACTTGGTTCATGGGGTGGTATAGAAGCTGGAGTATTTACTTCAACTCTTTCATCATCAATTAATACATCAGTTACAACATTAACAATGGCGAGTGCATCATCTTTTCCATCATCAGGAACAGTTATTATATCTAACGAATTAATTACTTACACAGGTGTAAGTGGTAATACGTTAACAGGATTAACTAGAGGAGCAAATGGTACAACAGCTGCTTCGCATTCATCAGGAGCTACAGTAAAAGATGCTTCAGGATATGCTGGTTGGAATACGGCTGTATCAGGTGACGTTGTAACAGCGCCTGGTTTATGGTCGTTAGATAACTTTGGTAACAAACTTGTTGCAACTATAACAGGTGGTGAAAGTTTTGAATGGGACTCAAATCCAACTGGAGCTAATAATACTAGAGCAACAATTATAACTAATGCACCTACAGCATCAGAATTTAGTTTAGTATCAACACCTGATAGACACGTAGTATTTTTTGGTACAGAAACAACTATTGGAACTAAATCAACACAAGATCCAATGTTTATAAGATTCTCGTCGCAAGAAGATATTAACACGTACACGCCAACATCAACAAACACTGCAGGTACACAAAGACTCTCAGATGGTTCTAAAATTGTTGGAGCAATAAGAGGTAGAGATGCAATCTACGTTTGGACAGATACAGCATTATTTATTATGAGATTTGTTGGTCCACCGTTTACATTTTCATTTCAACAAGTTGGTACTAACTGTGGATTGATTGGTAAGAACGCAGCCGTTGAAGTTGATGGTGCAGCTTATTGGATGTCAGAAAATGGTTTCTTTAGATACACTGGTAAACTAGAATCATTACCGTGTTTAGTTGAAGATCACGTTTACGATGATATTAACACAACTCCAAAACAACATATCAACGTTGGACTTAATAATTTGTTTGGTGAGATTATGTGGTTCTATCCTAACTCTGGATCAGGAACAGTTAATAGAATGGTTGCTTATAATTATTTAGACTCATCACCTGAACGACCAGTATGGACTACAGGAACATTAGCTAGAACCGCGTGGCAAGATTCTGCCATATTTGGTAAACCGCATGCAACAGAATATGATGCAGATGGTACAACTGCAGTAGATGTTAATCACGTATATGGTTGCACTGATGGTGTGTCGACATACTTTGAACATGAAACAGGATTGAATCAAGTTAAAGAAGGTGCAATTACTGCTATTACTGCATCGATTGAATCTGGAGATTTTGATATTGGCCAACAAGGACTTGCTGGTGATGGTGAGTTTATGATGAAAATAAGAAGAGTCATACCTGACTTTTTATCACAAACAGGAGATGCTAGAATAACATTAAATTTAAGAGATTTTCCAAATGACACTGCAGCTAGTTCAACACTTGGTCCCTTTACAGTGACATCAGGTACACAAAAAATTGATACACGAGCTAGAGCTAGGTCGATATCATTAAAGATTGATAACACAAGCACAAGTCAGTTTTGGAAAGTTGGTACATTTAGAATAGACTATCAACCAGACGGGAGAAGATAATGGCAAGAATAATTCAATCACTAACACAACCTAATAAAGAATACGATCAACAAGTACAACAATCATTTGTTAGAGATGTTGATAGTATTGTACAAAAATTAAACACAACTTTTCAACAAGATTTAAAAGACGAAGCAGAAGCGGAGGCATATTTCTTTGGCTAATTCATTCGTAAATAAAAAAGCAGATTTAACTAGCACATCAGTTACAACATTGTATACTGTGCCTGATGCAACAACGGCTATCATTAAATCAATTATAGTATCAGAAGACTCTGGTAATGCAGATACTATAACGGTTACTATTACAGATACATCAGATGATGTATTTAGTCTTTTTAAGACTAAAGCTATATCTGCTAATGCAACAACAGAATTACTTACAGCTCCTTTAGTATTACAACAAAAAGAGGTACTAAAAGTGACTGCGGCAACAGCCAATAGACTACATGTGGTTCTCTCAGCTTTAGAATCAAAGCCAAGAGAAGTTATAACATAGTCTTGATTTATCTGTGGAAAACAGATAATAATATAAACTCAGGTAGAATCCCTGCTATAACTAACGGATAAAAATTTATGATATCAAGAGCGCATATGCGTAGACAATTAAGAGCTAACGGTGGGATTACAAACCTAAGACAAGGTTATGGCCTTGGTGACTTTGTTAGAAAACTTATACCTAATGAACTAGCAGATCTTGCATCTAAAGCTGCACCTTTTGTTGCGCCATTCAATCCACTCGCTGCTGGTATTATGAGAGGTGTGGGTAGATATGATAAAAGAGGAAGTTTAAAAGATGCACTTAAACAAGGTGTGTTAACTTATGCAGGTGGACAAGGTGCTAGAATGTTAGGTGGTGCTGAACTGCAAGGATTACAAAATCCATTTAGTAGAGAAGCATTTAAATCACCTATTGGAGCCGACAGTCCTTTAAGAAACATAGGTAGAGATTTTATGGAAGGTATGGATGGTTCTAAAGAAACTAGCAAAAAAGTAATTGATAGTAAAAGAAAAACTATAGATATATTAAAAGATAAAAAATTAAGTCCTATGGCAAAAGTAGGAGAAGTTTATGGTGGATTAAACCCAGTAGTTAAAGGACAACTTATAACAGGTGGTGGAACATTTATTGCAACATTAGTTAGTGAAGCATTAAAAGATGAACCTGAACAACAACCAGGTGAAACAATAGAAGAATACAATGCTAGAAGAAAACAAAAAGTTTCAAGTTACTTAAGAACATATTTAAGCAACACAAGACCAACAGCTTCACCAAAACAAATAGATGATTTAGTTGAAAGATACACTTCAGAATATAATCAAGGTGGTAGAGTTGGTTATGCTATGGGTAAAGGTCCAGTATTACCAAGTGATGAAGATCCAATAAACCCTTTTGGTCCAAAACCAATAGGACCTGTGTTACCTAATAAAATGGCAGACGCAAGAAATCAGTTGTTAATGAAACGTATTGAAGAACTTATGGACGAAGGATTAGATTATGGTGCAGCAAGAGCACAAGCTGAAAGAGAAATGTCTAGTAAAAATATGGGTGGTATTATGAGAACAGGTTTAGCGATAGGGAGCCCTGACAAGCAACTAGAAGCAGGCGCACCACCAATTATGTATTCTGGTAATATGGACCCGAATCAAAAAACAGGTTTACCTTCAATACCAGGACCAATACAAATGGCAGAAGATGGACCAGAGTTTGATATGAGAGAAAATGGTGGTTTTCAACCATTAGGTAGACAAGAAGGTAAAGATGATGTACCAGCTATGTTAGCCAAGAATGAATTCGTAATGACAGCAGACGCGGTTCGAGCAGCGGGCGGCGGGAGTATAGAAAAAGGAGCACAGAAAATGTACGACACAATGAAAAAATTAGAGAGTAGAGTATCATAATGGCAATAACAGAACAAAGAATATTACCACCAGAATATATTGAAGCATTAGGTAAAACGTATGCAGCTGATCTTACAAGACAAGCAGGTATACCTAGTATTACTACAGCACAAGCTCAACAACCTGGTGAGACTGCAGAACAGTTTGCACAAAGACAATCAGAAGCACAACAGTTTGGAATTAGAAAAGCTGGTATGGCTGATCTTGCTCCACAAGTTGCAGCACAAGATGCATTACAAACAGCAGCATATACACAAGCAACAGATCCAACAACAGGTCTTGGTGCTTATCAACCGTTTTTAACAAAAGCAGGAACTGCAGCAGATGCAGCAACAGCTTTAACTGGTCCAATGACTACAGCTCAAACAACAGCTTACATGTCACCTTACCAACAACAAGTTATAGATGCATCACTTGCAGACTATGATGCACAAGCAGCTAAATCTAGATTAGGTTTAGGTTCTGCAGCAGTGCTTGGTGGTGCTTTTGGTAGTGGTCGTCAAGGTGTTGCAGAAGCAGAGTTTGATGCATTAAGCAATAGAGGTAGATCAGGACTACAAGCTAATTTATTACAACAAGGTTTTCAACAAGCACAACAAGCAAGACAACAAGATGTAGCAAATCAAATG
>Ga0208919_1001641_pt1 | contig 12532 bp, 20 predicted proteins | sample 4_EtaG_FD_184076 | JGI IMG/M metagenome (GOLD analysis project Ga0208919, IMG submission 184076) | Marine viral communities from the Subarctic Pacific Ocean - 4_ETSP_OMZ_AT15127 metaG (SPAdes) (version 3) | ecosystem: Environmental > Aquatic > Marine > Oceanic | place: Pacific Ocean | collected...
ATAGCGGTTTTCAAAGTTGTAAATGTAAAAGCCATTTTATGCACTCACCGTTACAGGACCTGCGGAAGAAGAACCGCCTCCCCCTGCAAGGTTTCCTGTTGTTGCTGTACCGCTTCCAGAAGTAAAGGTGTAACTGTCGTCATCTACTTTTGTTATGGAAAAACCACCAGAAGCTTCTATTGCGCTAGAAGTAAAACCATCAAAGTTTTCTAGTGAACGGAACCGAACAGTATCCCCTGTGCTTCTTCCGTGACCCGGTTCTGTAACTGTTATGACAGCGGACCCACTGTCGCTAGACTTAAAAGCATTAAATGGAAGAAGAACTTCTACGGCAGGCTCCGTTCTATCCGGGCGCGGGTCCCTAAGAGCTTGAGGGTCTGCTGGAGTAGCTATAACCTCTAATTGAGGTTGCTTTGATTCCCATTCATCTTTGCCGACTAGCATTCCCGTCCATTCTTTACGCATATCCCTTAGTTTATAGGCGGCACCTGACCTATCAGAAATCCCAAGAGCGTGTTTATTTGAAGCGTACCTAGCCATTATGAAGTCGCACTTATAAAGCTATAGGCAGGTACAAGCGTTATATCGGCCTTGTCTCTGTCTTCTTCAGCGGCTCGAATAAACTCTTCTTCATAAAGCGTTTTCAGAATCTGTATTCTATCCGGCGCTCTTTTTAATGAAATGTAATATGCTAGGCCCGCTGCTAAACAAGGGTAAAACCTAAACGGCACTTCCACATTATTAACCGAAGTATCCGCATCATCTATCCGAACCAGTCTGTCATATATAAACTGGTCCGTGCTGTTTTCTGGAGTAGGCCATATTTTTACAACAGGTGTTATTTGCCTATCTACATAAAACTGCGTTGGACGCCCTGTGGTGGACTTAGTAGCTATACTCAAGTAATCGTCGCGGCTAATTCTAGTTATTGATATATCAGAGTCATCACGCCGAACGACGCCGGAGAGAATGTCAATAGTAGCCTGAGTATCTGTTAGAGAAGCGGTTGAGGTAGTAGTTGTAGTGGCCGCACTCGTTCCACCAGTTATGGTTTCGCCAGAAGTAAAAGTACCTGAAGGCACTGTTATCGTCATAGAAGTAGAAGAAGGTTTGGTGATAATAGACGCCGTAGCAGAACTACTGCCTCCCGTTATAGTTTCAGCAATAGAAAAGCTACCACTTGCACTTACATTTAATGTAATGGTGCCTACAGGGTATTCTGCAATATCTTTTGCAACCGTTTGGGTGAATTGCTTCATGGTCCAACGATTTAAACCTCTATTCGCCCAATCAGCAAAAAGAAGGTTCAAAGATCTACGAGCCGTTTTCGCATCGTATCCTGTTCTAAGCTCAACACCACAACGCTCAAAAGCTTCTTCAATATATTCTGCTACATTAGGTTCAAAGTCCTTAGATCCAGAAACAGCCATAACATCTAAAACCTTTCATACTAGCCCCAGAGAGCGGCTTTTATTGCAACTCCTAAGTGACCCAAAACCAACAACCCAACAGCCCATAAAACCCTTTGGATACCATCAATTGACTTCTGTAAATGATGCAAATCATTATTTTTGATGGTATCCATTTTTTGGCCTAGCAGCTTTATCTCTCCGCGCAACTCCAAGATGTCTAGCTCGTTTTTGCGGCTTAGATCATCTGACATGATTTAAATCCTACGAGTACTGTTTTAAGCAATAAATAACAATGGAGTAAGTATCTCCACTACTATGCCCAACAGTTGTGAATTGTACGTCCCCTGTATTGCCGCCAGAGGCCGCAACATTCGGGAGACCGCTTATATCAGAGTAATCTAACGTGTCAGAATAATCCGCAGGAAGTTGCGCTGCAATAACGTCGGTAGAGGCGTCCCAAAGAATTTTGACGCCCATACCAACGTTAGTGAACACAATCTTCTGTATACGAACTCCTGTGCAAGCCGTCCCGTCTTGAAGAGAAGACAAAGCTGAAACATCCACCTTTGTAACGGCAGACTCACCAGTTCCATCACTCGTGTTAGTGCAATAAATAACCGCAGATTTTGGGCCATCTATTACTGTGGTAGCTGTTACAGCATCAGCCATAGTTCACTCCTCCACTTATTCAAATGGTGTGGCTAGTGTACCGTCACCATGGAGAAATGCTTCACAATGCCATACAGCAGCCGTGGTTGCTTTCAAACGGATAATTCCGCCAACGAGCCAGCCCTGTGCCGCCGTACCAAGGTCAATGGTATCGTCATCACTTGCATCAGGTATAAAAGTGTTAGTGTCACCAGCGGTTGCAGGATCAAATATTTGAGCGAAACCAGAATAAAGATCACTGGCATTGTCCGTATTAATCTGCCCTGCACCAGTAAAGGTTGTGCCTACAATAAAGGTGTAGTGAAGTCCCGCTGCCGCCGTTGGTAGCGTAACAACAATACCTGCTGCGCGATTAAGGGTAAAAACTGCACCGGATTGGGTTGATTCAACCGAATAAGTTGCGTCTTCTATTGAAACAACGTTGTCATAGGATGACACATAACCAGTAGTAACTAAATTACCGCTGGTATCTATGTCTAAATTAGTGGTAACGGCTCCAGTTCCTGCGGTAACAGAAATTTGTTCAAAACCGTTTTCAGATCTGACTGGACCATTAAAGGTTGTATTAGCCATTTTGGCCTTCCTCCTTACAAAGGTTTCGTTCTAGCGTCTTGTAAGAGTCTGCTGGGGCAGTCGCTAGAGCTATTAATCCCAGATTAAGTGGGGGAGGGTTTCCCCTCCCCCGTTACGCTTTACTACGCTCCAGGAGAGCCGAAAATGCCGCGAGGATCAGACCAGCCAAACGCATAGCGTTCGCGTGCCTTATACCGAACATTTCCAGTGTCGAAGTCGCCTTCCATAGATGTCCTAACCGCTGTCCGGTTGAAACCTTTCAAGCCGTTTGGTGCATCCGTCATAATGAACCACGCATCAGTGTCCGTCAGGAAGTGGTTAACGGCGTAGCCTTCAGGAATCATTCCCATGTTCTTGACTGCGTTAACGTCGTTATCTGCCGAACCCGGACGAAGCGTTGATTCAAGGAGACGATCCGAGGTGAATTGAAGTTCTTTTGGAACAATCATTTTCGTACCCCGTACCGCTACCTTTAGACCGCGCTCATCAACAAAACCAGCGATATCAATAAGAGCCTGCTCTAGGCTGGTCTCATTAAGATCCGCTGCTGTTGAAAGCTCGTTACGGAAAGTACTGCCGTTTGCGAGGGGATGGTCAGTAGCACAAAGCTCCTTAGAATCTCCTCCTGTGTATGTGCTAGAAAAAGCATTGTTAAGAACAGAAGCTGCCTTAACCTGCTTTGTCTGACTCATACTACGGGCAAGGGCCTTCGTGTAACGACTTGCGAGTCGATCATAAAGGTTGTCCTCAATAGCCTCTTCCGTGATAGAGAATGCCAAGGCAATTGTCTCCATCGTGTAACGAGCCGTGTACACTTCTTGAGCATCGTCAAACGATACTGCTGTACCTTCAGATTTGGTAGGTGCCGTCCCGAAACCGGAAAGCATCACCTCTTCTTCAAAAGCACGATCAGAACTCTCCATAGAGAATATCTCTTCATGCTCACGGTCATACTGGTCATACTCCAAACCGAACAATGCGTTCAGGCCGGGTTCCAACTCTTTTACAAGTTGTGCTCTACTTATAGCCATTTCTAAACCCTCCTATACGCCAGTGGTTGAAGGTGTACCAGCAGCAATAGCACCGTTGTTGCTATTGAAGTGGTTGTTCAACCTGACAATTGCACCAATCCCAGCGGCGGAAAAGTCCTCATTTCCCGCGTCTTCTACCCAACCCATAATTCTAAATTGTAGGGCAGCAGTAGTAGCAATCGTGCTGATTGCTAAACGGCCATAAGACAAACCGTTCGTATCGTCGCCAGTGATTAGAGTCGAGCCATTGGCATTAGCAAAAACAGCGGCACGAGCCGTAGCTTTGCTAGTCCACGAAGCATCCGTTGCAATTACATATAACTGCATAGGATCATCGTTTACATATGCCTTGACTGGATGGTTACTATCAGCCCCAGAACCGGGCCATGTGTTGCTCCACGTAGGTTTTCCAGTGGTACTCGAAACGTACTCACAACCTTGAAAGACACCCAAAAAGCCTACCGTCCCACCAGCAGCCGCGCCAGGGGCGTCGATATAACCAGTGGAAAGCGGAATCACGGGTTCTCCGTGATAAAGCTTGTTTGTGTTGCCGTTCGCAATCTCATACATCGAGTAGTTGGACATACCTGTGGAATTGGCCGCACCACCTTGCTTACTTAGTGGGCGCAGACCAAACTTTCCATTGGTATTAGCCATAATTTATTGCTCCTCAAAGCAAAAGGGTTAAAACAATAAGCCCTAAGATTTAGGACCTCCGAATGTCACACGCGACTGGCGTTCAGGTTTCTGAATTGCCATCGAATGATGCTGGTTCTCTTTGAATAGATCGTTGTCAACCGCTTGCATAGCGTCAGAATTCATCTGATCGAAATAGTCTTTGCGTTCTTCAACGATTTCTACTGGTATACGAGCCAGCAACAACCCTCCAACACCAAAAACACCTTCGTACTTTCCGCCATCTATAGTAGGAGCCTCAAAATCAGGGAATTCTTCTTTCCGAACCAACTCCCAACCCTCTCTCATTCGGGCAGAAATGTTTTTTCGGTCATCGAATCCTCTAACTTCAGAGCGAATCCATCTATGTGCAAAGCCCTCCGGTGCAGGGGGCGCGTCCAAAAGGGACGGTGGGCTCCAAGGCTTACGAGCGCCTCTATTTGCCCTTGTCTTGGAAGCGCGAGGAGTGCGATCAATTGTTTCTTCAGTCATTATCTTCTCCTAGCGTTTGTATTTCGCGTACTCATCAAGAGGAACCCCTAGTTTTTGAGCTATTGCTACTTCACTAGGAGACAGTCTTACTGTTTTGCGCCCAGAACCACTGGAACGAGTTGCAGAAGCTACGGCCTGTTGGGGGCGACGGCTTTCTGAGACGGGAACAGACGATTCTCCATTAAACTTATGTGGAAACGCTTCCCGCATTCTTTTGTCAATTTCATGGTAGTACTCCGGAGTCTCTGTGTCAAAGTTTTCTTCTTCTACCAAAGTCTTGTGAATACCAAATGCCGCAAAGGTCATAGCCTCGTCTTCTCCGAACCAATTGTTTTTTGAGGCCCAGTCTTCGGCTTTTGGATCCGGCCTAGCTGGAGCCTGCTGTGGCATTGGCTGTGGCATTGGTTGCTGTGCTTGAGCTTGAACTTGCTGATAGGCCTGTGCTTGCTGTAGTTTTGCTGCCTTAACACGCTCTTCTTCTATAGCTAATTGAGCCATTTTCTTATTAAGCTCAACCTGGGCCGCAGTGTCGCTGGTTGCTATCGCAGTTTCCATGTCGCGTTGTAACGCTTCTGACTGCGTTGCTATACGATCTCCATATTCTGCAACATAGCCGTGGTCTAAGCTTTGAACTCTATTTTTAAGTTCTTGGTTCTCTGCCTGAACGTTTCTTGCGAACTGTAAAGCAGCGTCTTGCTGGCGTTCAGCTTCGCGGGCTTTTTTAGTAAGCCTGTCAATGCGTTTTTTGACTTTTTTACTATAATCCTCGTGTTCTGTCTCAACTTGAACTTCGGGATTCTCTGTTTCTGTTGCCTCTAAACTAGGTTCAACGTCTACGGAAACTGGTGGACCTTCTGAAGGTAGATCAACAACTAATTCTTCTTGTTCCGGCATGGGATTCTCTCCATGTTAAAAATGCAGGATGTCTTCGGGATCCTGTATAACCGCAATGATCTCATCATCATTTAATATGCGGACTTCTCCTCCGTCTATTCTAAATCGGGCTCCCGCATAACGCCCGAAAATAACCCAGTCTTTTTCCTCGCACCAAGCACCACTGGGAAACTTTTTCTTATCTTTATAAGCAAGCGAACCTACCTTTAAAACATATCCGCAAACCGTAGCTACAGACTCACGGTCCACAACAGCGTCTGGAAGCAATACACCTCCTTCTGTCCTGCCTTTACCACGATAAGGAAGAATAAGAACACGCCAACCCGTTGGTTCAGGCATTCTTGAGAGAGAATCGGTGTCTAGCTTACTGGGATCCAGAACTTTTTCTTCAGGTTTTACGTATGCTTGTTTTATAGAAACAAGATTGTCTTCCATGTCTTTCACAAGCTCAGACTTATTAGTCATTAATCCGCCTTTTCTAAGATTTCTCTTAACTCTTGTCCTATATAATCTAAAGATTCGACGTTGCCAACCAATTGTCTGTATTCTTCAATGTCTTTTACTGTTCCACCTGTCATCATCTCTGAAATTCGTTCTCTCCGCTCTCGTATTATTTTAATAAGATGTTCCGCTAAAAAAATACCGTCCATTAATACACCTTTAAACACCGATTATTTCTTTTTCCATACACACAATCCCTTTAACCAAAGTCGGCTTTGGTCTAAAACTCTCCATGGCGTAATAAGCTAACCCAACCCCGTGTTCACTGACATATGAGTAGCATTTTTCTAAGGTTTTAAAATGAAGGGGTTTACCGTGTGCGCTAAGAACTTCAAGGGAATCCGGGCCTTTTCTGTCTACGGGATTCAGCATAAGCATCAAAACGACGATGACATATACTGTTATCTCAGACATGATTAATTCCTTTTAGCTATATGTGCCCTTGCTTTTGACATTGCGCGATTACCAAACCAAAAAGCTATAATAGCAGAAAATATGGCTTGTGTCTCTTCATCCCAAATAGATAGCATTCCAGCGGTCAGATCCATGCCAGAAGTGGTCACCATAGCGTATAGCGTGACCCCCTTGATGGTACAAAATAAGATAAAGAAGGCGTAAGTAATGACAGGGCGCACAGAGCCCCGCAAACCGTTGACAAATCCTCCAGCGTCAATCCCAGAATCATGGGCATAAAGTCCTTTCGTCTCTTCAATCTCTGCTTGGGCATCAAGTTCCTGTATTTTAAGTTCACTAAGCTTATCAGCATACTTGGCTTTTGCCTCAAGCATAAGCAACTCCTGCTTATTAGCTTGGTTTTGTTTAAAATAACCTAAAACTTCAGGAACTATAGATGTTCCAAAGCCAAGGAGTGTCCCAAGTAGACTTATCATCGTTTAGCCTGTGTGAAAGATGTCGCACCAAAATAAACTGCGACAAGCCCCGATAATCCATAAAAAATAGGCCCTACAGGGGCATTTTTATACGATTCGGGATTAACCAGAACGCAGGCTACTGTAACTGCCATCAAAGCCAGCGCGGCCCAACACATTAGGCGGCGATTAACCTGATAGGCTTGTTTATCCGGGATGTTATCAACAGCATCAGTCATATTATTTCCTTAATATCGGATTATCCAAAGCTCTTTTAATTGTTTTGTTTAGCCTTTTTTCCAAAGCATCCAGTTTAGCGTCAACCTGACTTACCTTTGCGTCAAAACGTGTGTTCGCAGAATTTATCTTTGCATCCAATCGAGTCGCGGCAGATTCTGTAACATTACGCAAGGTTTTTTCCGCTTGACGCACAACGCCTCGCGTTTCAGCGTCCAAGGATCTTGATCGACGGTCCACAGCGGATATTCCAGCGTACAATTTCCCGGCATCCGCTCTTGTATCTTGCCTTATATCTCTGACAACAGTCTGAACTTCTCCTACTCGTGTGCGAACAGACTTCATTTCTTTCTGAATTACGGTCATGGCTTTGTTCATCACAGCCAGCTTTTTATCAAAACCGGATAGATCAGGCGCGGTATATTTTAAAATCTTCACCTTCATGTTCGTATAGTCTTTGTAAAACTCAAAGCCAGCCCAAAGACCACCGCCCAAAGTTCCAAGCAACGGCAAAATAAAAAGTAACTTACTTCCGCCTACTTTTATTCCTTTGTACTCAACTTCAGCCATCTTTTATGACCTTCTTCAAACGGTTTTCTATGGCGGGTAGAAGTCTTATCCCACAATAGCCTATCACAAAGGCAATTGCTGGGCCCCACGTCATGTCAAGTGTAAAATGTTTCATTATTGGAGGAATAAAAAATTCTGCTGCTATCCACCCAACAATAAGAGCTAAGGCAACATCTTTTAACGCTGTAAGGTTAAATTGTTTTTTCGTGAGGACATTGGCTGCTCCGCCACATCCGCTGGCGAAGATACAACAAAACTTAGCCCCTAGTGTCTGAATTAAGTATTCCATTTAATTCCTCCACTGGCTTTCAACGAGCGCGTCATGCGCCCCGTTTGATGTTCCAAAAAGCATGTAATTCTGGAGCGGGTTCACCAAGCTGGGGCCGTCAGGTATATTCGTTGACTTAAAAAACTTGGTCGCATCCGGTATTCCACTGGATTTTAGTAAACCCCCCGTATTCGACATCATGCCCATCGCTACCATCGTCACTGTTTGTGCGTTGGTTCCATAGCGTTGACTTGGAGCAATCCTACTCACAACCGTTTGTGCAGCCTGCGCCGGAGTCATCCTTCTAGTTCTCGTCTTGGTTGCTTTAGGCGTTCCAGATGGCTTTTCTGCTACCTGTGTATCATTCGCAGGTGTTTCTGTGTTTGCTTCCACTTCCGCTTCAATCTCTGCTTCAACTTCAGCGGTAACTTCAGGCTCTGCTGGTGCTGTCTCCGTCTGAACGGTAGGTGCCTCTGGTGCTTCGGGCTCTGATGGAGGATCTATGTTGGCCGCAGGCGCGGCATTGGCCGCAGGTGCACTAGAAAAAGACGTTGTAGTAGGCGTTGTAGTCGTCGCTGTATCAACAGTGGTCACGGGTATGGAAACCTCTGCAATTTGAATGATTTGATCCTGAACAACCGTTTCGTTTTGCGTTATAACCTCTGTGTCTTGTTGTTGTATCAAAACTGTCTGGTAATCTATTGTAAGGCTTGGATCAGAAAACTGCGGACCATAAAATCCGTAAGGATAGCCCGCATCGATACCGTATAGTGAAAAAACCCCTGTCAATACGCCATAGTCGTTTTCCGATACCGTATCAGTATAAGTAAAATCTTTTATACCGGACCACGTTAACTCTTCCTCATGCACAAAGGTTTCGACAACCGTTCCGTCGTCACTAAGGGTTATTGTTAGCTTATAGATATCACGACAATCACCACTTTGCATAACGTTCGTGCAACTGTCCAAATAAGAGTTACTGACATGACTGTTTATTGTTATGCCTGAATTTAGAGTAAAACCCTTATTAACCTCTTTCTCGGTCAACGGCACATTGAAATTAGACGTGTACGTGCCACCACCGCCTCGTGTTCCAGAAGTACAGTACTTTCCCTGTTGGCACCCGGACCCCGTTCCATAGCTGGTGCCACCGGAAGTTGTCATCGACCCCATGGGCGCAGCAAGGTTGTCTGTTGTTAAGTTTTCAGCATTAGCTATCTTTGAAATCAAAGATATAGACACGTAAATACCAATGCCCAACAAAGCCACGTACAGCAAAAACAGAAAACAAAAAAGACTTCGCATCATGGCGTTGTATCCTCACTACCAGAATACGACTCCTCTTCTTTTGGTTCTTCCGCTTTAACAGCATCTACCCTTATTTTTGCCCCTTCTGGAGCAGCTTTAGGGTTAGCTAACCAAGCTGTCTTTGCCGCATCTCCTATTTTTCCTTCATGTGGACACGGTGTTCCAGCACTCCACATAGCGTTGAACACCCTCTTGTCCTGACAAAGAAGGCTTACTCCTGCAACTTTAAGCCCCATTCCATACAAGGAGCGGGCAAGTTTTAATCTTTCGCAGTTTTTATCGCGTATCGTTGTTCCACCACTTAGTCCAAAAATACTTGTCTGCATGGCACCAGAAACGCCCGTTACGCAAACATCCGAATTATTCACAACAACACTCGGAGAACTGGCAGTAGAGGGGGTTTTGTCAACCACGGTATTTCCGGTAGACGTGCTTACCGTATTCGAACTACTTGATACCGTACTCGACACTGTTGATGACGTTACAGTGTCTACTGCATGAACAGATGTTAGCCCAGCCGTTATAGCTAGTATACCTCCAGCTACCACGGTGGCCCGTATTATGTTCGTGCGTTTCACTTCATAGATTCTGGCCTAGATGACGTTTTTCTCTTTCAAAATGAAAGCAACGCCGCCACCTACAATGCCAGCCCATATTAGAAGAGGTTGCGAAAATATAATGCCCACACCCATCACAATGCCGCCTATAGCCGCATAACTTGACGGCTCCTTCATGCGGTCTGTTACCCACTCAACCATTAATTCTCTCCTCAACAATTTATGTACCTGCCGCCTCTTTGAGCAGCGCCCATACCCCTTTTCATTCCTTTGACCTTTTTGGCCTTTGAAACATTGGGGGTATTTTCTTTTTTAGGACCGTTATAAGAAACGAAGCCTTGATTTTTTACCTCAATTCCTCCACGTATTTTTCCTACAGACATAGCCTTCTCCTATCCTTGCTCTTGTCTTTGTTTCATTATCTCACGCTCTTTTGCCGCATCTATACGCGCTTGTACTATATCCTCAGAAGATTGAATGCGGTCCGCGCCAAGTTGAGCGTTTTGCTCCGCTTTCTGCCTGTCAAGATCCAATCTTGCCTGATCCATTTGGGCTTCGTTCTGATCTCTTTGAGCCCGTAGCTGCAAGTCTTGCTCTTTTAGAGCTATTAATGGATCCGGCCCTTCTTGACCTTGACCACTTATCTGGGCGCTAAGAGCTTTAACCTCCTGCATCCCCTGTGCAATAAGATTAGCAACTGCGGCTTCAATTTCCAAGGCCTGTTCTGGACTTGGCGGTTGTCCTTGAAGTTGTTGTGAAAATTGAGCGAAAACCTGTTCTTTAGATTTTAATGAAACGTGCTCCATAATATGCTTTTGCAAAGATATAGCAACTTGTGGCTGCTGCCCGACTGTTGCAGAAGAACCAAAAACCAAGTGAGCCATTATATGAGCATCGTGATTTTGCCCTTGGAAAGGTACTAAAGGCAGGTTGTCTAACGCTTCAGAGTTCTCTACCGCTGGATCTTTCGGAACCGGATCTCCTTCGTCTACAGGTTTAAGAATAGAATCTACATCCTTGACACCAACCGCTCTATACATACGACGGAACGCTTCATGGAGGTTATGCAAATCCGGGGCAGACTGAGCCAGTTGGAGTTCCGTCTGTGCAAGTGTGACTCTTTGCGCCATTGAGTAAATATTTGGATCGGAGACGGGAACAACGTCAACCCTATCATCAAAATCCTCCGCTTTTATTGTTCGCTCTGCGCCGACTACATCATAAGGGTATTCTGGAGGTAGATACTGTCCAAATACCTTGGCTAAAAGATCAAACTCTTCTTTCTGGGCATAGTGCATCCGCTTGTGTATTGCGGACATAACTTTTGCGCCCTGCTCCAAAAGAGCAATGGTTGTACCGACTGGTGCCTGCTGATTTCCGTCACCAACCTGAAGATTGGATACGGCTGCAAAGCGTTGCCCAGCCTCTACGCAGAAACCCATTAACTGGAACAAAGTTTGATCCGCACCCTTATAGGGAAGCAGCATTAAGGAATCACGAATCGCGCCTCCTGGTGCGTCTACGTCTCTAAACTCACCCGGCGATAGAGGATCGTCGTCATTGCGTATACGCAAACCACGGGCCTTAAATCCAGCAGGCAGATTGGAAAGAGTGCCTGCATCAATAAGCTGTCGAAGTGCAGCCGTTGCCGTGCGGCTCAGACCGCCAATCATGTGTATCAAGCCAAGACCGTAAAAACCAAACCCCGGTAAAAACTTGAAATGCACAAAATATTGTGTCTTTTTCTTTTCCGAATCATCTGGATCGTAGTTGCGACGGATGCTTAAAACCTTCCCGTTGTTTTCAGAAACAGTCACAACATAGGGAAGCTTAATGCCCGTAGGCTCTCCGGAACCATCTGTGTCTTCGTATCCTTCAAGATCCAAATTGACGTGGCATTCGAGAAGCGTGACATCCGTGTCGAGATACGTGGGCTCTACTCCGGTAATATCATCCATCTCTTCTCTAACCTGAGAAGGGTCTGTTTGATCCGCTCGAACAGGAACATCGCTGTAAAAACCTGCAATCTGTTTTTTGCGAAGCTCGTTTTCCGTTATCTGAATAACGTGCGTTACATTTTCGGCGGTCTCCAAATCTGTTGCCGTGTACGGGACAACCAACTGCTCCGCAGGAACAAATTTACTTACCGCTCTTCCAAGGAATTCATCATAATAGATTTTTTTAAATGTAGATCCGGATAGCGGTAAGTAAAACAGCATTTGATCGAACTCAGGAGTATACTCCTTCATCACACAAGTGATTTGGTAGTTCATAAAATGACGTACACGTTCTGCCTGATCTTCCACATCAGGGGTTGATTTACCAACTATCTCAGTGCGAACAGGCCCTCCGGAAGGCAACAACTCGCCAAAAGCCTGCGCTTGGAACTGTGTAACAGATTCTGCTAAAAGCGGATGCGTTACACCTGTTGCACCACGAAAAGGTTCTGATCGTTCTTCGTATTTAAAACCAAGAA
>Ga0208919_1001645_pt1 | contig 12514 bp, 15 predicted proteins | sample 4_EtaG_FD_184076 | JGI IMG/M metagenome (GOLD analysis project Ga0208919, IMG submission 184076) | Marine viral communities from the Subarctic Pacific Ocean - 4_ETSP_OMZ_AT15127 metaG (SPAdes) (version 3) | ecosystem: Environmental > Aquatic > Marine > Oceanic | place: Pacific Ocean | collected...
CAGCCCGAAGATCTCTTAATATCTTATTTCAAGAATGGGGTAATAGAGGTATTCACTATTGGGAAATAGGAGAACTTAATCTTGATTTAATTGAAGGACAAGCAGAGTATAAATTTTTTAGATCAAGTGGTGATGGAACAAGTGCTACTTCTACACCAAATGGTGTATATGGAATATCCGATGTTCTTGAAGCACAATTAAGATCTAATAGAACACAAACAACTCAATCAGATAGTCCCATGACTAAAGTTGACAGATCAACTTACGCAGCTTTTTCTAATAAACTTTCTAAAGGTACACCTAATCAATATTGGGTTCAAAGATTTATAGATCATGTAAGTATTAGTGTTTACCCTACACCTGATTCAACTAATGCGTCTAAAGATATGCATTTTTATTACATAAAAAGAATTCAAGATATAGGAGACTATACAAATGCAACTGATTTACCATTTAGATTTGTGCCTTGTATGGTATCAGGTCTTGCATTTTACTTAGCACAAAAATATCAACCACAAATGGTACAAGCTATGAAACTTTATTATGAAGATGAATTAGCAAGAGCATTAGCAGAGGATGGGTCAGCTTCGAGTACATATATTACCCCTAAAGTTTATTACCCAGGAACATAATGGCAAATTACGCATCAGGTAAACGTTCAAAAGCAATATCAGATAGATCAGGTATGGAATTTCCGTATAAAGAAATGGTTAGAGAATGGAATGGATCTCTTGTTCACATATCTGAATTTGAACCAAAGCAACCACAATTAGAGCCAAAACCACATGGAGCAGATGCGATAGCTTTAAAACATGTAAGAACAGATAGAACAGAACCGGCTACGACGGTTAGAATACCCAACGATGGTTTTGAAACTTATGAAGCAGGTTCTAGAATTATAAATGTTTTTTCTCCAGGTCATGGTTTAGTTAACGGAACAACATATAGGTTTAGAGGTCCACCAACAATTTCTGCAGGTGGAAATACTTTTCAATATTCTAATCCTGAAAGTTTTGATGGAATTACAGGTGTTAATATTGCAAAATCAACAGGTTACGCTATTACAACTGGATTATACAAAAACGATGCACGAATAACAACAGATTATTCTACGTCCAATTATTTTCATTTTACAGTTGACACAGATACTGCTACAAGTGGTAGTATAAAAGGAGGAGGTTATGGTTGTTCTGTTGGACCCGTAACAATAGAAGCATGATAAATAAAATTTGGAATTGGATTAAAAATATATTTAAACCTGAAAAACAAGACCCTCATCTTACTTTGTATGAAGAGGTAAAAAGTTATTGTAACGAACACAATAAATATAAACATCGTTGCCCTAAATGTAGGGAACTAGCAGGAGTAAAATAATGGCTGGATTAAGTGCATCAGGATTAAAAACACAAATAAGAAGTTATACCGAAACAGACTCTAATGTTTTATCAGATTCTGTTTTAGAAAACATTATTTTAAATGCACAATACAGAATTTTTAGAGATGTACCTATTGATGCAGATAGAAAACAACAAGAGGGTAATTTAGTTACAGGTCAAGAAACAATTAATGCTCCAGCAGGAGCTGTATTTATTAGAGGAATACAGGTTTATGATTCTACTTCAGCTATAACTGGACCCAATGTGTGGTTAGAAAAAAAAGATATTACATATCTACAAGAATATGTGTCTTCAACAGCATCTGCTCAAAGAGGTCAACCAAAATATTATGCTATGTTTGGAGGTGGTACAGGAGAGTCTGATACTACATCAGGGAGAATGATGTTTGCTCCAGTTCCTGATACTACATATAAATTTAGAGTTCATTACAATGCAGCACCAGCATTGTTAGAAAATAATGACACTAATTATATCAGTCTTAACTTTCCAAATGGGCTTTTATATTGCTGTTTGTCAGAAGCATATGGCTTTTTAAAAGGTCCGATAGACATGTTGACATTATATGAAAATAAATATAAACAAGAGGTACAGAAGTTTGCTCAAGAGCAAGTTGGTAGAAGACGAAGAGACGACTATACTGATGGCGCTGTTCGTTTACAAATTAACTCAGCAAACCCGTAGGAGAATAAATTATGGCAATATCATCAGCAATTTGTAACAGCTTTAAACAAGAGATTTTAGTTGGTACACATAATTTCACTGCATCTAGTGGTGATACATTTAAAATAGCTTTATTTACAAGTGATGCATCTTTAGGTGCTGGAACTACAGCTTATTCAACATCAAATGAAATTTCAAACACATCAGGATCTGCATATTCTGCAGGTGGTGCAACATTAACAAGTGTTACTCCAGCTTTATCTGGATCAACTGCAGTTTGTGATTTTGCAGACGTAAGTTATACTTCTGCTTCTTTTACAGCCAATGGTGCATTAATTTATAATGACGATCAATCTGACAAAGCTGTTGCTGTTATCGCATTTGGTGGTGACAAAACAGTTTCTTCTGGAACATTTACAATTCAATTTCCAACAGCAGACGCAAGTAACGCAATCATTCGTATAGCGTAAGGAGGCACTCCTTATGGCATCTACCTGGGGTACTAACACTTGGGGATCAAACGAATGGCAAGATAATGTCATTACAGTTTCATTAACAGGTATATCTGCAACTACATCTTTAGGTAGCTCTAAAGAATTTAACGAAACAGGTTGGGGAAGATTAGCTTGGAACGATGCTGATTGGGGTGAAGGTGCTGACGAAACTATATCTGTAACCGGTTTAGAAATAACAGCATCACCTGGATCTATAACAACTGGCATAGGTGTTTTATTAGAGATGATTGGTTCCAATCATTCTTTAACTTCTAGTGTAGGTAATCCAACTGTTTTCGGTGAAATTGGTGTTCCATTAACAGGAGTATCTGCAGAGTTTGCAACACCAACAATGTCATATGTTGGAACTTTAGTTGGTTGGGGTAGAGATGGTTGGAGTGAATTAAGTTGGGGTGAATCTCCAAATCAAGTTATTCCATTAGTAGGTCAAGAGTTAACATCTACTGTAGATGCACCTACTTTAGAATTTGCATACGAATTATCTGGTCAAGAAGCTACAACAAGTGTTGGTAGTGTTAGCTTTGTAATAAGTCCTACCATTGCTGTTTCTGGACAATCTTCTACTTCTTCTTTAGGAACTTTAGGAGTTGCTTTTGGTGTAAGCACAGAACCTGTTACAGGAGTGGCTGCAACATCTTCTACAGGAACTTTAGGATTAGAGTTTGGTCCAAGTGCAATTACCGGAGTATCCGCAACTTCTTCTGTAGGAGATTTAGAAATTGGTTCTGTTGAATTAATAAATTTAACAGGTGTTTCTGCAACCTCTTCTGTAGGATCAATATCTCCAGCTGATGTGGTTGGTTTAACAGGTGTTTCTTCTACATCTTCTGTAGGATCTATTTCACCTGTAGAAATGGTACAAGGATTAGTAACAGATCCTCTTACATCTACTGTAGGTTTACTTGGAATACAGGCTTACGCTAATATTGACACTGGTTCAAATACAAGCTATAGTAATGTTTCAACAGGCTCGAATGATACATATTCAGATGTTGCAACTGGATCAAATACAAGTTATAGTGACGCTGCATAGGAGATAAAAATTTATGGCATCTACATACACACCTTTAGGAGTTGAACTTCAAGCAACTGGTGAAAACGCTGGTACATGGGGAACAAAAACTAATACTAATTTACAACTTATAGAACAAATCACAGGTGGTTTTACAACACAAGCTGTATCAGATTCAGGAGATACAACTCTTTCAGTGTCGGATGGATCAACTGGTGCAACTCTTGCACACAGAGTAATAGAATTTACTGGAACTATTTCAGCATCTAGAAACGTTACTATTCCTTTAGATGTTCAAACTTTTTATGTATTAAAAAATTCTACAAGTGGATCACAAAACGTAGTATTCAAATATGTTTCAGGATCAGGAGATAGTGTAACTCTTGCTCCAGGTGCAGTAAAAATGGTTTATGCTACAGCGAACGATGGCACTAATCCAGACATTGATGACACAGGATTTATAACTGCATCATCAACAGATACTTTAACAAACAAAACTTTAACAGCTCCTAAAATTGCAGACGCAGGTTTTATTGCAGATGCAAATGGAAATGAGCAGATTATATTTCAAACAACATCTTCAGCAGTAAATGAATTAGAAGTAACTAATGCTGCAACAGGTAATCCACCGATTATAGGAGCAAGTGGAGAAACTAACGTTGATATTCATATTAAACCAAAAGGTTCTGGAGAAACTAGAGTGGGAACAGGTGCAGCAGATGCAACTATAACTTCTAGTGGTGCTCACAATCTTATATTAGATACTAATTCAGGAACAAACTCAGGTGTAATTACAATTGTAGATGGTGCAAATGGCAACATTACAATTACGCCAAATGGATCAGGAAATATTGTTCTTGATGGGCTTACTTTTCCAAACGCTGATGGATCAGCAAATCAAGCCCTAGTTACAAACGGTTCTGGAACTTTAAGCTTTGCAGCAGCAGGAATTACAACAGGAAAAGCTATTGCAATGGCTTTAGTTTTCGGTTAAAAGGACAACAGGAGAATATAAAATATGGCCGCACCAAATCTAGTAAACGTAGCAACAATAACAGCAAAGTCTGTTCAAGCAACGTTAAACACAACTTTAACAACTGAAATTTTAGCAAACGCATCGTCTTCAGGAAAAGTATTTAAAATAAATACAATTATCGTAGCAAACATTGATGGTTCAAGTGCTGCTGATGCATCTGTTTTTATAACTAAATCAGGTGGATCACCTGTTGCATTTGCAAGTACAATATCAGTTCCAGCTGATGCAACATTAGTTGTAATTGATAAAAACTCATCTCTATACCTTGAAGAAGGAGACAATATAGAAGCAGGTGCAAGTGCAAACTCAGACCTTACTATCACAATAAGTTACGAGGAACTAAGTTAAGGGAGGTAATTAGCTGTGGCTTCTAATGGCGGCATTATCGGACCTGTAGTTGAACCGACATTATCTTCTACCAATGGTGGAGACAAGATAACTACATTTACATCTTCAGGAACTTTTAAAGTAAGCGGAAACAATGGACCAAAAGCAGTTCACTATCTAGTAGTAGCTGGTGGTGGAAATGCTGGTGGTGGCGCTAACCCTAATAATCATTTAACAGGAGCTGGAGGCGGTGGAGCTGGAGGGTTTAGAACTTCTTTTCCAGGAGGAACCGCATTAACAATTCCAGGAACAACACCTGTTACTGTTGGTGGATCTGCAAGTAATTCAACTTTTGGACCTATCACTAGTAATGGAGGTGGCTTTGGTGCAGATAACACAACTTCTAACGCAGGCTCTACAGGAGGAACTGGAGGATCTGGTGGTGGAGGTGGAAAATATAATTATGGTGGAAACCCAGGTGGCTCTGGAAATGAAGGTAGTTTTCCATCACCTGAAGGAAATGATGGTGGAGATTGTAATGCTTCTGGTCAACCTTCACCAGGAACTAAAGGCGCTTCTGCTGGAGGTGGAGGAGCTGGTGGATCTGGTTCAAGTGTTACTTGGAACACTTCTACTGCGCAAGCAGGAAATGGTGGAGCTGGTACAGCTAATTCAATTTCAGGCGCTTCTGTAACTTACGCAGGTGGCGGTGGTGGTGTCGCTGGTAATGCAAGTGCTGGACCTTATGTTTTTGGAACTGGAGGATCTGGTGGTGGTGGTACAGCTCCGGATCGTCACGGTGCAGCAGGAACAGACGGCCTTGGTGGCGGAGCTAGTGGAGCAGCTGGACCAAACCCTGGTTCTCTTGCAAATGTTGGAGGAAGTGGTGTCGTAATTACAAGAGAAACAGATTGTGTATATGTAAGTTCTGGAGTTTGGTCCATGGATGATGTTTTTGAATATAGAAAGGCAAGTACTTGGGCGGATTAAATATGGCAGATTTTGCAGAAATAAGATCAGATAATAACGAAGTTCTTAGAGTAGTAAGAATATCAGATGATGATGTTGCTGCTTATGGTGGAGATTTATCTACTGAAGCTGAGACTTGGGTTGCTGATTTTATCGCACAAGATCCAAAGATTTTAAGTACATTAGGAACATATCCTGAAACATATTGGAAACAAACTTTTAAAGATGGAAGTCAAAGAAGAAATATGGCTATGGTAGATCATAAATATTATCCAGAGCACGATGGATTTGAACCACCGCGTCCTGGATATCCTGGCCCAAATGAAAATTATACTTTTAATACGACCACTTGGAGATGGGAGGAAATAGAATAATGGCTCATTTCGCAAAATTAGATGAAAACAATATCGTAGTAGAAGTCAACGTTATAGACAATCAAGAGGTTGAAAATAATGGTGGAGATAAATCTACACAAGCTGAACAATATGTATCAGATACTTATGGAGGTGGTACATGGAAACAAACATCTTACAATACAAATATTGGAAAATATTATGATCCTGAAACAGGGTTAGAAGCTGAAGATCAAAGCAAAGCTTATAGAAAAAATTACGCAGGAATAGGGTATATTTATCATTCAGATATAGATGCATTTAGTCCACCACAACCACACGCATCATGGACATTACATTCAACAACAGCAAGATGGCAGCCACCAGTTCAATTTCCAACTATAACTACTACAGGCACAACTTTAACAGGACCTTTAGGTGTTTCTTATGAACAAACTTATGATTATTATTGGGACGAAGATAATACTAGATGGAAAGCAGATGTTAGAGATGTTAATGGTGTTATCATAAGTAAACATATTTGGAACGCAACAGATTTACAATGGGAGAACGACAATGCCTAAAGGAAACGGTGGAGTCATTGGAGTTAACAATGATCCTATTTCAGAATTAATAACTAGATTTACAAGTAACGGAACTTTTACATCAAGACCAACCACATCAAATGCAGGAGTATTTGTAGCTGGTGCTGGTGGAGGTGGAGGTGGGGGTAACTCACCAAATAACAAAAACGGTGGTGCAGGTGGAGGTGGTTTTATTCTTGTGCCTAGTTTATCCGTTGGTGCAGGAACACCCATAGCCGTATCCATAGGAGCAGGCGGTTCAACCGATGCAGGTGGTGGTAATACTACTTTTGGATCTGAACCTAACCCTTATTATTTAATTGCCAGAGGTGGCGGTTCTGGTGGAGCTACTCCAGGAGATGCCGGAGGACCTGGTGGATCAGGTGGAGGTGGCGGAGGCCCGGGGCCAAGCGTCGCTGCGGGTGGTAGTGCTACTCAACCAAGTCAACCTGGAAATTCAGGAACTTTCGGAAGTGGTAATGCAGGAGCAGGACCTTCTTCAGGACCTGGTAATATAGGTGGTAACGGTGGAGGAGGTGCTGGCGCAGCAGGTACTTCTACAGGACCAGGTGGAGGAAATTATTCTGGTGGAAACGGTGGTGCTGGAGAGGATGTAAGACCAGTATTTGGACCAAGTCAACCTTGGTATATTACATCAACTTCTCAAGATGGATTTTTCTGTGGAGGAGGAGGAGGTGGACCTCAAGCTGCCTATCCGCCAACACAAAGAGGTGAAGGAGGAAAAGGAGGAGGAAGTCCAGCTAGTCCTTTTACAGCTAACCCAAGTTTTCCTGCTTATCACAATACAAGTGGTTCCGTGGCTAATTCTGGTGGCGGTGGTGGTCAAAAAAGATCTGGAGGTTCAGGACAAGTTGTTGTTAAAGAACCAGGTTCAGCACCAGGAGTATGGTCGTTAAAATCTCAGTTTGCTGCTAGAAAATCAGACATTTGGCCTTCGTAAGTCTAGACTTTATTTATATATAATATATAAAGTTGTTATAAAGACATGAATCTTAAATATAGTTATTGGTATTTTAAATCTGCATTACCTAGTCATTTTTGTGACAATTTAATAGAGTTTGGTAATTCTAAAAAAGAACAATTAGGAGTTACTGGTGGTATTAATACAAAAGAACAAAAACAAATCGTATCTGAAAAAGATTTAAAAGAAACAGAATTAAAAGATTTAAAACAAAAACGTAATTCAAATATTGTTTGGTTAAATGAATTATGGCTATATAGATATATTCATTATTTTGTTAGGGTAGCTAATCATAATTCTGGTTGGAATTTTCAATGGGATGTTTCTGAACATGCTCAATTTACTAAATATAAATTAAATCAATTTTATGATTGGCATTGTGACAGTTGGAAAGAGCCTTATAATGAAGGACATGATCTAAAAGGTAAAATTAGAAAACTATCTGTAACTTGTTCTTTATCCGATCCAAAAGATTATAAGGGTGGAGAGTTTGAATTTAAATTTCAAAATGATAAAGATGGAGACGATCATAATCAAATTTGCACTGAAATAATACCTAAAGGTTCTATTGTCGTATTTCCTTCTTTTACATATCACAGGGTAAAACCAGTAACTGAAGGAACTCGTTATTCGTTAGTAATGTGGAATTGTGGTGATCCTTGGAAATGAACATTTATTTTTTAACAGGGATGCCTAGAGCAGGTAATACTTTATTTGGATCTTTAATGAACCAAAATCCAAATGTTAAAGTAAGTCCAAATAGTGTTAATGCTTTGTTAATAAGAAATATATTAAAAATTAAACATGAACAATTGTTTAAAAATTTTCCTGACCATAAAGCAGTAGATAACATTATTAATAATTATTTTAAAAATTATTATGAACACTATAATTGTAAAAATATATTAGACAGAGCACCTTGGGGTCTTCCTGAATATCATTTATTTTTAAAACAAATAATTAAAAATAGAAAATACGTTATTTTATATAGACCTTTTTTAGAAGTTCTAGCTTCTTTTGTTGTAAAAGATAAACCAACAGACATAGAAAATTATTGTTATGAAGTAATTCAAGGAAAATGGTCTTCTATTGTAATGGATAATTTAATATCTATTCAAAACATAGTAAAAGAAAAAGAAAATTATATCATTGTGCATTATAAAAATTTAATAAAAGAACCTAGTGTTCAATTAAAAAAAGTTTGTAATTTTTTAAATATAGAATTTATAGAACCTAATTATAATAATATTGAACAGTTTAATATTAATGAAATAAAATATGATGATTCTGTGTTGTCTAGTAATTTTCACACTATCAATACTAATGGTATACAAGACAAAAAAACTATAGTAGAAGATATATTACCTGAAAGTATAATAAATAAATATAAAAATTTTGATGTTAGATTTTAAACAACATAAATACACAATAATTAAATCGGCCATATCAAAAGAAATAGCTGATTTTAGTTATGAATATCTTTTACTAAAAAGAAAAGTTGCAAGAACTTTATTTGATACAAAGTGGATTCCACCTTTTGAAACTATGTTAGGTGTTTGGAACGACGAACAAGTACCTGAAACCTACTCTCACTATGCAGATATATTAATGGAAACATTATTAGAAAAAGTAAAACCTGTAATGGAAGAGAAAACAGGTTTAGAATTATTACCAACGTATGCTTATGCAAGAATATATAAAAAAGGTGATGTTCTTCATAGACACAAAGATAGAATGTCTTGTGAAATATCTACTACGATGAATTTAGGAGGAGACAGTTGGCCAATATATTTAGAGCCTGACGAAACTAAAGGTGGCCACGAAGAAGATGGAGTCTATAAATCTGAAAACACACAAGGCATAAAAGTAGATTTAGAGCCTGGAGATATGTTAGTTTATTCTGGATGTATATTAGAACACTGGAGAGAAAAGTTTGAAGGAGATAATTGTGCTCAAGTATTTTTACATTACAATAATATAGCTACTCAAGGTGAAACTAATAAATACGATGGTCGACCTCATTTAGGTTTACCTTCTAATTTTAAAAATGTCTAATTTTATATATCAATTTAATATAGACAAATCTATTTGTAATGAATTAATTAAACATCACATAGATAGTAATAAAAAATCTCCAGGTTGTGTTACTGGAGGTATTGTTAATAAAGACTTAAAAGATTCTATTGATTTAAGTATATACCCTAATAATGAACTTTCTTTTGTAAAAAAATACTATAAAGAATTAGAAAAAGGTTTGTATCAGTATTTAGATATACATAATATTTTAAAAGAAAAAATAAGTTTACACACTAAAGAGTCATTTATAATACAACACTATTATCCTAAAGGAGGATTTAAAACTTGGCATTTTGAAAGGTCGGATGTAAAAGAACCTATGATAAGTAGAACTTTAGTGTTTATGACTTATTTAAATGACGTTACAGATCAAGGTGAAACAGAGTGGTATTATCAAAAACTTAAAATAAAACCTTTAAAAGGTTTATCTGTTATTTGGCCAGCTGATTGGACTCACACCCATAGAGGAATACCCTCTCCTACTCAAGAAAAGTATATTGCAACTGGGTGGTTTAATATGATATAAGATCCTATCAAAATAGGATTAATATGCTACAAAAGATAGGATTTCAGCCAGGTATCAATAAACAAATTACAGAAACCGGAGCAGAAGGTCAATGGGTTGATTGTGATAATGTTAGGTTTAGATATGGTACACCTGAAAAAATAGGTGGTTGGAAACAATTAGGTGGTTCAAATGATTTGACTGGAGCAGGTAGAGGATTACATCATTTTGTTAGTTCTACATCTATTAAATACTCTATCATAGGAACTAATAGAATTTTATATGTATATTCTGGAGGTGTGTTTTATGACATACACCCAATTAAAACTACAACAACTCTTTCAAATGCATTTACTACGACTAATGGATCAGCAGTCGTTACATTAACTTTTTCTACTTCACACAGTATAGAAGCTGGTGATATTATATTATTAGATAATTTTTCTACAATTACAAACTCTAATTTTAGTGCATCTGATTTTGATGATAAAAAATTTATGGTAACAAGTGTGCCATCAGCAACTACTCTTACAATTACAATGCCATCAAATGAAAGTGGATCTGGTGCAACTACATCAGGTGGTATACGAGTTCAACATTATTATCCTGTTGGTCCAGCGGTACAAGCAAAAGGTTTTGGTTGGTCATTAGGAACTTGGGGTGGAGAAGAGATTGGAGCATCTATAACTACTTTAAATGGTGCTTTAGGAGATAACACTGCTGGAACAGGTGGATCAGGAACTTCTATTACAGTTGCTGATGCTTCGCAGTTTCCAACTTCAGGTACAAATTTTATTCAGGTAGGTTCAGAAGAAATATCTTACACAGGTGTTTCTGGAAACGATTTAACAGGTATAACAAGAGCAGTTAGAGGAACTACAAGAGCTGCACACAGTGATGGAGCAACAGTAACAAATTCTACTGATTATGTTGCATGGGGTGAAGCTGCATCAGGAGACTTGGTCCTTGAACCAGGGATGTGGTCATTAGATAATTTTGGTGACAAAGCTATTTGTTTAATTCATGACAGTGCTGTATTTGAATGGAACTCTGCTGCAACAAATGCAACAAATAATAGAGCAACGATTATATCTGGTGCACCTACTGCATCAAGACACATGGTTGTATCTACACCGGATCGTCACTTAGTATTTTTTGGAACAGAAACAACGATAGGTGATACCACAACACAAGACGATATGTTTATTAGATTTTCGGATCAAGAAGATATAAATACTTACACGCCTACAGCAACCAATACAGCTGGTACACAAAGACTGGCCGACGGATCACAGATCAGAGGAGCTATTAGAGGTAGAGATGCAATCTATGTTTGGACTGATACAGCGTTATTTACACAACGTTTTGTTGGTCAACCATTTACGTTTGCATTTGCACAAGTTGGAACTAACTGTGGACTTCTTGGACAAAACGCATGTGTTGAAGTAGATGGTGCTGCATACTGGATGTCAGAGAATGGTTTTTTTAGATACGCTGGTAAATTAGAATCACTACCATGTTTAGTAGAAGATTTTGTATTTGATGATATTAACGTAGAATCTGGTAACCAAATGATATCAGCAGGGTTAAATAATTTATTTGGTGAAGTTATTTGGTTTTATCCAACATCAACATCTTCTGTCGTAAACAGAATGGTTGCATATAATTATTTTGATTCATCACCACAAAGACCAGTGTGGACTGTAGGCACACTAGCTAGAACAATGTGGAAAGATTCAGCCATATTTGGTTTACCACATGCTTTATTTTACGAAGCAGGTGATGACGCATCTTTTGATGTTGTAGGAAACACAGAAGGTAAAACAACGTACTATGAACACGAAACAGGGACTGATCAAATTAGAGGTGGTACAACAACTGCAATTACTGCTAATATATTATCAGGAGATTTTGACATCACACAACAAAGAGCCTCCGCTACAGGACAATCAACAGGTGTTGCAACTTTTAGAGGAGATGGTGAATTTATAATGAAGATAAGAAGATTTATACCAGACTTTATATCACAAACTGGATCTACTAGAGTTACATTAAATGTAAGAAATTTTCCAAATGATACGGCTGCAAGTTCGTCATTAGGTCCATTTGATATTACAAC
>Ga0208919_1001648_pt1 | contig 12506 bp, 23 predicted proteins | sample 4_EtaG_FD_184076 | JGI IMG/M metagenome (GOLD analysis project Ga0208919, IMG submission 184076) | Marine viral communities from the Subarctic Pacific Ocean - 4_ETSP_OMZ_AT15127 metaG (SPAdes) (version 3) | ecosystem: Environmental > Aquatic > Marine > Oceanic | place: Pacific Ocean | collected...
ACGTGAGGCATACAGACGTATGTACCAAGCGATGGGTGTAGATAATATTGATGCAATATTAAAACCAGATCAAAATCAACCAGCACCGATGAGTCCTGCAATTGAAAATGCCATGGCCATGAAAAGTAAACCATTAAAAGTATTTCCACAGCAAGACCATCAAGCACATATGAAAGCACACGCTGAATTTATGTTTACAAGAATGGTGCAAATTAATCCACCATTGTATTCTATGTTACAATCACATATGTCAGAGCACATTGCTGCGATGGCAGGAACACAAGTGCAAAAACAATTTGCTGAACAAGAACAAAAATTACAAATGGCTATGCAACAAAATCAAGCTAATCCTCAAGTCATGCAACAATTACAAATGCAAGCACAACAAATGGCTGTTGAGAAAGCAAATGCAATTGCAAAAATAGAAGCTGATGTAACAACTCAACTTGCAAGAGATGAGGAAGAAAGAACTAAACGTGAGCAACAAGATCCTCTTGTTAAATTAAAACAACAAGAAATTGATTTACGTGCAGCAGAAGCAATGATGCGCCAACAAGATGCACAAACTAAAACAACTATGGATGCGGCAAAACTTGACATGGATCGCGATAAGATAGAAGCTGACACAACCATTAAATTAATGGAAACAGCTAATCGTATTGAAGATAGTGCTGCAAAAGATGCATTAGGCAATCTAAAAGAAAATATTGCTTTGACAAAAGAAGCAATGAAAAACGAAACAACAGTGGAGGCAAATGGTAGACGAGGTAAGCAAAGTCAAGACGATCAGTGATGCAATGCAAGAAATTGATGAACTTGCAAAGTCTTTATCTAGCAAATCAGACGACAATTTGTTGATTTGCGCAGCTTTATTAGCCGTGACTAGACAACATTATATTGAAGCTTTAGGTGTCGAACAGACTTCCTTTATCTTTCAATCTGTTGTAGAGTCCTTCGACTATTATAATGGGTATGGGGAAAACTTAGATGTCCCTGTAACAATACACTAGGAGGTAACTATGAAGTTATTACAAGACCTATGGACACACTTAAAAGAGTGGAGCGATTGGGGTATGAAAGACTGGATTAAAGCCGGTATCGTAGCCATAATCGTAATTATTGTTCTACAGTCAATAATGGGTGCTTAATGAAACCATTTGTTGACAGACAAACGAAGTATATGAATCTTCAAAAAGCTGCACGTCAAGAGCGTGCAGCTGAAGAACGTAACTTCATGAAAAACTTCAATCCCAATACAGCGGAGCGTGAAGATTTTACAAGATTCAGAGAAAACTTAAAAGAGCAGGCTTTAAAACTTGCAAATGCACGTCCTGATGGTGGCATTATGGGCGCTAAAAATGCAGAGATATTTAGATCATTATATGATGATCCATATAGAAAAATGATGGGTCAATACTTGATGACAAATCCAAAAGATTATCAAGAAAACTTTCCTATTTCTTACGGCATACAAAGAATGATTCCACAAGCTGGTAAAGCACTTATCAGTGGTTTATCTGGAATTCCAATGTTAGGTGCCATGATACCAAAACAAGCAAACGAATTATTAGGTGATCTAAGCTATTTAGATTACAGACCAACAAGATTAGGCACACCAGAAGGTGAAGTCATGCGTGAAGCTTACACATCGCCAGCAGGTTTTGAATATCCAGAAGTATTATCTACTGGTGCAGCTGAAGATTATTACGACCAATTCTTCCCAATGCAAGTACCAGATTACTTCTATCAGTTTATGGATAACGAAATGTTACCATACATACTAGGCATGAGATAATGGTAAATCCACATTCTGATAAAAAGAAACCAACAGGAACTACATATGGGCCAGCAGGAATGGGTTTTTCTCCACCAAAACCTAAACCAATTATAGATGTTAACCAACAAAACGAAAGCAATGAAAATAATAATCAAGGCATAACTACACTAGCTCCTACATCAACGTCACAAATGCAAACTGGATTTGGTAGTTTTTTTGGAGCTAATTCCGGCAGTACAGGATCAAGTCCATTAGTTCAAGAAACTCTTAAAAAAATTTTTGAAAAAGCTATAGAGGACGCGAAAGATCAAGCTCAAGAAGATAATCAACTTTATACAGCAGATATGCATAATCAAGCAATTGACGATGCTTTTGCTAATGTTTATCCTAATCTTCCTCAAATGGACAGAGATGATTTTATTAACATGGGTGGGGATAGTTATATTTACGATATGTTTGACAGTAATTTAACAGGTATACCTGAAGGACACACAGGTATAGAAAATCAATTTTATTTAGAGCCACAATTTGGTGGTGGAGGTGGAGGAAGAATTAATGTTGGTGGGGGCGGAGATTATGGCTCTTACCTAGGAGCAGGATTAGGTCGACGTCCAAAACAATTAGGAGATTCAGAAAATATACCAGCACATTTACGTATGCTTCAATACATGGTCAATGTGCATAAAGGCAACCCATACACAAAACTAGCCATGCGTAAAAAAGATGGCGGTTTAGCAACTTTAGTAGGAGATTAATATGTGGCATTTATTAGCAAAACCATTATTAGGCGTGGTAGCAGATGGAGTCAAAGGCTTCGTAGCGACTAAGAAATTAAATGGTGAAGTCAAGATTGCAAAAATTAAAGCAGAAAAAAAGAAACAAGAAGATATAGCAGCAGGCAAAATTAAATGGGAAGCATCAGCTGTGGATCAAATGAAAGGTTCGTGGAAAGACGAACTAATTTTAATTTGTTTATTGGCGCCAGCAATTGCAGTTTTCGTGCCTAGTTGGACACCACACATAAAAGAAGGCTTTGAAGCCTTGCATTCTTTACCAGATTATTATAAACATTTATTGTATTTAGCATGCTCAGTAAGTTTTGGCGTGAAGGCTGGACCTGCGGCAATGTCATTATTTAAAAAGGGGAAATAACTATGAAAAAAATAGATCCAAAAAAACAAAAAGGATTAGCTGCATTGAAGAAAAAGAAACCTGAAGTTGTAGCCAAAATGGGTTACAAGAAAAAAGGTGGTAAAGTCGTTGCTAAAATGGGTGGCGGTATGATGAAAAAAGATCCAAGTATGATGGGTTATAAAAGAGGAGGAAAGAAAAAGTAATGGGTAAATTATGTCCTAGAGGTAAAGCAGCAGCAAAAAGAAAATTTAAAGTATATCCTAGTGCATATGCAAATATGTACGCTAGTGCTGTATGTTCTGGTAAGGTTACACCTGGTGGCAAAAAGAAAAAAGCTTCAGGAGGTTATCACAATGATATATCACAAGGAAGAAAACAAGTTTCTAGTCAAAGAAAAGTTAATTTTAGCAATGGCGGCGCTAATATGATTTCTGCTGGCTGTGGCGCTGTAAAAGAAGGTAACAGGAAAAAAACTAAACTATTTACGTAATGGCTAAAAAAGGTCTACGTGAATGGGTTAAAGAAAAATGGGTGGATATTGGTGCACCTGATGGTAAAGGCGGATATAAACCTTGTGGTAGAAGCAAAGGTGAAAAAAGAAAAGGCTATCCTAAATGTGTACCATCATCAAAAGCAAGATCCATGAGTAAAGGTCAAAAAAGATCTGCAGTAGCTAGAAAAAGAGCTGCTGGTAACCCAGGTGGTAAACCAACAAACGTATCAACATTTACAAAGAAGAAAAAATCATGAAAAAAAATAACGTGAAGAAAGTAAAAAAAGTAATTAAAGGTTTGAAGAAAGCATCTAAATTACATGCAGGTCAAGCTAAAACTTTAAAAAGTATAGTGCGAAAAAAGAATGGCTAAAACACCAGCATGGCAAAGAAAAGCAGGAAAAAATCCTTCTGGTGGATTGAACAAAAAAGGCGTTGCATCTTATCGTGCAGCTAATCCTGGTTCTAAATTAAAAACTGCTGTAACAACAAAACCATCAAAATTAAAAAAAGGTTCCAAAGCTGCAAATAGACGTAAATCGTTTTGTGCAAGAATGGAAGGAATGAAAAAAAGAAGAACCAGTGCAAAGACAGCTAAAGATCCTAATTCTAGAATAAATAAATCTTTGCGTAAATGGAACTGTTAGTATATAGACCATTTTAATGAGAGATGAGACTGCGATTTATTTAATCCTCAAAAAGATTAGAGTACGCAAGGAAGAGTTGAAAGAAGTCATAGCAGCTGGATTACCTAGCTGGGATGAGTACAATAAAACCGTAGGCGAATATAAGGCCTATGCAATAATGGAACAGGAGATTCAAGACCTGCAGAAAGATGAGGAAAACAATGACGGAGAAAGAATTACCTAAACGTGTATTCGCGTTAGAGGAAAAAGATTTGTCAGTAGAAGCTGATGAAAACAACAAAGTAGCTGAAGAAAAAGAAAATAAATTTCTTAAAAAAATTCAACAAGAAGCTACAAAAGATATAGAACATTTACCTGACGAAAAAATTATAGAGCGTTTGCCAGACCCTACTGGTTGGCGTCTGTTAGTGTTGCCATACAAAGGACAAGGTAAAACTAAAGGTGGTGTAATATTAGCTGACCAAACAATGGAAGAGCGTAGTTATACAACAGTGACTGGTTTGGTTCTTAAAATAGGACCAGATTGTTACAAAGATGAAACGAGATATCCAAATGGACCATGGTGTAAGAAAGGAGACTGGATTATATTCGGTCGTTATGCTGGATCACGTTTTGGTATAGAAGGTGGTGAAGTGAGAATACTTAACGAAGACGAGATAATTGCTGTGGTAAAAGACCCAGAGGATATCTTGCAATACAAATAAACAGGAGAGGATAGATGCCTGCAGACGCGCAACCAAAGGTAGAGTCACAAGAAAGTGCTGAAGCCGTCATGGTAGATTTACCATCAGATGGACCATCAATAGATGTGGAACTACCAGAATCAAAAGAAAGTAAAGTAGAATCTCAACCACAAGATCAACAAGAAGTAATAGTTGAAGATAGTGCATCTCAAGGAGAGATGGAGGACTACGGCAAAAAAGTTCAATCAAGGATTGATAAATTAACCAAAAAGCTTAGAGAATCTGAACGAAGAGAACAAGCTGCAATTGAGTTTGCTCAAGGATTACAACAAGAGTCAACAAAATTAAAGCAAAAGACTCAGTTGTTAGACACAGGATATGTAAATGAATTTGCATCTCGTGTTGAAGCACAAACAGCAGAAGCTAAAAAACAGCTAAAAGATGCTATGGATACAGGTGATATAGATGCACAAGTAGAAGCACAGCAAAAAATAGCCCGTTTAGCAGTGGATGCTGATAGAGCAAAGAAAAGCTTAGATCAACGTGAAAGATTAAAAAAAGAAATGGAAGCACGTGGAGTTGATCCTAATCAACCTCAAATGCCTACACAACAACCTCAACCAGCTCCACAACCAGAAGCTCCACCAGATCCTAAGGCAGAAGCCTGGGCTGAAAAGAACGATTGGTTTGGAAGCGATGAACCTATGACACTCACATCTTTTTCAATTCATAGAAAATTAGTTGAAGAAGGATTTGACACGAAGTCAGATGAGTACTATAGTGAGATTGACAAAAGAATGAGGGACACGTTTCCTCATAAATTTGGCGAACAAGTTTTAACGCCCACGCAAACTGTGGCCTCCGCTAATCGGAGTACTCAATCGGCTAGGCGCAAAGGTACTGTGAGACTCACACCATCACAAGTTGCCATAGCTAAAAAATTAGGTGTGCCACTAAGCGAATATGCGAAGTACGTGAAGGAGTAGGCATATGAATACAAATAATAAAAATAAACTACCGTCACGCGAGTCAGAAATTAGGTCTAAAGGAGAGCGACCTAAGGTATGGACTCCACCGTCTCAGTTAGACGCACCACCTGCACCCAATGGCTTTAAGCACAGATGGGTAAGGGCCGAATCAGTAGGACAGATGGATCAAAAAAATGTTTCAGCTAGACTACGAGAAGGATGGGAATTTGTGAGAGCAGATGAATATCCGGAAATGGAATGGCCATCAATCGATACAGGTAGATATGAAGGTGTTATAGCTGTAGGAGGTTTAATGCTAGCAAGAATCCCTAATGAGATTGTTGAACAACGTAAAGCTTATTTTGCAAAACAAACGCAAGATAAAGATGATGCGATTGCAAACGATCCCATGAAAGATCAACATCCTAGCATGCCAATCTCGAAAGAGAGAAGTTCTCGCGTAACATTTGGTGGCAAGAAAACCTAATAAGTTTTTCTAACACATAGTTACACAAAATTAACACACTCGAGGTGAGTGTGTTATAACAATTATGTAAGGAGATAATCATGGCTAATAATAACGCGCCATTCGGTATGAGACCAGTAGGTAGATTAGGAAGCGCTCCGATGACACAAGGTACCTCTAAGTACAAAATTGCAGATGGCTACGGCACTGCGATTTTTAAAGGAGATATTGTAAAGCTAGTAGCTGCAGGAACAATACAATTAAGTGCTGTTACTGATGTTGCTAACGTTGGTGTTTTCAACGGTTGTTTCTATAATGATCCTACTACTAAAAAACCGACATTCTCAAATTATTATCCTGGAAGCATTACGCCTTCTAGTGGTGATATTGAGGCATTTGTCTATGACGATCCAAACATGCTTTTTGAAATTCAAGACAATGGAACTTTAGGTCAAACTGCTATCGGCGATAACGCTGATCACGTAGCTGGCACAGGTTCTACTGTTGATGGACAATCTAGAAACACGCTCGGTTCTGCCGCTGGTGCAACTGCGCAACTTAGAATAATCCGAATTTCAGAAGATCCCGATAATAGTGATATTGCTTCTGCGAACGCTAACTTTATTGTTAAGTTCAACGAACACCTTTATTACAATAACGGGGCAGGCGTATAAACCTAAGGAGATATTGAACAATGGTAATTTCAAGAATGCAATTGGTCAAAGAACTCGAACCAGGCTTAAACGCATTGTTTGGGTTAGAGTATGACCGATACGAAAACCAGCACACAGAAATTTTCGATGAGGAAAGTTCTGATCGTGCTTTTGAAGAAGAAGTAATGCTTGGTGGGTTTGCCAATGCAGCTGTAAAGCCTGAGGGTCAAGGTATTGTATACGAAGACGCTCAAGAAACTTTCACTGCAAGGTACACACACGAAACTGTTGCTTTGGCTTTCTCACTAACTGAAGAAGCTGTAGAGGATAACCTCTATGACAAAATCAGCACTAGATACACAAAAGCGTTAGCAAGATCTATGGCTAACACTAAGCAAATTAAAGCAGCAAACATATTGAACAATGCGTTCAATGCTAGTTTTGCTGGTGGTGATGGTAAGGAGCTTTGTGCTACTGACCACCCAACGCTAAGTGGAAACCAAAAGAACGAGCTATCGACTGCAGCTGACTTAAACGAAACTTCGCTTGAGCAGATGCTAATTGATATTGCTGATATGAAGGACGAAAGAGGAATGAAAATTGCTCTACAAGGAGTAAAAATGATTATTCCTGTTCAACTTCAGTTCGTTGCAGAAAGACTAATGAAATCTGCTGGAAGAGTTGGTACAGCTGATAATGATTTAAACGCAGTAAGAAACATGGGAATGGTTCCACAAGGTTATGTGGTAAACAACTTCCTAACTGATACTGATGCTTTTTTCATTAAAACTGATTCACCAAACGGCTTGAAACATTTTGTGAGAGCACCAATCAGAACTGCAATGGAAGGCGACTTCGATACTGGTAATGTAAGATACAAAGCTAGAGAGAGATATTCATTTGGATTCTCTGACTGGAGAGGTATTTTCGCTTCACCAGGAGCATAGACTTTAAGAGTGGGCGAAATTAGTTCGCCCACTCTACCTAGTAAATAGTTACCAAGGCTGGCTAGGCAGTACAGTATAGTGACGAGGTAACGAAAGCCCTATACAGGCAAAGGAGTATAACATGGCTACACATTTTAAAGGCCCAGTACTATTCTCAAATGCATCTGCATTTGAAAACTTAAAAATGTCAATGTGGCCTGATCAATTCACCTATATGGATGATTTTAATCAGGGTGCATTAGACGCAACACACAATTGGACTATCGTAAAAGATTCAGGTGCATCAGCAGCAATTGCAGCAGATGGCACAGGCGGTGAAGTAAATTTAACTTCAACAGCTACTACTGATAATGATGGTGCATCAATACAAGCAAAACAAGAATCTTTTGCATTACCTACATCAGCTGGTAAAAAATTATATTTTGAAACTAGAGTAAAAATATCAGATGCTACACAAACTGATTTCTTAGTTGGTTTTACAGAAGCTTTTACTACAAACCCAGAAAGCGCTTTGTTATCACAAAACGTTATTGGTTTTGTAAAAGTTGATGGTAGCGCTATTGTAAAAGGAACTACTGAATCTGGTGGAACACAAACTTTAGTAACTTTTGATGATACTACAAAGTCAACAATGGAAAATGATACTTATGTAACTTTGGGACTTGTTGCTACAAAAGGAACAAACTTAGACAAAGTCGAGTTTTTTATTAACAGAAACAAAGTAGGTCAATCTACTACAAACATTCCAACAGCTAACATGAAAGTGATGGCTATGAGTGTTTCTGGTGACGCTACTGGAACTAAAGTAACTACACTTGACTACATTATGGCTGCGCAGGATAGAAACGTAAGCTATAGCTAAACAATATAACCGTGAGTGGGGAGTAATGGCCCCACTCTTGTACAAGGGGAATTAAACATGACACAAGTTGTAAAAAAATTATTTGATGGAGATAGAAAACTAATTTATAGTTTTAACTTTACCATCGCAAGCACTACCGCAGAAAACTACGAAATAGATGTAACGGACGCAGCAAAATGCGCTCTTAACAATAAAGGTCAACAAGCTGTTGCGCTTACAATTAATAAAGCGTGGTGGTCAGTCAACAATTCAGCAACAACTAAACCACTAAAATTGTTTTACGAAGCAACCGCAGATGATTTAGCATTGACTTGTAATTTTGCTGATGATCAAGATTGGAGCACAATTGGTGGATTAAAAAATCCTAGATCGTCTGGATTTACTGGTAGTATAAAAGTTAACTTTTCTTCGGTAACAGACGATGATACAGCAACTCTAGTACTAGAACTAATTAAAGATTATAGTTAGGAGTCTTAATGGCTTACTCAGGTAGTAGAACATTTAATCTCTCAATAGAAGAGATAATAGAAGAAGCATTTGAAAGATGTGGTCTTGAGGTACGTAGTGGTTATGATTTAAAAACCGCTAGACGATCCATGAATCTAATATTTTCTGATTGGGCTAATCGTGGCCTTAATTTATGGACAATAGATTATGCTACACAGGTAATGACACCTGGTACAAATTTCTATCAAGTAAATCAAAATGTTATAGATATTCTAGACGCTTCAGTAACAACTACTGCAGGTGCAACTGCTAATTTTGAAGGTGATGAAAATACTACAGATGTTTCAATCACTAAAATATCTAGAACCGAATACATGAATTTGACTAGAAAACAAGAAGAGTCATCTGGTGATGCTAGACCAACTCAATTTTGTTTAATAAATGGACAAGTTACAACAAATGGATCTAGTAATAGTGGTAGACCAGAATATCCTATGACTTTGTTTTTGTATCCTAATCCAGATAAAGCTTACATATTTAAGTATTTCTTTTTAAATAGAATACAAGATGCTGGTTCATACACAAATGAGGCAGATGTGCCTTTTTATTTTCTTCCTTGTTTAGTTTCAGGATTAGCTTATTATATTTCAATAAAAAGATCACCGCAGTTATCTGCGGGATTAAAAGCGGTATACGATGAAGAATTTGAGAGAACCGCTGATGCTAACCGAGAAAGAGTCTCGTTTAGAGTAAAACCAGCGCAAGCGTATATACCATAGGAGGTAATATGCCAAAATGTAATATATGTGGTCATACATGTCATTGCATCGTAGATGGATCATGCACCATTGATAGATGTGATTGTAATGACTGCACATGTAAAAAGGAGGACTAATGGGTAACCCACGTTATAATACACAAACTACTAATCCTAGAACAGGATCAAAAGGTGGAGGAAGTTATGGAAGAGGTCAAATCTCTATACCAACACCTGTAGATGCAGGAGCTGTAACTACAAAAGGAATAGCACCTAACAGTAATGAAAAAGAACTTGGTGGAGTAGAAATTTCTATTTCAAAAGGTAAAGAGTCAGGAACTGCTTTAGGAATGGGCGCAGCTAAAAAAGGCGGCAAATATACTTGGAGTTAATAATTGTCATACGCTAAAGGAAAATACGCAAAGTTTATATCAGATCGTAGTGGATTAGAATTTCCATATACAGAGATGGCAATAGAATGGAATGGCATGCGCGTTCATACAAGTGAGTATGAACCAAAGGCACCACAATTGATGCCGCATGAACATACACCAGATCCTCAAGCGTTAGAACATGCAAGACCTGCAAGAGTAGAACCAGCAACAGAAAGATTATTAGGATTAAATCCTTTTACACATGAAGCTGGTAGTGGTTTGATAAAAGTTTTTGAACCTGGTCATGGTAGAACTACTGGTGATATTGTAAGATTTAGAGATGCTACAGGTCATTTAGCTAGTACGATAAATGCTGATGCAGGTAAAACTATTACAGTAGTTGATGATGATTTTTATACGTTTAATGTAGGACTTGCATCAACCACAACAGTTATTTCAGGAGGAGGACAAGCGTCTGCTGGACCTGTCACATTATCATCATGACAACATATACTGAATTAGTACAACAAATAAGAGATTACACAGAAACAGATTCTAGTGTTTTAACAGATAGTATTGTTAATGATTTTATTGAACATACAGAAAATAAAATTCTAAGGGATTTAGATTTACCTGTATTTAGATCATATCAATTTTCTAACTTTACTACAGGTAATGGATTTATTACATTACCAGGTGGAGGAGCTACTGTTCCTACACAGTTTTCTGTGATAAGAAGTGTTATGATTTATCCTGCTTCTGGCACAGGAGATCGAATATATTTACAACAAAAAGATGTTACTTTTATGGATGAATTTCATCCTGATAGAACATCTACCGGAACACCAAAGTATTATTGTCAATGGGATCATAATACTATATACGTAGTACCTACACCAAGTGCTGATTTTAAAGTAGAGGTTGGTTTGATAAAATTACCAGATCGAATGACTTCTTCAAATAGTAATACTTGGTTAGGAGATAACGCACCTGCATTAATGCTGTATGGTAGCCTTGTCGAAGCCTTTAAGTTTTTAAAAGGCCCAGCAGAAATGCTGCAAATGTATCAGCAATCTTATGAAACAACACTTCAAGAAATTGCTGCTCAACAGATGGGTAGAGCAAGAAGAGATGAGTGGGCTAACGGAGTTATTCGTGTACCACGTCCTTCAGTTTTACCTGGATATAGTAAACCAATTACAGGAGGACAATAAAATGGCAATATCATCATCAACTGTAACAACCAGTTTTAAAACACAGGCTCTTACAGCAACGCACGATTTCACTGCATCTTCCGGCGATACTTTTAAAATTGCATTGTACACAAACTCATCTAGTTTAAGTGCTTCTACAGCTACTTACGGAGATGGTACAGCAACTAACGAGTATTCTGGAACAGGCTACACAGGAGGAGGTAACACTCTAACCAGTTCTACGCCAGTAGCAGATGGAACAACTGCAGTATGTGATTTCGCAGATACGTCTTGGACTTCAGCAACAATAACAGCTCGTGGCGCTTTGATCTATAATAGTTCAGAGAGTAACAAATCTGTTCTTGTGTTGAATTTCGGTGGGGATAAAACATGCACTAACGGCACGTTTACAATTCAATTCCCAACAGCAGACGCATCTAACGCTATATTAAGATTAGCGTAGGAGCAACATGGCTTTAATTTTACACGATCGCGTAAAAGAAACCACTACTACGACCGGAACAGGTACATTAGACCTAGCTGGTGCAACTGGTGGATTTAAAAGTTTTGTAGCTGGTATAGGTACCACTAACAGAACTTATTACGCAATAGTAGGAAGAACCACTACTGAATTTGAAGTAGGAGTAGGCGTTGTAACAGATGCTTCTCCCGACACTCTATCTAGAGAAAGAGTTATTTCAAGTTCTAATAGTAATAATTTAGTTAGTTTTAGTGCGGGTACAAAAGATGTTTTTTGTACATTACCAGCAGCAAAAGAAGGTTTGCCATTTCCTGTTATTTTTGGATCTGCATCAGCTCCACAAGTAATAACTGTAACGGTAGGCGCGAAAACAACGCTAAATCCATATTACGGGCAAGGTTCTAGTAACTGTTATTATTTTAATGGATTAGAGGCACCTATATTAAATTTAGGAGGTGTTGATACTGGATATAAATATTATTATAGATTTGATCAATCTGATTCATCAAATTCTGGTCATCCTTTAAGATTTTATACTTCCGAAAGTCAAAGTCAAGAATACACAACAGGAGCATCAAACACAGGTAGTTCACCTGCACCAGGTAGTTCTGGAGCATATACACA
>Ga0208919_1001649_pt1 | contig 12505 bp, 16 predicted proteins | sample 4_EtaG_FD_184076 | JGI IMG/M metagenome (GOLD analysis project Ga0208919, IMG submission 184076) | Marine viral communities from the Subarctic Pacific Ocean - 4_ETSP_OMZ_AT15127 metaG (SPAdes) (version 3) | ecosystem: Environmental > Aquatic > Marine > Oceanic | place: Pacific Ocean | collected...
ATGTGTAATATTCCCATCATGGGTTTTACATAAAGCCTCACCCATTAAGTCTAAATATGGAACTAGATATTCAATGGCAAATTTTTCATCACACGGAACACCGGGAACAAAACAATGATAACGTACGCAAAAGTTAAAGATAATAAAGTTGTAAGCTGGCCTTATGGAATGGGTCATTTGAAGAGTGAAAACCCTTTAACTTCCTTTTCTTCAAATGCATTTTCAGATGCATCTATTAGATCAGAATATGGGATAGTTGAGGTCGCTTCTGCAACTCCCAATCCTCAAGCAGGTTATAAATCTGTTCAGGTTGGGCCTGTATTTGAAAATGGTTTATGGACTGAGAAGTATGAAAATCAGGAAAAATCAGAGGAAGAGCTTGTGGATAGTGATTTTACTAATCCACAAACTCCATCAGACGATTTATTAAAAGATTCTCATGGCACTATAATAAAGACCCATGAAAAAGATGGGGTGCGAAAAGTAGATGGCAACTGGGAAATTATTTGGGGAACTGTAGAGTTGGGGTGGAAAGATAAAAGATTAAACGCATATGGGCCACCAACTGAGCAAATAGAATATATTACAGAGAATGGTCTTGATTCTTGGGTTGCAAAGGTAAATGAAATAAAAGGCTGGTATCCAAAATCCTAAAGAATAGTTGGTACTTTTTTGAAAAAGCCGTATCAGATGATATCTGTAATAAGATTATAGAATCTGCCAAATCATTTGATAGAGGAACAGTTGAGTATAATGGTGTTGATGAATCAATTAGGAAGAGTGGCGTTTATTTTACAAACGAACAATGGCTTTATGATTTTGTATGGCCGTTTATGGAGCAAGCAAATAAGGATAGCGGTTGGAACTATGAAGTTTCTTCAGCAGAAGATTTTCAGATCACTAGATATTTAGAGGGCGAGTTTTATTCTGAGCATGTTGATGGATGTATAGATCACTCCTCTATACGCGACACTCCAGATAATAAATTTCTTAACGGAAAAGTTAGAAAACTTAGTATGTCTGCTAACCTGAATGATGGGTATAAAGGCGGAGAATTTGAGATTAATGGAGAACCCGTTCAAATGGAAAAAGGCACAATTGTTTTCTTTCCTTCATTTTTAAGCCATCAGGTTAAACCTGTTGTCGAAGGTGAAAGATTTTCATTGGTAACATGGTTTTTGGGACAGCCATTTAGGTAGAGGAAAAATAATAATGTCAATTACTACATGGAATGCAACTACTGGAGATTGGGACGATAGTAAATTCAGTAGAGCATGGAATGGCCCTGCCATGTCTCCTGCTAAAGGAGATTTGACTATTAGTTCTACAGCTCCTGGTGGAGGGGTATCATCTTTTGTTTCTCCTGGTGTTGCCAATCTGGAGATGATACAATCTTATGAATGGAATCAGTTAACTACTTCATGGGTTGATACTCCTGGAACTTGGGAGAGTGGTCCTGTTCCACAGGTTGCTATTGGAACTGGAATTTCTCCAGCTAAGGCAGATTTAACTTTTACTGCATATAGTCCTAGTTCTGGAATTATGTATGATTTCAGGATAACTGCCCCTACTCTTACTTTAACTGGTCAGTTACCTGCTGCTGGAGAAGGGTTTACTATATCCCCGGATAGCGCTTCAATTGAAATAATACAAACTTATTCTTGGGATAACTATGGAGGTACGTGGGCTAGCGCTAGCACAGATTGGGATACTGTAGCATTTGTTCCAGATGTTGTTGAAACTGCTCAGAATCAACCAGATGCAGGTTTATTAACTTTAACAGGAAGTGCTCCAAACAGGACGATACATAAGCTTTGGTATGTTCCTAGTGCTAGTATGTCGCTTAGTGGTTTTGTTCCCACAGATGTTACTGGACATAACTTTTATCCTAGTGCTACATCATTAACAGGTCTTGGCACAACATCTTGGAATGATACTTCGGGAGATTGGAATAGTAGCAGTGAAGCTTGGGGTGCAGGAACACTGTCTCCAACAGTTGGCGTTACTTATACGTTTACTATAGACTCATCAGGTAATCTAGTTTTTACACCTTATGATCCACAATGGCCTTTAGTAGGTGATCCAAAATATATATCTCAAATATTAATATCATGATTAAAAAAGATAAAACACAAAGCTGGCTAGAATTATGCTATAAAACAGACCCTGAATTAAAGGCTCCTGTACCCTCTTATATATTTAGAGATGGACAAAGGGTATTTTATGCGGCTCAAAAAAATAAAAAAGGTAAGAAATAAATGTCTTTGGAAATAGAGAGAGAGAATATATTTTCTTTACAAGATCATATATTAGCAAAAAATGTTGCTGAAAAACTAGAGGAAAAATATCCAGGGTGGTTGTGGGCTGTTACTGTTAAGGATGGTATTGTTGGTGTGAAGTCTCTTCGCTTGTCAGGTAATTGGGGGTTTATTCTTCATGCTGACAAAATAGATAATGATTATAGAATGGTTGTTATGGCTGGAGGAGAGATACTTGAGAGATATAAACAGCATAGAAGTAAGTTTAATGAAGATAGATACATGGATCTTGCAATGGATAGCAGGGGACAACTTAATGGAGATTATGCTGTATGAGCTTAGTTAATCCACAACCACCAACAGAAGGTGCGGAAGTTTTAAATATAGATGAAGATCAATCTCTTAGAGAAGATTCATGGCTAAGGTTAGCTAGGCAAGCATACGATGATTCTTCTGAATGGGTTGATGCTAATTTAAGGGGGCAGTGGGAAAAAAGTTTATCTTTATTTAATAGTAATCATCCACCTGGGTCTAAATATAATACAAACGCTTATGATAAGAGATCTAAGTTTTTCAGACCTAAGACTAGAACAGCAGTAAGAAACCTTCAGTCAGCAATGAATGTTGCATTTTTTACAAATGAAGATGTTGTAAGTATAAAACCAAGAAACCCTAATGACCCAATGCAAGCTGCTGCTGCAGTTGTTTCACAGTCAGTTTTACAGTATAGATTAACTAATACTATTCCTTGGTTTCAAACAATGACAGCAGCACTGCAGGACGCAGCAGTTCAGGGCATATGTGTAAGTCATCAATATTGGGAGTATGAGGAAAGGGATGAGTCTTACATTGAAATGGATGTTAACAATAAACCTATGGTTGATTACGAAGGTAATGAAAAAATTAGGAATCAGGTTACGTCTATAAAAGATAAGCCTGTAATTGAGATGATCTCTCCAGAGAATCTCAGGATAGATCCAGCATCTGATTGGTCTGATCCAATAGAAAGCAGCCCTTATATAATACATTTAATTCCAATGTATCTACAAGATGTTTTACAGAAAATGGAAGAAGGTGAGTGGAAAGAATTAAGCGCTGGAGAATTGTTAACAACCACAAGTGATGAGGATGATAATACTACTAGACTAGTAAGAGATGAGCCCAGAGAAGATCCTTTAGATAATGATGCTGGGTATGGAGAGGTTCAAGACTATAAGATTGTATGGATACATAAAAATATAATAAAGAAAGATGGAGAGGATTGGTGTTATTTTACTGCTGGAGTAAGTTATATGTTAACTGATCCAGTTCCTTTACAGGAAATGTATCCTTGGCTTAGGAATAATGAAAGACCATATGTTATGGGGTATGTTAATATAGAGTCCCATAAATTATATCCAGCTGGAACTGTTGAATTAACACAAGAGCTACAAGCTGCTGCTAATGATATATGGAACCAAAGATTTGATAATGTAAAATTAGCCCTAAATAAGCGATATCATATTAGGAGAGATAGGAATATAGATCTTGATGCTTTATTTAGATCTGTTCCTGGTGGTGCTGTTGAGATGGATGATCCTGATTCTGATGTAAGGATAATAGAAACCAGAGATGTTACTGGTTCTGCATACGCAGAGCAAGATAGAATAAATATGGATTTTGATGAGTTGCAAGGTAACTTTTCAACATCAACTGTGCAAGCATCTAGGTCTTTAAATGAAACAGTTGGGGGCATGTCATTATTAGCCAATAGTACAGGTAGTGTCGTTGAATATGTATTAAGAACATTTTCAGAAACATGGGTTGAAAGAGTTCTTAAGCAACTTCTTAGGCTTGAGCAATATTATGAGACTGATCAGGTTATACTTGCATTAGCTGGTGAGGCTGCTGTAGCTTTAAATCAACAAATGAAAGATGTTTCTGTAGATGATCTACTTAGATATGAAGTTCTTTTGAAGGTTAATGTAGGAATTAATGCTACTGATCCTATGAAGAAAGTTCAAAATCTAATGCTTGGGTTGCAAACACTAGCCTCATTTCCTGGGATAGCTGAAAGAATAAATATGCAGGAAGTAACTAAAGAGGTATTTGGTCAATTGGGTTATAAGGATGGCGATAGGTTTATACAGTTTGAGGGAGATCCTAGACTTGCAGAAATGCAGGCTCAACTCGAAGAGATGCAAGGTCTTATAGAGTCAGAACAAATGAAACTAGATAATAGGTTACAAGTTGAGCAAATGAAGCAGCAAGGAAATCTTGAAGCTATGAGTATGAAGACTGGTTCTGAAATTAGAAAGAAAGAAATAGAAGCTCAGTTGCAGTATATAGATTTACAACTTAAGCAGGAAGATGTTGCTACTAGAAGAGCTGAACTAATGCTTCAAAGAGAGGCGCTTATTAATCAGATAGCCGATGAAGAGATTAATAGGCAGGAAGAAATGTTAACTGAGGGTCCTGTAGGAGTAATGGCTAGAAATGACTACAATAAGATTCCTTATGCTGTTGGATAATAAAAGGATATTGTAATGAATTACTATGACCCATTTGAGGTGGGTATAGAGGATTTAGTAAAAAGAATAAGAGTAGGCAAGGATACAAAGGAGTTTTTAAATACATCTATTGGTCAAGCTATAATAGAAAGAGCCACCAATGAATATAAAGATGGTATAAAAGAACTTCAAAAGATGTCCGAGTCTAGGTGGGATTTGTCCCAAGAAAAAGAAATTAGAATGTATAGGAGCATAAGTGATAAACTATCTTCTCCTATAAATATTTTAAAATGGTTGTCTTCTGTAATTGCTACTGGAGAAAATGCAGAGACAATATCTAGATATAAAAACTCCAGTGAACTAGAATAATAGGAATATTAAAATGGAAAACGCTACCCAAACGGATGCGTTAGAAGAGGTTAAAACTTCTGAAGACGCACCTGAAGTACTAAATGAATTTGTTTCTAATAGGCAAAAGGCTTTAGAAGATATATATGAGCAAAGGGCCGAACAGATAAAGGAGGAAACTTTTGACGATGAAGATCAAGAGGAAATAAAATCTCCCGTTTGGCATGATGGAGAAGACTGGAAAACTAAGATTAAGGTTGATGGAGAAGAATTTGAAGTTCCATTTGATTCTTTAAAATCATCCCATCAAAAAGATAAAGCTTCTCAGAAAAGATTTGAGGCTGCCTCTGCTAAAGAGAGAATTCTTATGGCTAGAGAACAGCAACTAAACCAATATGTACAGAGATTAAATAGTCAGCCATCCAATAAGGACGCAGATGAATCGGTCTCAGAAAGCGGTTCAAGTGATGTTGATGGTATAGTTGAACAATATCATGCCGCTTTATTTGAGGATGATGCTGTTGAGGCAGCTCGTCTATTAAAAACCTTGTCGAATAGTGGGCGCGGTAACGCTACCCAAAACGTAGAAGAGGTTGTGCATAGGGCGATTGTGTCCTATGACCAGAGTAAAAAAGCAGAAGTTCAAAGGGTAAAGCAAATTGCTTATCAAAAAAGTCTTGAAGATGCTGTTAAATCTTTTGAAGATAAATATCCTGATATAGCAGAATCGCCTGAACTTAGAACTGTTGCCGATAATAAAACGGTCACCCTAGTTAAGGATAATCCTGACTGGACACCGAATGAAGTTATACAGGCTGCTGCCGAATATACTCGTGAATGGGCTGGAACAATGCCCAATTCAAATGGTAGGTTGGAGCGCAAAAAGAAACTTGTGCAACAACCAAAATCTGTCATGGCTTCTGCTAATATTGGTTCTGATCAAGTTCCATTATCACCTTCTGAAATAGTTCAGCAGATGAAAAAAGCAAGAGGTCAACTTTTATAACTTCTATAGGAGGTAATTATGGCTGGACAAGTATGGTCCGTTAGCACCTCTGGTGGTTATATGTATGCCGATAATCTGAGCCGTCTATTACGTATGGCAGTTCAGCCTATGGTTAAATTCCGTCAGTTCTGCGATGTAAAAGACGCAGCGCATCAGGGATTACATAGAGGCGATACATTCCATTGGAACGTGTACAGTGATGTAGCTACCCAAGGTACTACTCTCACTGAAACCAATACAGTCCCAGAAACCTCATTCACTATCTCTCAGGGAACAATGACGATTACGGAAGCTGGTAACAGTGTACCGTGGACGGGCAAGTTAGACGATCTCTCTGAGCAGCCAGTGGCCGAGGTAGTAAGGAAAGTATTGAAGAATGATGCTAAGAAAGCATTTGATAATCTTGCAGCGGCTCAGTTTGATGCATGTAAGCTACGTGTTGTTCCTACTGCAGGAACAAGTACTACAGCTCTTACGCTAACAACTAATGCTGCATGTACGTTAACTAACAATGTTGCTCTTCAGAAAGAGCATGTTAAGTTAGTTGTTGATACTATGAAAGAACGTAACATCCCAGCTTATGCTGATGATGATTACTACGCTCTTGCATGGCCGTCAACATGGCGTACTCTGAAAAATGATTTGGAATCAATTAAGCAGTATGTTGATCCAGGTTTTCAGATGATTATGAATGGTGAAATTGGCCGTTATGAAAGCGTTAGATTCGTAGAGCAAACTCATATTGCTAAAGGTACTGGTATGGGTACCGCTGGTCAGGCTTGGACGAATGGTAAGTCTGATTGGGCTTTGTTCTTTGGCGAGGATACTGTGGCTGAAGCCATTGCTGTCCCTGAAGAAATTCGCGGGAAAATTCCTGGGGACTTCGGTAGGGATCGTGGCGTAGCTTGGTACTACCTTGGCGGATTTGGCATAACCCACACGCAAGAAGCCCAATCACGAATCGTGATGTGGGATAGCGCGGCTTAAGGAGATATTATTATGAGTTATAGTGATCCAAGACCTTATGCCTATAGTTATTACCATGATTTTGGTGCGGCTGGTGAAGCAATGATAATGCGTGGTCCAAAAGGCAAACAAGGTACTATAAAAGAAATTGAAGTTGAAGCAATTGAGCTATTTACAGCCACTACTACTGAGGCTTATATTAGGCTTGGCTCTGCTGCAGCTGGTTACGAGTACGTTAATATGGGACTCGGAACTTTAGCTGATGGAGCACAAACAAGATTGACTGATGTGTCAGCCGATCTAGTTCTAGCCGCTCTTCCTGCTGATACTGATATTCACATCACTTTGGTAGCCCCTACTGGCGGTACTCCCGGTGGTAAGGCGCATTACCATATAATGGTCGAATGGTACTAGGAGGAAATTATGGCTAAAGATACAGCTGGTAGTCACCCAACGGTTAATCAAAATGGTCTAATAGAAAAAAAGGACGTATCTGGAGAGACTTTAAAGTCTTTAGGTATGGACAGCGTTGGACCAGGTCAGATGCCACAGGGTATTGCAAAGTCTACGGTCAATACTGATCGTGGAAAATTTGAATGGCGTTAAACTAATTGGTGAAGGGGTGGGAAACCACCCCTGACCCATATGAGGATATTAAAATGGCTAGAAGAATGAATTCAATTGAGGCTTTTATTGGTGGTAAGGTTGAAACTCCAGAGGAAGGCTATGGTCATACTGATCCTATTTTAAAAGGCTACACTAGTGGATCTCAGTTGTTTGACGAGAGAGCTATGGATTATAGGTATGATCAAAGAATGACTAATAATGAAGGAAGAGTTAACGGACAACTAGTGAGAGGGTCTGGCGTTATAGCTGGGTGGGCATTCTAAGAAAAAGTGATAAGAATAAATATTCCCAAAAGGGAAGTTAGCGATTATACCCCTAAAGATTTTGGGGGAATTAGAGAAAAGAAGACAGTATGTGTTATAAGGTATGGAGCTTTTGGAGATATAATACAAGTAAGCTCTATACTTCCTCTTCTTAAAAAACAGGGTTACAATGTATGTGTTAATGTAACTGAAATTGGTATGGACATACTAAAAAGTAATCCTTACGTAGATGAATTTTTAGTACAAAAAACTGGTATGGTTCCAGAGAATGAGCTAGAAGATTATTGGAAACATTTACCTCCATTGTTTGATAAGGTAATACAATTATCTGAGTCTGTTGAGGCTTCATTACTAATAGTTCCAGATAGAACTACTAAACTAAGAGACGGTAGTATTTCATTGGTACCTGGAGATGAAAGGTTCAAATGGGATAAGGATAGGTTACATAAGGAATGTAACATAAACTACATGGAAAGGACTCATGATATTGCAGAAGTCCCACATGTATTTCAACCTAAATTTTTTCCATTAAACAGCGAGAAAGAATGGGCTAAAAAATTTAGAAAAAAAATAAAGCAACGGCATGTAATTCTATGGTCTCTTTCAGGATCTTCGGTACATAAGGTTTATCCTTGGACTGATAACGTTATAGCTAAAGTGTTGCTTTATAGAAAAGATGTTTGTTTTGTTACAGTAGGAGATGGGTTATGTAAACTTCTGGAACAAGGTTGGCAAGAAGAAAAAAGAGTAATAACTAAATCAGGAGAGTGGTCAATAAGGGAAACTCTTTCTTTTTTAGACCATTGCTCTATAGTTATAGGACCAGAAACAGGTGTTTTGAATGCTGCATCTACATTGCCATGTCATAAAATAGTAATGTTATCTCATTCATCAAAGGAAAATCTGTCCAAGCACTGGAATAATACCAGTACTTTAGAACCTGATTATTATGAGGACTATTGTTTTCCATGCCATAAGATGCACTATGGTTTTAATACATGCTACAGAGATACTGAAACTGGAGGCGCTATGTGTGCAGCTAAGATAACCCCTAATGATGTTTACAATAAAATAGTGAAAAATTTGAAATGAGTGATTATCTAACTTTGTGTCAAAACATGTCAAGGGATATTGGAATCCCAGGAACTGGCCCTTCATCTGTTACCAATGGATCTTTATCTGAAGAGGAGAATGCTGTTGTAAGATATGTAAAGGATGCTGATGTGGACATTCAGAGCAGATGGTTTAACTGGGACTTTTTGTGGACAGAGGTAACCCTTACACCGACACCAGGCACTTCAACACTAACATCCCCTTCTGATCTAGGTAATTGGAAATTAGATTCTTTTGTTTTTTCAAAAGGAACTAATGACTATCAGGAATTAGAGTATATGGATTGGGATGATTATAATTTAGAATATAAACTTGGGGTTATAGATTCAGCTACTCCTGAAGTTTTTTCTGTTAAACCAGATAATGTAATAGATTTATATCCAACACCTAATGCAGCTACTACTATATCAGCTGCATATTGGAAAAGTCCTACCGCTATGTCTGCAGATACAAGCGAGTCTCCAATACCATCTAGATTCCACAAAATAATAACATCGAGAGCTAAAGTATATTACGCTGAAAATGAGGATGCTCCAGAAATTTTAGCTGGGGCTTTAGCAGAATTTGAAGATTTATTAGATAAGTTAGAGTCTGATCAGCTATCTGGACAGAAGAATAGAAGATTTTCTAGGGCTCAAAATATTGACAGCTTTACAGTAGTGCCACAATGACAAAGTTATCTCGGAGACAATTACATCCTTCTGGATTGAAATCTGAATATTTTCCTTTTACAGGAGGTGTAAATCTGGTAGAGCCAGCCTTATCTTTAAGGGCTGGTGAATTAGTATCTTCTAATAATTTTGAAGTAGATATTCGTGGGAGGTATAGACGGCTCGATGGTTATGAAAGGTTTGATGGGCAGACTCTACCTTCTCAAATAACATATTATAGAATCCCTTTTACTGTAGGCACTGCTAGAGATTCTGTATTCAATAGTGCTTTTAGTACAGCATTTGATATGCAAATTCCATCAACTGGAGATTTAATTAAAGGTGCTACAAGCGGTGCTATAGGTTCTGTATTACAGGTTAGTATTGAAGATGTTACTGGAGATTCATCAGCAGGATCATTTTCTAATTCAAATGCAGAGGGATATGTATATTTTACTGTAGTAAGCGGAACATTTCAAGACGGAGAAACAATGTATTTTTTAAATAAAGACAGCGCTTTTGGTAGCGCATTCAATGTGGAGTATGGATAATGGGAACACCAACAGCGTTAAGAAAAACAAGAGCAGTTCTAACTGGAACTAGCTTTGCTGATAACACAACAGGCGCTATTACCGCACAGATGGTTAGGCAGTTTACTGAATCTGGGATGGGCGGTTACGCAACTATATGTGCTAAGGCAGGAACACCAGCGAGTCAGGCAGTAGCTTCAGGAGCAACAGCAACAATAGACTGGAATAAAAATGGAGCTGGCGCTGATGCAACAGATGACACTGGAACTGTATCTTCCACTACTGTAGGAACTGATGCTGACTTTGCAAACGACAGAATAAGGATATATGATAAAGGATTCTTTATGGTTAATCTGGGTGTTAGTTTTGCTCAGACAGGAACTGATACTGTTGTATGGACTTTTAGAATAGCAACACAAGATACGGGTGGTTCAGTTGTATACCCTGGATTTGATGCTGCTGTTCAAAGAGTAGCAGCAACTCTAGATAATATGGTTAGTATTTTTGGTATGATTGATACTACTGGTCATACAACTTATACTGATCTTCTTGCTCAAGTCAAGAATGGTCATGGAAGCAATTCAGAAAATTTTCAGATGCATTATGGTCAACTATCGGTCTTTAGGGTGGGTTAATGGGCCTTCTTGCCACTGCTCTTTCTTACGGGGTTCCTGTATTAAGAGATACCTATGTAGACTCTACTATTGCTGATGAAGCAAGAACTGCTATAGAAGATCAGAGAGATAACATTACTATAGTCCCAGGAGAGGGGAGCGTACTAGGTGTGTGGGTATTTGATGGTGACGTATATTCGTTTAGAAATAAGTCTGGTGGATCTACAGCTGGTATGTATAAATCTACTTCTACTGGATGGTTAGAGATTGATCTTGGAACAGCCTTAGATTTTGATGGCACAACTACTAATGGTGAGTTTGTTGCTGGCTCTATTGTAACTTCTGCTTCAGGAGCAACTGGCACTGTAGCAGCTATAAGCTATTCTGGTTTGTGGGAACTAGGGGGAAAGGGAACTATGGTTCTTACTGGAATCTCAGGAACATTTGTAGATAATGATAACCTTACAGATTCAACATTAGCATTTGATGCTGGTACTACAGAAATAAAAAAGGATGATGTAATTACTGGCGCTACTTCTGGAAAGACGGCTACTGTTAAAAATGTAACTGTTGCTACTGGGGCTTTTACATCAGATGATGCAGCTGGTTATTTAGTTATAACTGGTAATACTGGTACTTGGACGGACGGTGAAAAGATACAGGTTAATGGTGCAGATAGGGCAGATATAAATGGCGCAAGTGAACCTTCTAGCAGAACCTTAGCTGTTGCTGATGGAACTCAATATGCACAAACATTATTGCCAAATGGTAAGTATGAGTTTGTTAACTATAATTTTGGTGGAGCTATTACATCAAACTCTATGTATGGTGTGAGCACTGTAGATAAAGCTTTTGCTTATGATGGAACTACATTTATAAAAATTAATACTGGGATGATTTCTGATCTTCCTCAGCATATTATAGCACATAAAAATCATTTATTTCTTTCTTTTAATGGTGGGTCAGTACAGCATTCTAGTATATTGAATCCTCTCCAATGGAGCCCAATTACTGGTGCTGCAGAGATAGCTTTAGGTGATAATATATCTGGGTTTTCTACAGAATTAAAAGATGTGATGTCTGTTTTTACTAGAAATAATACATACATGTTATATGGAAGTTCCGCAGCTGATTGGAATCTTACTAGATTTCACCAAGGAACTGGGGCTATTCCATATACCATGCAGAAGATGGACCAAACCTTCTTTCTAGATGATAGAGGAATCACCTCTATATTTACTGTACAATATTATGGTGATTTTCAGGCTTCTGTTGCATCGAGTCAGGTTGATCCATATTTACAAAATAAGAAAGATAATGCTATATTATCTTTACGTAGTAGAGCAAAAAACCAATATAGGTTATTTTTTGATGATAAAACAGGTCTAGCAATGACCTATATTAATAGAGAGAATGTAGGTATTATGCCATTTACATTATCTCATCAGTTAAGTTGCTGTTGTTCTGGCGAAGATTCTAATGGCTTTGAGGTTTTATATGGTGGGTTTGAGGATGGTTATGTTCGTAGGATAGATTCAGGTACAAGTTTCGATGGTAAAATTGTAGATTCTTTTATAAGAAGCTCTTACTATAGCTATGGATCTCCTCAAGTTAGGAAAAGGTTTAGAGAGGTAGGTCTAG
>Ga0208919_1001652_pt1 | contig 12487 bp, 15 predicted proteins | sample 4_EtaG_FD_184076 | JGI IMG/M metagenome (GOLD analysis project Ga0208919, IMG submission 184076) | Marine viral communities from the Subarctic Pacific Ocean - 4_ETSP_OMZ_AT15127 metaG (SPAdes) (version 3) | ecosystem: Environmental > Aquatic > Marine > Oceanic | place: Pacific Ocean | collected...
GATACAAGACCTATACAAACAAAAAAGGTCCTTGGAGTTGAAGTGGGAACAGGAGCATATTGACAATGGGAGATATACTCTTGAAATGGTTAGAATTGATGACAAAGTTAGAGAAGTCATTACAAAGATCAAGCTGGAAGAAGCAGCTGTTGCCCACAGGCAGAATACTATTGAAAATGCCGCTCCACAAGTTTCTGTAGCTACTTAATCAAAAGCTGCATCGTTGGAATAAATCCACTCCACATCACAGGCTCTCTTGCGCTCTACTAAAAAGTGTTGTATAAAAAACACACTAAGATTAAATAGAACATAAATTGGTTATCTTTTCTTAGTAAGATAACTGGCGCATAGGAGGCGCTGATAATATGACAACACACTTTTCAAACGGAGTAACAAACGTTAGAGGAAAATCAGGTGGAACATCTTTATTTAGTGGAATTAAACAACCACTTATTACTGGTGGAACTACACCCGCAGAATGGGCTTACCAAGATGATTTCATAACATACAACGACGAAGATTGGACTGAAATTAAAACTGGTTCGGCTTATATCTTAGCTCAATATCCGCAAGGATGGTTAAGAATTGGAGATGCTAACCCAGCAGGTGCCGAAATTAATGGTATCCAATCTCCAGAAGTATTTCAAATAAATACTGGTAAGAAATGGTATTTTGAAACTTCAATGGCGATTACTGATGTTAGCGAACTAAACACTTTTGTTGGTTTTGGGGATAACGCTTATGTTAATCCTGTAGCCTTACCAGATGATGGTATTGGTTTCTCTCATTTAGAAGATACATCTTCAATTCAATTTGTGTCTAGAAAAAATGGAGCAGGAACTTCTTTCACTGTGTTAGAAGCAGGAAGTACATATGCACTCTTGGATTCAACTGTAGCGACACAATCTGCTACTGTTTATGGAATGCCAGATAATTCTGTTAGATTGGGATTCTTATATCAACCAGCAGGAAGTGACCCTACAATTACTGCCAATCAGTATACTATTTACATAAATGGTACAGTTTCGGGAGTACAAGCAGCAACAACTGTTCCTGATGATTTACTTATGGAAATGAAAGCATTTTCTGAAAGTAAAGGAACTGTAGCTAACGATCTTTTCGTTGACTACGTTCAAACAGTACAACAAAGATAATAAATTTAACTGGGGCCCTTCGGGGCCTTAGTATAATTTAATAGGAGAAAAAAATTATGGCAAACGTATCACAAGTTAAAGCGCAATTTGCAACTGACATAACGGCTACGGCTACAACGACAATAGCTGCTCTTCAGACTTTAGGTGGAGCAGGTAATATGACTCTTGCTGGTGCTGCTGCAACTTTTGGTGGAACAGGTTCATCTCAAAAAGTAAGTCTGACATGTGGAGCAGATATGCGTGCAGTTACTTTTACAATTACTGGAACTGATTCTAAAGGAGTTGCACAAAGCGAAGACTTAGTTGGTCCAAATGCAACTACAGTATATTCTACAAAATATTATAATACTGTTACACAAATTGCTGCTAGCGGAGCTGTTGGAACTAATACTTCTGCAGGTGTTTTAGGTGGTGCTGGTGACTTAGTATCAATTATTTTTGGTGGAAGAACTAGAATCAGAGGAATGCATGCTGTTATGGCTTCTGCAGGAAATTTAACTTTTAAAGATAGTTCTGCAAGTGGAACAACATTACTTACTTTAGCAGTAGATGCAGGAGACTTTGACCCTTATATTCCAGATGATGGAATCTTATTTCCAAATGGAGCATATTTAGTTGCTGACCAAGGTGACATTACAGGTTTAACAGTCTTCTACGACGGGTAGGAGGTTAAATGGCTAACACTACTTCAAGGGCTTATACTTTTGATAAGAACTTAGGCATAGACGAAATTATTGAAGACGCATATGAAAGAATTGGTATGCAAGGTACGTCCGGTTATCAATTAAAAACTGCTAAAAGATCTTTAAACATTTTATTTTCTGAATGGGGTAATAGAGGACTTCATTTTTGGGAAGTAAAAAATCAAAATGTTACGTTAGTGGATGGTCAAGCTACTTACAATTTTTATAGATCACCAAGTGATGGGACTTCTGATGGAGTTAGCACAACATTAAGTGCTGGAATTAATGCTACAGTTACTACTATTGCATTAACTTCTACTACAGGCTTTCCGGTTTCCGGAACAATTTTAATTGGCACAGAAGAAATTACATATACAGCTGTTTCAGGTTCAAATTTAACAGGATGTGTTAGAGGAGTTAATGGCACAACTGCAGCTATTCACAATACAGACGATGCTGTTGCTCAATCTCCAAGAGGAATGACAGACATTCAAGAAGCTAACTACAGGGTAAAATCTACTTTTGTAGATACGCCAATGACTAAAATTAGTAGATCTCAATACCAAGCTTTTTCTAACAAAACAGATAAAGGTTTACCTACTCAATATTGGATACAGAGATTTATTGATAGAGTTAGTATGACTTTATATTTAACTCCTGGTGCAGCCCATGATGGAAACTATATTAATTTTTATTACACAAAAAGAATTGATGATGTAGGTGCTTATACTAATGCTAGTGATGTTCCTTATAGATTTATTCCTTGTATGATTACAGGACTTGCGTTTTATCTATCCCAAAAATATGCACCACAAAGAACTCAAGAAATGAAAATGTTATATGAAGATGAGTTATTAAGAGCAGAAGATGAAGATGGTTCTTCTAATTCAACCTACATAGCACCTAAAATATATTATCCTGGTGTTGCCTAATGACCAGTTTTTCACAAGGTAAATACGCTCTTGCAATATCAGATCGTTCTGGACTAGCTTTTCCATACAATGAAATGGTTAGAGAATGGAATGGAGCATTAGTTCACATGTCTGAGTATGAGCCCAAACAACCACAACTACAACCAAAACCAACTAATGCAGATCCACAAGCTTTGCAAAGAGCAAGACCTGCTAGAACAGAATTTCCAACAGAAGATTTTTTACCAGAAAATCCTTTTGTAACTACATCTAATACCAATTTAAAAATTAATTTTCCAAATGGTAACTTACAAATAAATGATCAAGTAAGATTAAGAAATATTACAGTGCCTGTTGGTGGAATTCCAGTTTCTACTCTAGAATTATCAACAACATTAAATGGAGATATTACTGCTACAGCAGATTCTATTGTTTTAACTGACGGAACACAATTTCCGACGAGTGGTTTTATTGTTATAGAAAAAGTAAATAATGATGGAATTTATGTAGATGAAACTATTCAATATACAGGTAGGTCTACACATACTTTAACTGGATGTGTTCGTGGAACGTCTGCTCCATATAGAGGAGCTACATTTGAAAATACTACAGCGGGTACACATACAAGCGGGGCTAAAGTTTTTGGTTGTTATAAAGTTGTTTCTTTAAATGAGACATCAGTTCCAAGTACAGGTCAACCATCTACAACTACACAATTTGATGGAGTAAATGTTACATTAATTACTGCTGCTACAAGTAGCGAAACAGGAGGCGGTTTTCAGTGTACAATTGGACCCGTAAATGATAGAGCTTAATTATGTCAGGAGTTAAAAAATACGATTATACTACACTAAAACAAGCCATCATGGATTATACTGAAGTTAGTTCTGATGTTTTTACAACAACTATTTTAGATGGAATTATTATGGCTGCTGAATTTAGAATCTATCAAGAACTACCTATGGACTCTCAAAGATTTGTTCAAGAAGGTAATTTAGTTGCTGACGATAATACAATGAACTCGCCGGCAGGAGCTTTGTTTATAAGAGGTGTTGAAATTTTTAATTCTACTACTGCCAGCACTGGTAGTGGTCATTGGATGGAGAAAAAAGATCAAACATATTTATCAGAATATATAGATAGATTAACTGGTCCAGAAGGCGATTTAACCGCTCAAGATATTACAGGATTTCCTAAATATTATGCAATGTTTGGTGGTGCTGATAATACTACAGACACTTCATCAGGAGGAATATATTTATCCCCTACACCAGACGCTAATTACTATTTTAGAATATATTACAACAAAATGCCGAATGGTTTAGGATCTGGCACCGGTTTTAATAACAACACATATTTAAGTACCTATTTTCCACAAGGTTTATTATATGCGTGTTTGGTTGAGGCATACGGTTTTTTAAAAGGTCCGATAGACATGTTGACACTGTACGAGAATAAGTATAAAACAAGCATACAACAGTTCGCTGGTATGCAACTGGGGAGAAGAAGACGAGACGATTACACTGATGGAACAGTTAGGATACAAGTTAAGTCACCTTCACCATAATAGGAGAAAAAATTATGACAATAGTATCTGCAATAGCAAATTCATTTAAAGTAGAAATTCTACAAGGTGGACACAATTTTAACGATTCGAGTGGAGCACCTACAGGTAATACATTTAAAATAGCATTATATTCAAGTGACTCAGCAACTTTAAATAAATCAACTACAGCGTATGCGGCACCAACAACTCCTACAGCTGATCCTACAAGTACTTACGAAGTTACAACTACTGCATCTGGGTATACTGGTGGTGGAAATACTTTAGCAGCATCGGCTGATCCAGTTTTATCTGGTGACACAGCGTGTGTAAAATTTGATACTACAAGTTGGGGATCTTCTGCTTCTTTTACGGCACGAGGTTGTTTAATTTACAATACAACTTCTATTACAGGGTTCACAGCTAACAGAGCAGTTTGTGCTATCAACTTTGGTTCAGACAAAACTGTAACAAGCGGAACTTTTACAATTCAATTTCCGGCTCAAACAGCAGGTAACGCCATCATTCAAATAGCATAGGGAGTAAATCCTTATGTCGTTAATTCGAACTTTTACAGTCACGGTAGCGGGTGGCAAATTTGTAATTGATGGAGTATCACAAGATACTGTTACTCTTGCAGAAGGTTATACATATAAATTTGACCAAGCGGATGCTTCTAATGGAGCAGGTGGATCACATCCTTTAAGATTTTCTACAAATAATGATAACTCACCCTCTGCACCTTACACAACAGGAGTAACGACAGCCGGAAGTCCTGGAAGTGCTGGTGCTTACACTCAAATAGAAGTAGCAGATTCTGCTCCTAAACTTTATTATTATTGCACTAATCACTCCGGAATGGGAGGAACTGCAAATACAGAACCTTCAGACACTTGGGGACTTCTACAATGGAGTCAAAATGCTTGGGGAAATCAAGATGAAATGAGTGTTACCTTAACAGGTCTATCCGCAACATCATCGGTAAATTTACCAGCAGAAAATGTAACCATGTTTCCTGGTTGGGGAACTCAAAGTTGGGGTGACAATAGTTGGGGTGATGTTACAGGACACACGTTTACTCTAACAGCACCGACAGCCCTTACGTCTTCGACAGGAGCGCTGGCACCTGAAGATGTTCTTGGAATTACAGGTGTATCAGCAACAGCCAGCGTTAACTCTTTTGCATTAGTTTCTACCGATGCAACATTTACACTTTCAGGTTTATCGGCGGATGTATCAGAAGGATTATTTGTTCTTGATGATCATTCAGTAGGTCTTGGACAATTATCAGCTACTGTTACAGTAGGAGCATTGGATCCAGATGATTTATCTTTAGGGATAACGGGAATACAAGCTCAAACAACAATCGGTAGTGTATCTATATCCTCAGAACCAGTTATTCTATTGACTGCTCCCACAGGTCTTACATCAACGTTAGGAACAGTAACTTCAGACCCTGTTACATCAGTTACTTTATCTGGTTTATCGGGAACAATGGCGCAAGGAACTCTGACTACTATACAAGTTTCTAATGCAATCTTAACTGGTTTAGTTGCTACAACTACATTAAATAACCCTGCTACAACAGGCTATAAAAATATTGTAATTGAGGGCAATACATCGTATAGTGACGTTGACATAACTGGAAATACATCTTATACAGACGTTAAGCATGTAAATCAGGCTTAGGAGAAAATTATGAGCTCAACATATAATTATTTAGGTATTGAACTTATGGCAACTGGTGAAAACGCCGGTACATGGGGAACAAAAACTAATACAAATTTAAATATTATTCAACAAGCAGCAACAGGATATCATTCACAGTCAGTAAGTTTAGCTGGAACTGGAGCTAACACAACTCCATTAGATATTACAGATGGAGATTCTACTTCTTCTACAGATAGTTTAACAAACGCAGCTAGAAACGTAATCATAAATTTAACAGGAACTATTACTGGAGCTAAAATTGTAACTATTCCAAACGGAACAGAAAAATTTTATTTAATTAAAAATTCAACATCGGGTGCATATACTGTACAAGTAAAAGGTGCCTCTGACTCAGGTTCAGGAACAACTTTTACAGCAACAGATAAAGGTACAAAATTAATATATATAAATGGTCAAGACGTTACTAACGTCGAATTAGGATCAGGTGGGACTTCATGGCAAGCAGTTAAAACAGGAAATTTTGCTGCAGTGGCAGGAGAAGGTTATTTTGTTGATACTGCCGACGGATCTGCTGCTATTACTGCTACACTTCCTGGTTCTGCTGCAATTGGAGACACAATATCGTTTATAGATTATGCTGGAAATTTTGCTACACATAAGTTAGAAATAGCTAGAAACGGGCATAAGATATCTGGAGCGGCATCTAACTTAGATGTTCAAACTAATAATGCTGGTTTACAATTAGTTTATGTTGACGCTACAAAAGGATGGTTAATACAAACTAAATAAGGAAATAAATTATGGCTACATATAAATCAATTAAATATGCATTTTCAGGATCAGAAATTACAGATCCTAGTATTCTTGCAAGTCCAACAGTTCAATCAATCAGTCCTGCATCATTATCTGAAGGTGCTTTACCTGCAGCAATTGCAATTACAGGAACACAGTTTACTTCGGGAAGCACTGTAAACTTTATTTCTGCTACTGGAGCTTCAATAGCTTCTCCTTCAGTAGGTTTTCAATCTGCTACAGCGTTACAAGCGACTGTGCCTGCAACTGTTACGGATGCAGGAGAACCTTGGGATGTTCAGGTTCAAGGAACTATTGCAGGTCAAAAAGATAATGTTTTAAGTATTGATGGTAACCCTGCATTTACAACTGCGGCTGGATCTCTTGGAACTATTACAGACGGAACAAGATCAACATATTCTTTAGCGGCGGCAACAGCAACAGACCCGGAAGGGGTTACTGTTACTCACGCAATTACAACTGGATCAGTATCTCCAGGTTTAACTTTTAACGCACCAGCAGGAACTATTACAGGAACAGCAGCAGCTGTGCCTTCAGGTTCTGTTACATCAAGCTTTACGGTTAGAGCTACAGCTGGAGCACAAACAACAGATAGAGCTTTTACAATCACTGTATCAGCACCTGTTACACAAGCAATTACAACTACAGGAGCTGGAACTTTTTCTGCTCCATTTACTGGAACCATGACTCTTTTAGCAATTGGATCTGGCGGCGGATCTGGATCTGAAAATAATGGAGGCGGAGGCGGCGGAGGCTTAGTCCTTCACCCATCTTACTCTGTACAATCAGGAACTTCTTATCCTTACGTTGTAGCTGCATCTACTTCAGCTAACCCTAGATCAACAGACACAACTTTTGGTGCAGGATCTGGAACGGACACTACATTTATTACTGCCATGGGCGGTGGAAATGGTGGTGGTAGTTATGACGGTGGATCTGGCGGTGGAAAATCTCACTCACCAGGATCTGGCGGATTAGGAATTCAAACAACTTCACCTGCAATCTCTGCAGACAGTAGAACATACGGTTTTGGGAATAATGGTGGAGCAGCAGGAACACACGCTTATCCGGGACACCCATCTGGAGGTGGGGGCGGAGCTGGCGGCGTAGGCGGCAACGGATCGGGATCGTCGACTGCAGGAAATGGTGGACCTGGAAAAGATGTATCAGCAACTTTTGGAACAACTCACGGAGCTAGCGGAGTTTTCGCTGGCGGTGGTGGTGGAGGAATTCACCAAACTGGATCGTGGGGTTCAGGTGGATCTGGGGGCGGCGGAGGCCGAAACCAATCTGGAACTGCAAACACTGGAGGCGGCGGAGGAGCTGGATCGACAACTGGTGCATCAGGTATAATTATATTAAAATATTAAGGGATAAAAATTATGGATAATAACGAATGTCAAATTAAACACGGAGATAGCGGAGCTCCTTTCGTTATACAAAAAGGTGCTTGGGGTTCTTTTTATAAAGATAATATTCTAGGAGGTAGTAATCAATATATAATGGTTGATGAAAATGGTGGTCCTTCTACTAATGATTTTCCTATTCCTTTTAAAACTGACGCTGAAGCTATAGATTACGTTGGTCATTTTTGGCCGTCAGAATCATAATCTAGACACATTTCCATAATAGAAAGACCATAAAGAAAGATATGGATATATTTGCGTGTAAAATAAAAGAATCACATTTAGATGTAGATAATGATAAATTATATACTTTAATATCTAATCTGTATTCTCAGCATGCTGGCAGGACCGAGTCTAATAAAGGTGGTTGGCAGTCTGAAAATATAATATCTGAATTACCTAGTTTTGTAGATAAAATTAAACCTATTGTAAAAGAGTATATAGATGAAATAAAACTTAATATAGAATTAGATATTACTCAAGTATGGGCTAATATAAATAAATATAAAGATTATAATGCTCAACATTTTCATTTGCAATCTAATTTTACAGGTGTTTATTTTGTGAGAGGAGAAAAAGAAACAGGTAGTTTATTACTGCATAACCCTTTTACAAACTTTAATTATTGTTGGTTTAATGGAAAACTTGTAAAGATAATAACCCCTAATCAATATAACAGTCAGGTTGTAAAAATATATCCACAACCAGGAAAATTAATAGTTTTTCCATCTTGGCTACAGCACAGTGTAGAGCCTAATTTGACAAACGAAGAAAGAGTCTCTATATCTTTTGATATAATTTAATTATGTTTTTTAAAAAGAAAGAAAAATTAACAGTCTGGTCCGTTATTCCAGATTTAGAAAAAACAGGAGCAGGTCCTGTCCCAGCTAAAAAATTCTATCCAGAATGGTTTAGAAAAATGCAAAAAGACAGGGACGTACACAGCGAACTTGATAAGTTTGATTTAACAGGTCATCAAAATTTTAATAACATAAAACATTGTCCTTCTTTTCCATGGTGGTTTTCTCAAGGATATGTTCTACCTCTATGGTGTGATATACAAGTATATGTAAAAGATGGTCAAGTTTTTTGGACATCTCCTATGAAAGAATTTCAATTTGATTTTCATTCGGCCGATCAATTTGAAAACTATATTCCTAAACACGCAGCTGATAAAATTTTAGCAGTTTTAAAACCTATTGGTCCTTTTAGATTTAAAACACCTCCAGGGTGGCAAGTACAACAAATGCCTATGTATTTTGAATACAACGAAGTGTTTGACGTATTACCTGGAATAATACCTACTTCTAAGTATTTCGAAGTAAACCCTCAGATGCTATTAAAAAAATCTGCTTTTACAAAAGAAAACAATTACAGCGTCATTATACCTAGAGGAACACCACTAGCAATGTATGTGCCTATTCCAGAAAAAACTTTAGAATTAGAATTAATTGAAGAAACACCAGAATTAAAAACAGAAAATAGGGTTGCAGTATTGGGAATTAATAGCAAGTTTAAAAAAAGATGGAAAGCTTATGCAACCAAATGTCCTTATAAAAAATAATTTCTTATCTGACGATAAGTTTTTGTTTATTGAAGATGCAGTCAATTCAAATGAATTCCCATATTATTGGCAAGGTCAAGCTACAGATGTAGGGCCTGATGGCATATATTTATGGAGCCATAGATTATTTGATATAGATCAAAGCAAAGATGCTTTAAGTAATGCATATGATTATATTATGCCTTCTATAATAAAAAATTTGCCGGACTTTAATAAACTACTAAGAGCTAAAGTTAATTTATATACAAATCAAAATAAAAAATTATTAAGTCCTTGGCATGTAGATTTGTTTTGTCCACATAAAGTCGCACTTTTTTCAATTGATACTAATAATGGATATACTGAATTTGAAGATGGAAAACTTTACAAATCAGAAAAAAACACTATATTACTTTTTAACGGAAAGCTAAAACATCGTGCCGCTATACAAACAGATACAGATAAAAGGATTAATATAAACATAGATTATGAGTGAAGAAATTACACGCCAGGTACTCCCTTTATTTTCAAAACCTATCTTTATTATTAAAGGTTATGATTTAAATAAAGAAGAACTAGCTGCAGTTCAAAACGAAAGAAATGCAGTTAATGACAATGCTGGCAAAAACTATACCTCTCAAGATTCCTATATATTTAACAAACCTGAATTTAAAAATTTAGCTACGTGGATAAAAAAAGAACTAGATGTTTATTTTTATGAATGCTTACAATTTAATAAAAGCACACAATTGCGATTTTCTCAATCTTGGTTAAATTATAATCCTAAAGGTACTTTTCATCATGTTCATACTCACCCTAATTCTATTGTATCTGGAGTTTATTTTATAAAAGGAGACCAACAACCAATTTTATTTGAAAGATTTGAAAACGATCATTTGTTTGGAAACATAATTCCGGAAGTAGATAAATATAATTATTATAATTGTGGTAGCTGGAAGGTGACAAATAAACCAGGCTATTTACTTTTGTTTCCATCTAGTGTAAAACATGGAGTAGTTATGAACGAAGCAACAGAAGAAAGGATATCGTTATCATTTAATACTTTTGTTACGGGAACTATTGGAAAAAACAGAGGACTTACAGAATTAAAGATATGATTAAAACAAATAAAATTGTTATTGTTGGTGGTGGTTCTGCAGGATGGATGACTGCGGCTACTTTAATAAAAATATTTCCCAACAAAGATATTACATTAATTGAGAGTGCAAACACTCCTACTGTGGGTGTTGGAGAAAGCACATTAGGCCAGATAAATTCATGGATGGGTTTAATTGGTATTAAAGATGAAGAGTTCATGGCAGCTACCGATGCTACATACAAACTATCTATTAGGTTTGATGAGTTTTATAAAAAAGGTGGCGGTCATTTTCATTATCCTTTTGGTAACCCTGATTTTAATGGGACACATTTTAATTTCAATGATTGGTGGTTTAAAAAACAATTATACCCAGAAACACAGTACCACGACTTTGCAGAAAAATACTTTCCCGCACTGACTTTAGTAAACAATAATAAAATTACAGACAAACTAAATCAATTAAAAGGTTGGAATTTTCAAACAGATACAGCATATCATTTTGATGCAACTAAGTTTGGTGCGTTCTTAAAATCACACCACTGTTTAAACAAAGGCGTTAAATACGTTGTTGGAGATGTTACAGATGTTAAAGTAGATGATACTGGTGTTACAGAATTAATCTTAGATGGATCTATTCCTGTAAAAGCAGATTTATTTATAGACTGTACAGGATTTAAATCTTTACTATTAGCAGGTGCTCTTAAAGAACCTTTTGAATCTTACTCAGATTTTTTACCAAACAATTCTGCATGGGCGACTAAAATAAAATACAAAGATGCTAAAAAAGAAATCGTACCTTATACTAACTGCCATGCTATTGAAAATGGTTGGTGTTGGGAAATACCATTGTGGCACAGATGGGGCACAGGTTATGTGTTTTCTGACAAATATGTTAGCGATGAAGATGCTTTAGTAGAATTTAAAAACCATATTAAATGGAGATTTCCATATGCAGATCCAGAAGAATTAGAATATAAAAAAATAAAAATGCGTGTAGGTTTACACGAAAGAACATGGGTTAAGAACGTGTGTGCCATAGGTTTATCTGCTGGTTTTATAGAACCCCTAGAAAGTAATGGTCTTTACACAACTCACGAGTTTTTATTTAAATTAATTAGAACGTTAGACAGAGATCACGTAAATAAATTTGATATTGATGCGTATAACATGCAAAACAAATGGATTTTTAGAAACTTTGCTGAGTTTGTTGGTCTGCATTATGCACTAACTGGTAGAAATGATACAAAGTACTGGCGAGATTGTCAGGCTAGGAGCTATGCATCTAAAGAAATGGATGATTTACAAGTGTCTAGAATAGTAGGTTTTCAAGAAGCTGCTTATAATAAATACCATCGTAACGAATTCAGTGATGGCGGCTTTCCTTGTATTGCTGCAGGTATGCATTGGGCTCCGGTTAGCGGCACAGATGCAGTTTACAGTAGAGTATGGTTAACAGAACAAGACCATAAAATTATGTGGAAAAAAATGACAGAAAATTTAGAGAAAAAAGTAGGAGAATGGGAATCAATGATTAAAGATTGTCCTAATTACTATGATTACATAAAGGAAAAGTTTCACAATGATTGATTTTAAATTAAACAATCCACGAGGACAAGAGTATGAATTAAACAATCCACGAGGACAAGAGTATGAAATAAAATCAT
>Ga0208919_1001655_pt1 | contig 12485 bp, 15 predicted proteins | sample 4_EtaG_FD_184076 | JGI IMG/M metagenome (GOLD analysis project Ga0208919, IMG submission 184076) | Marine viral communities from the Subarctic Pacific Ocean - 4_ETSP_OMZ_AT15127 metaG (SPAdes) (version 3) | ecosystem: Environmental > Aquatic > Marine > Oceanic | place: Pacific Ocean | collected...
TTTTTCTGCTTTGGTAAGCTTCCCATCCTGCACAGAATCTTGGACGGTATTAATAAGATCTATTGCCGGCTCTAGTAAATCTCTGTATTTCAATGCGAGTCTAATTGCCTTAAACATAGTATGGTCTACTCCTTTTTTTATACAACAGATAACCACTAACAACTGTAGTAGCTATTAAACTTAATGTTGCTGCTGCTATTTTTTTCTTCATTATTTCACACTTATATTCCTTTCTGTATTCCCTACTGATGAGAGTGAACGTGTCTTAACTGTACTACTTAGCACAAACGAAGCACTATCTATACCTGTGCCATCCCCAATTATTAAATCCTTTATGGTCACGTTGCTACAGGATATGTCCTGGATATCTATAGGGTTCTTACTTCGGATGTTCTCAAATGTTATGTTACCCACCGTAGATGTACTGCTACCGGTAGACACTACAATACGGTCAACGTCTGACCCACTAGCCTCTGGTACTGATAACGCACCTCTATCACTACCAAACCTATAATCCACAGGATCGCTGTTCAATGTCGGAGTTATCGAGAATCCGTCAGCTACTGTACTACTTACATATAAATTATATGCGGTACTTGAATTAAATCTTAATGACGGTGCGATTATGTTTTTTAACGTAAGGTTTTCACATAGAATCTTAGCACCTGTGCCATCTGTATTATCCAAGACGATTGCATAGGAAACTCCTGAGTCCGCTCCAACATTCATGTCCTTGAAAGTCAGGTCGGATATAATCGATCCTCCTATATTTACCTGTAACGTCTGTGTTTGATCCTTTACTTCCTCACCTACCGTAAGTTCTACAAATCCTAGCTGTTGTGTACCTGCTACATCATATACACCTGCCTCTGGAAACATAGGTGCTTGAACGACTCCAGCTATAGAAAAGTATATGGCTAGTGACAATAGTGCCGTACTGGCTAATATAGAGCCAAAGATGATAGCTGATGTCTTACCTTTAAGGTTGAACCCTGCAAACCTAGGCAGTTTCAACGCACCTATCTTAGGTGTATCAATATTTGCCATCTCTGGAGCTTTCACAGATGGAGTTTTAACAGTAGGTAATTTTACTCTCCTACCTTTAATGATAAATACTATCTTGTTCCAAAAATTATTCTTATTCATCTGATTTGTTGCCTCCTAGTTTCCATAATTCTCCTAACCCTGCTGATACTGGTATAGTTAATACTGCTAGTGCCGTGAGCAAACCTTCAATCGAGTCGAGCGTTTGTGGGTTGGATGATGCACTCCATATGATCCTCGCACCTAAGAACAGCCATGTAAAAACTACAGGGGCAAAGATAACCAAAATTATTAGCTCTCTGCCTGTCAGTTGTGCTGAACTTTTATCCTCTTTACTTTTATCGTTATCCGCCATTACTGGTCATACTCCATATAGCGATAGCAAGAATCAAAGTAGCAATACAATTTGCTCCTATCAAAACACCTAATCCTATAATCATTGTATCCATTGATCCAACATTACCTCGCAACCTTGCTATATCCGCTCTCAAATCAGATATATTGTTTCGTATAACTTGTATATCCATAGCTAGCTAGGACTGAATGTAGAGTACGATACTGTTTGTCTATTTTTGTCATAGACTTTTACCTTGCCTGATAGGTAGTCAACTAATTTTCCTTTTACTACGTTAGCGGTAAAATCACTAGCTGATTGTCCAACCTCACCATCCGTATGTGCTAATGCGTTCTGTAGTGTAGTAAATTCTGAATCAGTCATTTCTATTGATATAGTTGTAGCCATTACTTAGCCTCCAAATCTTTTACTTTGTTACTTAATTCTTTTATCGCCTCTACTAAATAAGCAGTTAGCTTTGTGTATGAGACTGATTTATATTCTTCATTGTCCTGTACTAGTTCAGGTGCAATCTTTTCTAGTTCCTGTGCAATCAAACCAGTTGATGAAATATTTGTATCTGTCCTGTCATATGAAACTCCACGCATTTGGTTGACCTTGTTTAATGCAGAGTCAATTGTATTGATGTTTGTTTTGAGTGCTACATCAGAACTCTCAGTCAAAGTACCTACAAGTGTTGCATTTTTATTTGCGTGTAGTGTTAATGCTACAGCAGCAGTTGCTCCATTAGCTGTCCAAAATGCCATGTCAGTTGTTGAAACAGCATTTCCTGCATTAGCTTTATGGTCTACTCTTATAACTGCTGATTCAGTTGCCAAAGAATCTGCTGTAGCATCACCGGACATCCAATGAATACTACCTGCTCCATCATTGTTTAAAGGAGTAGCGTTAGTACCTATAGTTCCACTTCGGCTTTTAGTAATAAATATCTGAGGCGCACCACTATTCGCTGAATATCTTGTAACCCCCCATGATGCCGTATTCTGAGTAGTTCCTACTTGGTTATATACTGGAGTTGCTCCTGCCGGTAATACAGGTGCTGTGTGTCCAATAACTAAATTAGCACCTTTTAATATGAAATCATCTTCTGATTCATCCCATAACATAAACGAGCCAGTTGAAGCACCATACGCTTTCAAATCTTTTCCTGTATCATCTACACCGATAGTAACAGCACCATCTATCTGTACTGCACCATCTATATCTACTGCATCTAGGTTGGTTATGCCATCTATGTCAGCGTTACCTGATATGTCTAGAGTAGCTGCATCTAATTCACCTGTTAGGGTAATGTTTCTAAAACTTGCAGCATCTTTATTGGAATCAACTACTACAGCCTTACTTGCTGCTACTGTTCCTGCCGTGATCCCATCTATCATTTCCAATTCAGATTCTACAATGACTGCATTACCGATGGTAAATCCACCTGCCGTGACAACTCCTGTAGTTGTAAGAGTTTCATTTCCAAAATCTATAGCCCCACTTGAATCTGTGATACTACCATCAGCTAGTGTTAAATTACCTATAGTAGAATTAGTAGGGGCTGCAAGAATTCCACCTGCCACCGTTAGGGTATTAGATGAATGAGTTACTGTTACATCCCCATTATTGAAATTAAGTACGCCTCCACTAGCTACAAACAAATCAGACCACATTAAACTGGTAGTACCTAATGCGACTCCATCACTAGTTACAGGAGATAAAGCGTTTTCTACCAACTCTACTTCATTGACATTATTAACTCTGAAAATAATTTTGTTATCAGTAGTAGCAAAATCAATTAAATTTTCAGTATCTCTACCTATTTTTGTCGAAGCATTAAGTATTGTTGTAACGCCTGTTTGCGCTCCTGCAAGAAGTACCTGCGTACCTTCAACCGTGATTGCTCCAGAACCTGACCTAGCAATAGTCGTATCACTAGCATGACCTAGTTCTATTGTTCCTGTAGTTGCAACCGTGCCACTCAAATTAATAATATTTCCACTAATTGTAAGGTCAGTTCCATCTCCCTCAATTTTTTCTGCATCGTCCCCAAATGTAATTCCAACATTTTGAGGAACATTGATATCGCCTGTTGCAGTTAGATTGATATCAGCCCCTGAGTTTATAGTAAGGTTTGTATCGTTGCTTTCTATCTTTTCAGAAGCATTATCATCAAATACTATTCCTACGTTCTTAGGAATGTGTACATCACTAGTAGCTGTTAAGTTTATTTTTGCACCAGAGGTTACAGTTAAATCTGTACTATCACCTTCTATTTTTTCTCCAGAACCAAAGGTGATTCCTACGTTAGCAGGTATAACTACATCACTAGTAGCAGTAAGATTAATCTTAGCTCCAGAAGTAATCGTGAGATCAGTAGAATCTCCCTCTATCTTTTCACCAGAACCGAATGTAACGCCTACATTTGCAGGGATAACTACGTCAGCTGTAGCCGTGAGGTTGATGTTGTTACCAGATATTGTTAAATCAGTACCGTCACCTTCGATTTTCTCTGCATCATTTCCGAAAGTTAACCCTACGTTAGCAGGTATGTTTACATCGTTGGTTGCATCTAATTCTATATCTGCACCTGCGGTAAATGTAATTCCACCTGCATCACTTAGTAATTTAATACTGCCTGTTCCAGAACCTTGATCCGCATGAATAACAATTGTCTCTGAGGTCCCTCCATCGGCTGTGAGAAGAATAGCATTAGCACCATTTAAACCTGACTTTACATTGATACCTCCAACGTCTGATAACAGTTGTACACTTGCTGAACCTTCGGTAGCACTAGTACCTTGGTCTGATCTTATAAGAATTCCTTCTGATGTACCTCCATTAGCATGAATAGTGATAGCACCTGCCGAATTATTAGTACTGACTAGGTCTATATCTCCAGATGAATCTACCTGAACATCACTAACATCCCAATCAACTGAGCCGTTAACATCCAAGATACCTGGGAATGTAACTGAACTTGAAGTTATCGTAGCATGAGGATTGATTGTGAGGTGCGTTACATATGTTCCTGCCGATGCTATATCATTACCAATCGTCATGACTCCTGCGTCAGCAACATTAAATTTCCACTCGTCTCCTGCATCATCTCCTTGGTCCGCCTTCATGTAAAATATTGCTGCATCGCCTTCATCTGCAAGTATTGTGAATTCCGTATGCGCACGACCATTTGATCCATCATGAAGATGACCACTAGTCGTACTTAAAATATCATCTCTAAGCGCATTATGTTGTGCTGCGGTCGCTTGTTGGCCGCTACTGACCGAACTTGAATTAGCCACTTTATATTACCCCCATGTATATTCACCCCAACGAATGGTATTCCATCCGCTGTTTCTATTTGGTTTTGCTTCTCTTAAAATCAAATTCATCGATCTTGCGAAAACAGGATTAAGGTTAGCTCCACTTGAAGCCCTGACCTGCGCCTCTGCCATCTCAACTATGTTGCAGAAATAAGTATCTCCATCTAAATCTTGGAACTCAAGAGGTGCTACTTCCTGTTGCAAGAAGTCCAAATTTGCCTTGAGTTGTTTTAAAGGCATCGTATATGGAACACCTAACATAGTACGCATATTATCATCCATACCTACTACTAGTCTCCACCTCTTTAATCTTTCAGGCCTCCAAGACATCTTCAATACAAAGGATTTCAGTACAGGAGATGTAGTAGACGTAGCCGTTTCTAACGTAAACCTTAATCTAACCCTTTTACCTATGACTCCTGTATCAAACAATATAGTTCCACTTGGGCTTCCTGTAAATGCAGAACTAGTGGCATTAACAGCTGTCCACGTTGTGTTATTATCAACCTGATAATGTACAGTTATCTTTTCGGTAGATGATACGTCTTCTGATGTTATGGATATCTCATTGAGAGCTTTATATACTCCAGGTCTACCACCATCATAATAAGATGTAGTGAAATATCCTGTTTTAATAACCTCTGAGTCAGTACCCAGTCTAGGAGTAGATGTTCTATTGGGAAGTAAAAACCTATAGCAAAAAGCTACGTCATTTACGTCCCCATTGATATACATATACCGATTATTGTTTCCACTTGGCTTATGGATCACCATATCAACGGCATCTGAAAGTACTAACGTAGCTACCTGATGAACAACCCACTCGCCACCAATTTCTTTTAAAGCAAGCAGCCACGACTGTTTGGTAACGCTGTCACTATTAAGGTCTTCTACCAACGCATACAGCCATTCACCATCTGTTCCCAAGCTTCTTACCCTTGATCCAAACTCACTAAACGCAGGGCTTTGTATGATTGCTGATATATCCTGAAAGTTGTTACCATCGTACCTGACAAAAGCTGTTTCCCCAAGTGTGGTATAAAACATTCCGTTATACACTAGACCTCTACTAAAATTATCAGTAGATACCATAGCTTCTGCACCTGGAAATACATTTTTAAATTGTCCACTACTAAAGAACGTACTTGATCCTGTATTTATCACATACTGGTATAAACCATCTTCTTTACCTACGGCTAATCCATCTAGAAACTGATGTAGAGTATTGATCTTATGGTCATCCTTGCCACATTCGATAGCTTCAGACCATATAGCAGCACCGGTAGGGGAGGTAGACAAATGAATATCGTCATCGTTTAGAGATTTAACTAAAGCCCAATTACCATTTTGGTTTAGGGTTTTAGAAAACCTATTGGCCTTATTGCCACTACCTGTAGCAGCTGTCCATGAGGTTAAGTCATTGGCATCGGAATAACTATAGGCAGTTGATTCTCCCTGTCCGATAAATAAACTGTTATCAAATATCTGCGCTCCTGTTATTACTGCCGCATGGCATTTTTGTAAACACCAGTAATCGCTTGTATCGTCAAATTTCCACACAGCTCTATCGGTTACTGCGTATAAGTCAGTACCAATAAACCCCATTACACAGTTGGATGCGTTTGGTATAGCACTACCGACAAGTAATTGAACGCTATCAAAATAAATAGTTCGGTCACTACCGCCGTCTGCATTCATTACAAGGCGTATCTGAACCTGAGTAGTATCCGATTGTAATGTAACTGTAGAGCTAACAGTCTGATAACTGGTAGAGATAGTTACATTATCTCCTGTGGTAGTAGGGGTACTTGATCCACCTGACTCCACAATCTGTAATTTCATTGTTCCACCGGACGTAGTGGATTTAAAATGAGCTACTGCCGTAACTGCCTGACTCACAAGTCTAGCCGCAGGCTGCTCTGACTGTACGCAATTTATAGCAACATAGTCGTTAGTAGACCATGCTGTTCCTGTAAAATGATTGTCTCCAGAATGAGGAGCTGTAGTATCTATAGCAAGAGTAACTCCACTAGTAGCCCAGTTTGTAGTAGCTCCTAGTTGTCCTCCACCATTTCTAACACCAAAGGTAACTGTCTTAGGCTGATAGCTTAAAGCTACCTCGTTAGGCGTTAAGGCAAATGTACCTTCAGCTATTCCATACCTGGCAGGGTTCTGCTGATCGTAATAGAACTTTAATCCACCAGAACTCCAGTCATGTTGATTCCATACTAATTCCTGGTCAGGAGAGAATTGTCCATAGTTAACGTCAGCCGAGGATGCTTCAGGAGCTAATGCAGGAGCAAGGTCCCATGAATATTGGAGTTGACCCTGATCATCTCTTAATACTTTTAAACCAGTAGCCCTGCCTGCTTTTGCATCCTTTAAAACTACAAATTCACTTTTGCTACCCTTGGCCATTTAGTAACTCCCATCTGGTATCTGAATTCTTCGTTGTCCTAAAGGTTGTGAATGTATGCTCTTTCGCTGTATTTCCTCGAAAGCACGATTTCTTAGCCCTGCATATACGTTGGTATCAAATGTCGCAGAAGCCTGTGCTAAACGCTGATATAACTCAGCAGCTGCGAAAGCATAGAGGAGTTCTGTTCTGGGTTTTGCAATTTCCATTGTGTCCGACTCATCAGAAACTTCGGTTAAATAGTTTTTACCTCGAACTCTAAGAAGTTTCAAATTAGGTAGATTATATGGGAAATGAATTTGGTTTCTTTCTGTAGTAGATTCCATCTCAGGGATATACTGCCAGTTCATAAGGATATCGCCACTTTCCTGTGCTTCCGCTCTAGGACCAACAGTTGCTACGGCTTCGTCCAAATAAACGACAAGTCCTGTACTAGCTGCGGCAGTCATCTCTACACCTATTTCTAATGTCGATAAGGTAGTAGCAGAATCTTCATAGTGCGTTAATAATTCCCAACCGCTTCCCTGATGCTGTCCGCCATCTGCCTGCGATCCAAGATGTTCGGTTGAGTTTAATTTCATATAAGTTGAAATAGTAGATGCTTCGTTTGAATGCACCCATATTTGGAAGTTGATCCTCTGTCCACTATATGTGCCAGGTGAACTAAATGACTCATACACAGCCCTTTGAGTACCTGTAGTACCATTTGTTATCTTTGCTGAGTATTGACCCCTAAATACTGCGTAGTTAAACGGATTGGTGGTTAATTCTTCCTGTGCCGCTGTCAAATTAGTTTCTACAGTCCAAGTACCTGGAGTAGATGAATTAGTCCAAGTCTCAAATCCTGGATTAGTTAATATATTATCTCCGCTTTCTACAGCTGCCACTCCGTCTTCTAGCCTAATACTAGTAGGTCTGTCTTTAATAGATGAGGGTAACTCATAGCGATATTGATTTTCTGATGTATAAATAGATTTAGATATAGGTACATGAAGCATTGGAAATGCCTGTACTCTAGCTGAATTAAGAACCTCACGAAGCATAGTAGGGGAATATTTATGTATCTCAAAATCTACATTGCCTGACTCAGCTGATAGGTTAGTACCCTGTACTGTTATAGTTCCTGCCGAGGCATCATACGATTTAATTCTTCTAACAGTTTGAGCATTGTTAGTACCATGTATTATGATCCAATGATTTTGAAACAGATCATCCCCATCGGATGCGCTATCCAAATCATCGTATCCATAGTCTCGAAGCTCGGTAGATACTATGGTTGTACTAGCTCCAATCGTACTTGTAGTTGTCCATGCCGAACCGTCTTTTCCAAGAATCTCAGAGTAGCCTAGATATGCTCCAAACTCTCTGCGTAAGTTCTGTAGTGTGGTTGTTGCCATTAGTCATCCTCTGGTATTGGTATTTCCTCCGGATCGCCGTCACCATTTAGAGAAGTAAGAAGATTAACAAAGCCCATTATTGCTCCCTGAATTCTATTTAAATCAGCGAACAGATTATTTTCCTGTGCCTTATGCCCCTGCAATTTTTCAAAAGCAGCTTTTTCTTGAGCTTTTAAGTTGTCTATCTGGCTTTGTAATGATTCTCTAGTTATCTCCATGTTTTTCTCCTATGCGTAACCTACATTTACTTTTAGATTTGTTCCCGGCACGTCTACATATATTCCAGTTCCAAAACTGATTGGCGCACCTGTAAAGTCAAAGAACTGAGTAGTAGTTGCAGCTACGGTTATATCTATTATGTCTGTGCCTGAATCATCGGTAGAGTCATTCAATTGAAATGCTCCTCCTGTTGCACCTGCACTTACCGCAACCCAATAAACTACGCCAGGACCGCTTTTGGCAGCACCGTCACTTGTTTTAATACTGACTGCTGTTACTTGTGGCATTTTACTTACCTCTTTTAGCTAGATATTTAAGTCTTCGTTTGCTTGACCACTTAGGTTTTACATCCCATCCAATTCCACTTTTATTTGCTTCAGCACCTATTTCCCTTGGGTCAGGCATATCAATCTTATTTTTCTTAACGTCATAGAATTTTGGATTACCATCTCTATCAGGTATCATAACTTCTAGACTGCTTGGATCATCCTGCTTTGGCATGGCCATTAAATCAGGTGGAGTTCCTCCCCACTTCTTGTGAACTTTAATTCGTCTTTGCAGTTCTACCCATTCTGCTTCAAAGTCTTTGTTATTGATCTGGTCAATAGCATCTTTAAAAGCATTGTCTATTTCTTCCTGTGAATGGGCTGCACCATGTCCATCATATTTAAGTTCATTGCACTCTGCCATAGTCTCAGCAAGCAAAGTAGCTGCTTCCTCTGTTTCTAAAACACAAACCCTTCCATCACCCATAGGCACAAAGTGGCATACATTAGGATGCTCTTTAGGCCAGTATTCAATATAAGCGTGTGGAGTTGCAGGCATTATTTCCTCTTCTTTCTTTTCAATCTTTCACGCTCTTTCTTAGCAGCTTTCATTCCCTTTGGTGTATAGGAATATTTTTTTCCACCAACTTTAGGCATAACACTCTCCTGATAACATTGTGTAAAGCACCTCATCCTTTACAGAATTAGATGCTCTACACATTTGATTTTTAAACCTTGTTACGGATTTATAGTTAAGTTGACGTAACCGTAGTCAGTCGTTACAGGAGCAATAAGTGATGCTATACCTATTGTCACCTCGTCTTCGGCAGAACCATCTCTATCAAGAGGCTCACCTGAACCTGCTGTGTTGTCGCTGACCCTAACGTGATTACCGATAACAAAAGCAACGTCACAAAGAACTGCTGCCGGACCCCATGTCTGAAGCCAACCATAGTCATCGTCATCAAAGTCAGTAGCGGCAACCCCAACTGGGTGACCTGTACCTGTGGTAGGAAATACAATGAAATCCTTGTATGGATTCTTTGCAAGACCGACTAATGTTGCAGCCTCGAATGCTACTGCAATCGCATCTCCGTCATAGAGGTTGATTGTACCAGTAGTAGATGCATTAATAGCATCATGCTGTCTTACTTTGTAAATGTGTCCCTCACCAGTACCATCGTTGACATACATGAAACCATCTTTGTACTGGTCTTCTGTTAACGCCCCACTTGATACAGTAGTTATTGTTACACTTTTATCACCGGCAGAAGCAGTATTTACTGCAAGGTCCATGTCATGATATTGGTTTTTAACTGCACTCTGGCAGATAGCACCTGCTGTCTGCGCTCCATCCGTCTGACCATAGTAGTAAACTCTACCGTCAGGTAAAACCATTCTTGTACTCAAAGCGTGTAATTGGGTAGTTCCGGTAGCTTTTTCGTCACCAAAATCCCCCCAAATCGTTCCGTAAGTGAGTGCCATTTTTCAGCACCTCCCTAATTTTTATTTGTTAACATCTGCTCCAAGGTCAACGCCCAAACTCCTGACCTATGCTTATGAGTTATATGTTGATTAGCAAGCCTGTCTCCATGAAATCCAGTATTATGGATTACGCAGAAATACTTGGTCTTCTTGCTTCTCTCAATAACCTCATTAGGTAGTTCAATAGTAGGTTGTTCACTATGATGCAGACAATGTTTCAAGTAACTCTTCCACGATGAAAACCCAAAGGTATCAGCGTGATTTGTGCAAATATATTCAATCGGAGCAGCTTCCTGTTCCAATTCCAAATCAGCTTGCAGGATGTCATCAGGAACGGCGTTTCTAAAGACATCGACATCAACTCCATTTTCAGGAGGACGGAGTCTGAAACCTTTCTCGAAGTACGCAGCTAACTGGGATGGATTGTTGGCAGGCATACCATTGCTGGTAGGCTGATAGCCATGGTCCATCTGTTCCAATTTGACTGGGGCATTCTTGCCCTGACCTCGTTTCCGAACTGCTACGATATGATGCTGCCATAAGATGCATCTGCCAGGAGAAGTCCAGTATGGCTCTACGTTTTCACGAATATGCCAATTGTACTCTGATGCAAGCTGTTGCTTTATCTGAGTCCATTCGGTTTCTCTCCACGTTTCAATGTGCTGGCGTAACATCTCGATTTGGCCTTGGCGATCATTATCGCTTAGTCCCTGTTCAAGGTCACGGTCAATATATGTATCCCATTTCTGCAAAGTTGCAAGGGTCATGCTGATCTCCTTCGATTGTGGCGGCTACGACTTCTTTTACGTTTAGAAGGAGTCACACTCCGTTCCACTACACCGGTTATAGCCCCAACTACCTGTTCTTTACGCAAATAATTGGGCAATGATTCCTGCAAGCTGTATTGGTAGATTAACTGTTCTTCGATAGTTCCCTGATGCTTTTCGTAAGCATCCTTAATACTTGCAATATGTTTAGCCGTAGAATTAGAACGTCCTGTGAATGTGAGATCACACCCAGAACACGTTCCTTTTTCATCTATGGCATCAACGTGTTTTTCGCCTTCGTCCCTGACAGACTTAGTATGTTTTGCAACGTCACCATCATAAGGTGAAGTAAAAGTACACTCGCTGCATCGTATGATTACTTTCTTTAAATAATGATCGTTTGCAGAATTTCTTGCAAATGGCTGTGTCCAGTTATTTCCAATTACATCCCATAAGCGAACTTTATTCTGAGCTGAATCATCTTCTACAGCTGTGATTACTCGGTCACGATTACCGTTTTCAACCTGCCTTCGCAAATCTTTATACTGCGTATTCGATACCTCAAATTCTTTTGTGTCATCTATCAGGGTTGGCAATGTTTATCCTTATATAGTGGCTGCTGTGTCACTATAGATTTCGACACCGTGAACGTCAGCTCTTTCGCCTTCGCCCCATTCTTGGAATATGCCGTACTCAATCGCTCTGAGAGAGTTGTCATCTTCCTCTGTAGTCTCAGCTTCGTTAGCCATGACCAATATCAAGGAATCGTCTGCAAAGACTGCACCCTTGGAATCGTCACTAGTATCTCTACTGATAACACCTGAATGGAATATTTGGATGCCGTACAGTCTATCATTACCTTTCCACCATCGTTGCAGCATATCATCGCCAAAACCAGCTGGTCTTCCACCTGCTGCTGTACCTGGGTCTGATATGTCCAATATGATGTCGCTAATCTGCTCTATGTGCAGAGAAGCTCTTAGAGGCATTGGTGCAGGACCATATGATGAACTATTGTCCGTCATTAGGTATGCAACTGCTCCTCTAAAGTGTGTGATATCAAGAGCTGTTCCTGCTCCAGGAGTGGATTTTGAGAATCCGTCATAGAGAGTTACAACGTCTGATGCCATCTTTCGCCTGAGAGAGTTAGCAAGTAGAGTTCCTGTTGTCGAAACAACATTAGAGTCTCCCTGCCTTCTAATCAATCGCTTGGAAACGGTTGCTATGATTC
>Ga0208919_1001656_pt1 | contig 12482 bp, 10 predicted proteins | sample 4_EtaG_FD_184076 | JGI IMG/M metagenome (GOLD analysis project Ga0208919, IMG submission 184076) | Marine viral communities from the Subarctic Pacific Ocean - 4_ETSP_OMZ_AT15127 metaG (SPAdes) (version 3) | ecosystem: Environmental > Aquatic > Marine > Oceanic | place: Pacific Ocean | collected...
TTTGGTAGGTCTTTAAACGGGGCGTTAAAAGCGTTGAAAGACGTGTACCGTAGTCTCTTCGTACTGTAGTCGTTTTTGTCAGAGAAAGTAACTGAAGAGAAACGCCTCACCTCGTTGCGTAGGGTGCTCACAAACTTGCGCTTTCCGAATCCGTTGACCTCTGAGTTGACAATCGTATCGTTAAACCTGTCGCTCTCTAAATAATAAGGTCGGAAACGAGGTCCGATAGGACTCCCGTCTGTTTCTTCTATAAGGTGCTGAAACACCACATCCTGAGCGTTCCATTCAGTGATATTTACGGGCACTTGGCGCCACCAAACGTCACCTCGAGAGAGCGTGATGACAGGGGCTTGGTGCAAAAGCTCTCCCTCTTCGTTCCTAACTACGTTATACACCTCGCTTATTTCGTGGTAGACCCTTTCTTCGGGGTCTGTTACTCGGCGGGGAGAAATGATTTCTACAATGCAACGGCTGTTCCAAGCGTGAGCAGATGATGTGGCGTCGTTAGCGCCGTCTACTACATCTGCGTGCGCAAACTTACCTAACCCATCTATGTTGTCTTTAAGGACTAAGAACTGTCCTTGCAGGTGTTCGGGTACGTCAGACCCGTCTGCGACTAGTGGGTTTTCATCGGAATCGCTACCAAAATCTACGACATCTACAATCTCAAATATTAAGTTTGAGGGGTAGCTAACGGAAAGCTCATTGCCATAGTATGACAAGACCCGTAAATAGTCGCCTGTTGAATACACGTACAGGTTCTGTGTCCCGTCATTCGCCTTGGCCCCATAAGCTTTCGTATATGATGTTGTAGGGTGCCCTTGCAAGTAATTCAGAGAAACATAGATGTTGTCGTTCTCTACAGACTCCCCATCAATAGAGAAAAATCCCCCCGCTGTGCTAAACTGTATAAAGTCTCGCACTGAGCTATTGCCTGCGTAGACAATCTGGTAGTTGTGAGCCCACGGTGGGGGGGTATGTGCAAGCTGAACCTCTACCTCTACCCTCCCTTGATTTCCTTGTCTGCCTGCAGAGCCTGCGCTAGCTCCGTCAGATGGGTTATAGCCACCCACAAACACTGATCCTAACCTATTGACTACCCCCGAGCGACCGCGCTCATCGTAGTACACGACCCCGAAGTCGTGATTAGCGTTGGTTTTAAAACTTCTGTAGTCTCCTGCACTATCTCCTTCAGCAAAAAAAGAGTCAACAGAGGCCCGAACAAAAGAAAGTTCTGCTAAATCGCCTGAGTTTGAAAAAGACAAAGAAGTACTTATAAGCTCTCCCGTCGTTGAATCCAACGTGTCAACAAAGGTTTGGCATCTTGCTTTACTGATAGTCCTACCCCCACGATCTAAACGCAGACCTAAATGTATCGAATCATCTGGGTGATTAAAAAGTTGATTTTCGTGATGAAGCTCGTTAAAATTAGTGTCGGTGTTGAATTTTTTAAACGCAGCAAGTCCCCCAAATATTTGTTCAAACCCAAAGCAACCAATATCATCAGCGTCTGCTTCGTTGTGGATTGGCCTAATGTTTATACCAATAACACTTGGGAACTCAGACTGTGTGAACTCTTCATCAATAGTCACTGCCTTCTCCAACACTTGCAACCCCGCTTCACCATCAACCATAGAGACCCCCGCTGTATTTACAGCGATAACGTCCGCCGCGCTACCTTCTAAATTTTCTAAAAGCGCATTCCTTCGAGATGGATTCGTAGTAAATAGGTCTGTCTCATCTAAACCTGTCTGACCAACAGAGTGCAAGTACCCAACTACCCTTCTGCGTTCTCCGCTAGTTGGATTTGAGTAAATATCATCTCCGTTAGTCGTCTCTGCCCCACCAGCGTTGTGCAATACGTAACTTAATAAGCCTGGCTCTACCTCTTCTCCATCTTCAGCTACATCTAAAATGTTATGAGTCTCTAAGTAGTCTGCACTGAACACTCTGTATCCGCGCAATTTTAGCTTCTCTGCTGTTATCACAGGGATGCAGCTCCTCACATCTAAAGCGCTTACATCAGCTATTTCTAAAGCAATGGCTTTTTTCGATCCGTTGTCTGCAAAAAGGTGAGGTAAGTCACGCAGACCGAAAGACAGGTTGGCCTGATTTACAATCGCATACCCCGTGGGTGGCTTATATTGAGGTTGAGTGGCGCTGCTTGATGTGTTATCATTATCATCGCAAACAGGGAAGATTAATCTGGCGTTATCTAACCCGCCTTGCCTTGGCATAATAGCTGTCGTGGGGCCTTTAGACCTGTCTGTGTCTAAAGACAGGTTGCTAAAATCTATGTCGTCTTGATCCTCTTCATTATTGGGGTCGACAAAACCTAAGTTATAAGTATAGTTAGGAGCAAATACTAAATCGTTAAGCTGCGTGTTTTCTACAGCGACCACACCACCACCCGTGAGGTATTGAACTATAGCGTTCAAAACAAAACTAGGGCCATCGTCGATAGCCTCTATGACACCAAAGTTGCAAGAAAAAGTGACAGGCTGACCAGAAAACTTCAAGGCAGAAGTTGGAGAGCTCCCAACCGTTACTTTTCGACTGATGCCAGATGCTTGATTGCCTGGGTGTTCAGTATTCTTCCACCTCAAATCTGATGTCCCCACCCCTGAGTTTCTGCAGAAAAGAAAAGTTTTGTTGATGTTAGACCCTGTAGTGGGGATATCGCTAGAAACAGTAGCTGCGGGAGACTGCAGCGTACCTGCGTCAGTAAATCGGTTTAAGTGATAAGAGTTTTGTGCGCTGTACAAGTCGAAGCTCTGACCTGGGCTAAAGGTCACCTCAAATCCTATAGAGGTACCAGCAGGCAAGTTGTTTGGAACTTCGCTAGTATCGATTGTCATCCCTGTGACACGCTGCGCTAGCTGTGTGGCTTCTAAATCTGTGCTCTCTGGGTCTAGGGTAATGAGCGTTGATTTCACATCAACGTCTACGAACAGAAGGTCAGTGGGCCTTTGTTGGTACTGTACTGTGAGTTTAGCCTGTATGTTAGGCTCATCAAAACCTTCGAGGTAGTTCCCATAGAACAGCCTATCCTCTACTACAGCAACTGCCTCAGCCACTCTAGGCAGGCTGTCAAACTGTTTCTGTTCTTCTTCTGTAGTGATACCTGTTACAACTTGGTCGTTGTAAAATCTGTAGGTGATAACATTGTTTGCGCCAAGGTTGTCAATCTCTTCGATTACAAAAAACGCACCTGTGTTTCCGCGCCTAGCCAAGATTCTAACTGACTCAGTTTCATCAGTGAAATTGGGGGCTCCAAAAACTTCTGGGTTTATCTGCAAAGTGCAGACGTTAGCAACAGACGGGGGGGTAGAGTTAGAGGTGTATTGCAGGTACTGCGGCGGGATGGCAATGTCTGAGTATGTAGACAAAGCTGACTCTTCTCCACTGCGGTAAATGCACTGAAAAGCAAACTGAAAACCTTGGGTGTCTCGAAAGTCACTGACTGCACGAGAGGGGTCCGTACCAAACTCGAATACAACTGGGTGCATAGGAGTCTTTGGGCAAGCAGTAATGAAGTCCTTTCGATCTGCCTGCAACGTGTCAAACTGGTATGGGTTGTCTTCACGGGCACGCAAAACATCTAGCTTGCGCGGCTCGTTGACGTTGTCTGTGAAGTACAGCATCGGACGGAAGTCGCCCGCATCACCCGCCACATGGACCACTGTGCCTTGTACAACACCGTTTGATTGGAAGTTGAACTCGCTTGTAGAGTAAACTTCTAAGTACACATCGGCTCCCTCCCCGAAGTAGTTTTGAGTGTCGTATGCGTACACACCGTGCTCTTCTGCTACAGTAGAATACACGAAGAAAAAAACCACCCCAGTCTTAGCGTCAGATACGCTACCTATCACCCTCCTATTTCCCTCGGCGGCGAACAGCGTGTCAGGCACTTTTGTTGAATGCAGATTGCCTTTTACAGGCTTCAACACTCCTTCGTTACCCGTGTCGTCAGAGCTATTAAAGTTCTCGAAATCTTCAGTGACGACGATATTTAAGGCGTCGTTCATCTCGGTCTTCTTCTTCAAGCGGTTATCGCTAGAAGAGTTCAAGACCCTTGGGAGTAGTTTCTCAATCATCAGTACTTCGGAGCCTGCTTGAAGTTCTTACGGATGGTCTTCAGTGCCTCGTCCTTAGTGAAGTTGCCTAGTCGTGCCTTGGCCTTGCGGCGCTCGTTGTAGTACTCTGCTCGAGCCCGCATCTTTTCGTTAGCGGGGACAGTGGACTTGCGCTCACACAGCTTGTAGTACATGAAGCACCGCAGCGCCTCCTCTACATACACGTGGATGACGGGGTTGGTAGAGCGAGCCTCATCAGCAATGTACTCGATTACTACCTCTGCCACTCCAGACTCAGTATCTATCTCAATCCTGTTTTGATCCAAGTTGAGGCGGTACTCACCACGCAGGTGACCACCTCCGACACCGTACAACCTCCCCAAACCACCTTGATACAGGTAGTTCTGGAAGACGTAGTAGTCAAAGTCGTTGTCTGTACTATCCGTGCCTGAGGTCGAAGACTTATCGTCTACGCGGTCATCAATTAAGTTTGCCTCAATGTTCAACGGTCCCCCTTGACTGTCTGTTGTAACCGTGGGGTCTTCTAATTTTTGAGAGTAGTTGATGTTCTTGTTCTGCCCGAGTACGTGCAGCACCCCATCCTCTCCTACGACACCAAGCTTTACTAGGTCGACATAGTCGTCAGGAAGAGTGACAGTGTTGTTGCTGGCCACTGTGCGCTTCAAAGACCGCACGCGAGAGCTGACATCAAAACCAAACTCTCGAATACCGCGCAGTGCAATGTTCCTGATCGCTACGTCGTTTACGTTGCTGATAAAGTCATCGCTGTCCATGGTGATGATGAAGTCATCCACCACCTGCCTCAGGGTCACAAAGTTTTGTCCGTCAGATAGTGCCATTATTCAGCTTGCGTTTGTTGCAACCCATAGGAGGTCAGCGTAGTATCTCTGAGCCTGACCCCGATCATCTTGACAATTTCTGATACCACTTCGTTGAAGTAGTGCTCGGGTAAGTCGAAGTTGCGGGAGTCGAACTCGTTGAAAATAGTAAACCCTGTAGCAGCGTCCACAGATATCGTAGAGTATGTAGGGTGGGACTCAAAGTCCACCGCGTCAGTTGCGATTACTCGAGATCGTGGCTGCCTATAGTACACCATCGTCACTGCCTCTACTGCTTCGGGGAACACTTGAACGTAGTTCCCCATAACCAAAGCCGCAGGGAACTCTTGAGTAGGGGTAGAGAGATTGCTCTGCAACACTCTCTGGGCTTTCTCTGCGTCGTATATAAGCTCTACAGAAGTGTTTGTCCCCGTAACATACATGTTTATGATGCGTGACAAATCAAGGGGCTTTGCAAATCCAATCCCGTCTTCTGGGTCTACAGGCACTATAGTCTCATTGCCATCCTCATCTGTAACTGTTGCTTCATAGACATCAGAACCGTCGGCAACCTCAATGCCTACTTGACGTATGAACATCGCCAAATCCTCCTCGACCATCTTGTAGGCAGACTTGTCTCTACCCGCATCCCTGCCTGAAGCGCGTAGCGCGTTGGCTATCTTCAGCTCGTTGAACATCTCGTTGTAGACGTTCTGCTGTGCTGTGCGTGCCAAGGTATCGAAAACCAAAGGGGTAACAAACCCTTTCTGGTCTTTGTTACAAATCTCCCTGACGGTTTCGTATACCCGCTGTACGCTAATCATAATTACAAATATAAAAAAGAAAAGACCGCTCGAGGCGGCCTTCTCTTCTGTGAACTAGGCTGTTAACCTAGTCTAGAGAGCTTATCCTCTAGGCTACTAAGTACCGAAGCCCCTTTCTCTGTAAGGCAGAATCGCGTCATCACATCGACTGGGTCTTGACCAGTAGGGACAGACACGATAAGAGAGTTGCTATCGAACCAATACGCCCCGTCAGGTTTGAGGTTGATGAACTGGTAATCCCCTGCTTGCTTTACGATAGATCGTGCTTGCACTTGCGGGTTGTCGAAAGACTGTATGAACTCCCCTGGCTTTTTCTTTGCGATGTTCAGTAGGTTGAACCGAATCTCGCTAGTCGGGGAATCAACATTGAAACCAAAGAAGATAGCTACAGGGAGCAGCTCTTCGATGCTCTTGTCGCGAACCATAGAGATGGCGTCGTTGAGCAGGAACTCTTGCTCGAGCTCTTTCTCTGCGTCGCGCTTCTTGTCAACCTGACGGAAAAGGTTGCCTCCGTTGGCTGCGTTCATGGGGTGGATATCCATGAACTTACGCATGTTGGGCTTATCGCGAGGGACGAACAGTTTCTTGTCACGGAATACGACGGCCTCTTTCCTTGCTTTGTCGCCTTGCTCGTCGGCCCAAATGCTAGGCTCGTTGGGGCAATATCGGATTTCGCGAACTGTATCGTTCTCTTCATCGTACACTGTAACCCCTTTTTGTGGGAGCATAGTGACGATACCACCTGCGTTGATGATTTCGTACTCTGCATGCTGCAACACTTGCTCTTTGCGGCGTACTACAGTAGGCTTCCTTCGCGTCGTTTTAGTTGGGGGGGCGACTTTGTTGGTCGCATCGGACAAGGTCTTTTTAGGCCGACCAGGGCTACGCTTTGTTTCAGTCATAATGTATTGAATTAAACTTGATCAAATATAATCAAACTGAGAACTTGTACTTTTCGAACAAATCCTTAGCTAGCTTTGCCCCAAATACCGTCCCAATATCTTCAGTGATTATCCCAACCCTAGCGATGTTATGCCTGAAGGCCCCGCCACCAATGCGGTTTACAGAAAGGATTCCGCTAGTTCGGAACGAACCTATCTCTTCTTGTTTCGGTATAAACCCTACTACATCACCAAGGTGATTGTGTAAGTAAAGGTTGTTCTCTTTATCTCTACGCAAAACAAACACGTATGTCTGCTGACCTTCAAACGAACTTGTGTTGACATCAGGGCGGTCTAAGAGCGGGTCAGGTATTCTGTACGAAACTGTCCCATCGGCTGTGTTGTTTGTGTTTACAAAGGCTTGTCGATACGAAGACCCTATAGCGTGATTTACGTAAAACTCATCAGGAGCTTCTCCTACGGCCCCAGAAAAGCCAAGGTTAGTACCAAGTGAGTCATGCGCAAACAGACTCCCTGCAAACACAGAGTATGGCCCCGTAGTCCCAACAACTGCATATGCTGTATACGCCCCTTCTACTTCTAAAGTATTAGCCAAGTGCAAATCTTCCGAGGTAGCAAACTGTACAGCAACATCATTACTCCCCATAATCCCGTTGTTCCTCTGTACATCTGGAGTGCCTGTGTCGCCTGTGATGTTGTATGTAGCGCCCCCAGTACCAGCGTTGGCCCAAGTGTTTGCCGCCCCCACTTGGTCGTTAATACTGAGTGCAGCTAGTCCAGCTTCGTTGTAGTCGATGATCGGCATCAACGACGGGGCAGGAAAGGTGATGTCAGCGATGGTGGTGGTAGTAGTCTGCGTCAAGTCAGAAGATGCAGGGTCATTGCTGATTGCTTGAGTGGACATAACAACAGGGAGGACAGGGACTACAGCATTGACTTCAGTTTTATCTGACACTTTAGCCTGAGAGATAGTAGAGAACCCACTCACAGTATCGAATACCATGACATTCTTTTTGCTATCGGAACCTATGAACTCCATGACATTACGCATGAACTCAAACTCTTGACCTTCCTCACAAGCCACTGCAACCTTAGTGCGCTCTATCGCTTCTCTTGACGTCAAGTTGCTGTGCTCATATACGCCTGCGTCTTTGAATGTGAAGTTTACCTTCCCCTCTTCAGCGGTCATATGAGACAGGTTTTCTGCTGGTACCCCAAACACTGACAAGTTCTCCCCAGTGTTAGATTTTGCAGTGCTGAAGGGTGTGACAGCCTCTCTACGGAACAAGAAGAATTTCATATTACAAATATACCGACAATAAAAAAGGGGGCCGAAGCCCCCTTTCTCATATCAGTAAGCTTAATTAAGCCAAGCGAATCAAATCGTATGCCTCGCTAGACGCAGTCACGTTAGTAAACTGCAAACGGAACATACCGCTACCGACACTAAATGCGTCGTGAGTAGTTGCTGAATTTTCGACATCCATGAATCCAATCAGAGTTGCACCACTAGCCGTTACAACAGTGATTGTTTCGTTTTCACCAGCAGTACCAAGGTTAATAATATGAAAATCAATACAGTCACCAACGTTGCACCCAGGTGTACCAGCTACAGCCAAAGCTGCAGTGGGCAAAGTAAAATCACGTGCAGCAGCAGGGTCCGAGCGAAGGATTCCGTTTTGGATGTCTGCAATCGTAATCGTGTGATCCCCTGACGCAATTGCAGTTGCAGCCAACGGGCGGTTTTCAAGGGCAACGTCTACACGGTTGACCTCAAGGCTTTCTAGAATAAGGTTGTTCATAGTTTTTGTTTTAAAGAGTTGAAGTGTAAATAGAGCGAGGAATTTCCCCGCCCCATTTACTTAGTAGTTTTTACAAAACCCCCACGGCTGAAACACCAGTAATGTCGGGATGGAGGTACACTGAGTTTTGATCATCTGCCAAAACAATAAACGGGTCTTTAGAGTAGTTGATTGCGTCAACGATAGCTTTTTGAACCGCTTCTAGTTTTCCAGAAGTAACAGTAAGCTTCATGATGCCACCATTATCAATGCCATCAATTCCTGCATTGTAAACCCAAAGGTTTGTAGCATCTTGAACATCAAAGCCAACAACATTATCTGCAGGAATCAACTGCTCATCAGTAGCAGCACTTGAACAGTATAAAAATCTTTTCATGTTTCCTGATTATTAGAGGCTTGTTTGAGTAAATGATGTCAAGCCAGAATGCAGCTTGTCTCCTGTCACTTCGTCTAGCGCATTGATAAACGGATCTGTTCCAAAAACAGCTGCATTAGCAAACTGTTCTAGGATAGCTTTACCGTCACCACTGTTGATGACAAAGGTTAGAACTCCACCTGCGTCGCGTGCTCCAATACCATCGAAGTACATGAGCATAGCAGTCGCTCCTGTAACATCAAAGCCTCTAATTGAGCTTAGAGGTATGGTCACTTCTGCGGCAGCCGTAGAGTCGTTAAATCGAAAATATCTTTCCATAGGGTCAAAATTTATGGTTAGGGTGGAGGCTATACACCCCCACCCTACCTAGTTAATATCAGCCCTTGAGGACGACGTGTTGGTTAGCAGCGCGGACGCAGAGAGCAACCTCAGAACGGTAGTGGAAGACCGCTTGGTCAGTTCCGACATCACCGTTGTTGGTGTGCCCGAGGACTCCACCACCAGTTACCCAGTGCTCCATCTCACGGCTGTATCCGTTAGCCTCCTTGTAGTACAAAGCCAGTGAAGGGGCGCTGTTTCCTGTACGCTGGTCTACGACGTTAGCGAGAGGAGTCATGACACCTTGGAACTTTGTGCTAGCACCCAAGAGAGTAGGATCGTTCAGGAGCTTCCAGTCGTGCTTGTGGAAGGTGTATCCACCACGGGTGAAGCTCTTGAATCCGAGCTGCACAGCCATGTCAGCGTTGTTTTGGAAAGCACCGAACTGACCAGGCAAGCCAGCCGTAACACCAGTAGAGATACCAGAAGCGAGCATATCGTCGATAGCGAGGTCTTGCTTACGGTTCAAGTACATAGCGTACTCAGCAGGAGCACCTTGCTTGTCGAGCTCGATGATGATATCGTCAAACTCAGCGAAGCTGTCGAGTGGGTTAGCGTTGGCGCTGGTCACGTTGATACCACGAGACTCCACAGCGCTGAAGTAACCCTCAGAGCCTGCGATGTCATTAGACAAAGCCGTACCTGCAGTCCCATCGTGCTTTTCACCAAAGAGCATCATCATCTCACGCTGGTCTTCGAAACGCTTGCGAGCCTCTTGCTCGGCATACATAAACCAGCGATACTCACCGCCACCGACGTTGACCCAACCGATGTTCGTAGCTTGAGAACCGTTGACTTCGTGACGTCCCTTGACAATCATGAATGGGTTGCTCCGACGAACCGTGTTAGTCTCATCAAATGCCACAGGCTGGTTGGTGCCCTGAGCGTACATGTTGCCCAACTTGATGAGCGTACCACCAGCGGTGTCTACGTCACCAGCAGTACATGTCTCACCGTCAAGCTTGACAAGCACAACGTCTTGACCAGCACCAGTAGCAAAACCACCAGACTGAACAATAAAACGAACGCCAGACTCAGCGTCCATAACCACGTCGTTGACTTGAAGTCCTTCTTTGACAGCAGTGTCATCAAGAGTAACAGATGCAGTTCCACTGTGAGCGGGGGCGTCAGCGTAGGCCAAAGTCTTGTGGCGACGGCCAGCCTCCCACCAATCGACTTGGTCAGAGCTACCACCCGAAGTCACAGCTCCAGTAAGCTTCAAAAATCCTGTAATTCCTTGCTCACCAAAGGTCTCAGTCAACTCGGGGATGACGAGGTCCTTGGTGGTTTTAATGAGCGTATCGACAGTAGTATACGTTTCGGGTGAAATCCGAAAGTTCAGTGCCGCATCATTTTGCGTTGAGCCAGCAGCAGTGCTAGCTCCAGTAATCGTTGCCATATTTTTCTATGTTAAATGTTGAATGTGACTTTGCTTTTTCCTTGTTGCAAAATCTGTCTCACCTGATCGGCGAGAGGGTTAGGTTGATTTTGACCGCTAGCATCGTTTGGTGCTGCAGCCTGGACGTTTGCTGCATTCGTCACCACCCCACGTTGACCATCGCTCATGCCCTGCCGATAGGCAGACTGCACGATTGTATCGATGTTGTCAACGACAGCGCGGTGTGAAGACAGCGTGTCATAATCCCAGCTCCCGTCTTCTCTGACGTATGGGTCAAAGTAGTTCTCGAGCTCGGCGTTCTTTTGCTTCAACTGTCCTTTGTAGGCATCGTCAAGACCAAACGTAAACGTCTTGTCACCACCGAGGTCGAACTCCAACCCAGTTAGTGCATCTACGTTGTATGACATCTCCGCTATCCAGGACTCGTCTATGAGCGGTTCCGTCTCGGCCTGCTCGACTTCCTGTCGCTGTGGGGTGACATACCCTGAGCGCAAAGTTTCAATGCTGTCTTTTGCCTTCTGCCCATCCATCTTGAGCTGAAGCTGAGAAAGCTGAACCTCTTGTTCGGTATGAACGTCGGGGTCCAACTTGTATTTGCTCTTGAGCAAGAGGTTGACTTCCTCGCCACTTAGGTTCGGGTGATCTGAAGCCATTTGCACACGCAATGCGGTGAAGTCGTCCATCTCAGACGGATTCAACTGCTGGTATGCAAACCAATCTTCAGGTCTCCGCCCTGTGTCCTGTACGAACTTAGCGATGACTTCTAGCCCCTCGTCGAGCTGTGGCGGTGCAGCCAACTCCTCGAAGGAAGTGACGTCTCTCCCCAGCCTCTCGCTGAGATATGAGAAGACAGCACCTTCTACGTCTTGTTGGCTATACTGCCCCTGTTCTGGTTCAGGCTGAGTAACCTGTTCTGGAACTGGAGTTTCTACTTGCGGTTCGATAGCTTCTGCATCTGCAGCAGGAGTGCTATCGGTATTGGCAGCGAATTCCTCTTGGAAGCTGGCTGCCAGGTCTGTTGGATTGTCAAAGATTTGGATCTTTGGTTGCTCCTGTGCAGGGGTTTCCTGTACTGGTGCTTCTTGAATTACTGCCTCTTGTGCAGACGCCTGCTCTACGGCAGGCGCTTCTTGCTGAACTTCTTGCTCCATTGTATTTAATTAATTGTAATCAGTATGTCTCAAAGCCGAAGGTGAGTACAATCTCTCCTGCTGCTTTAGTTTGAGCATCCACGGCTCTAGCCGCAACAAAGATTGATGCAGATCCAGAACTAGCTTCTACCACAAGGCCGACATTGGTAATTGTGGTCAGGTATCCAGCCAAGTAATCACCGACGTCGCTTGCATCTTCAGCCTCAACCCTGACGTTACCCAACGGTCGGTTCAAAGCTAGATTAGCATCGGTAATATCAACAGCAGCATTCAACGTCCCTAAGTCCCCTCCAGCATTCGATCCGAAAAAAAACAAGTCAAAATCTTTCTCGAGATCATCGCCTTTGTCTTGGACGACGATGGAAACCAGCTTGGCTCCACCCCCATGACTAGAAACGGCATGCGGGATTTCAGTCGGGTTAAACAGGACCTGATTTGCTCCAGCTTCTGCCGTCCCAACAGTAGGAGTAACGGTTACGGTGTGGAAATTCTTAGCCATGTATTATGTATTAGCTACCTCCGTAAGGATTAGCAGAGTTGTCGTTACCGAACACACCGTACTCGACCATCTGGTCTACGCGAGTACCGTACACTTCGTACTTCTTGTCTGGTGAGACAGGGATGAAAGCGAACTCCCCACCACCGATCTTGGCTACCAAACCCGTATCGGTATCGTTGTGGATGTAGATGTAGTTCTCTAGTTCTGTCTCGAGGTTCTTGATGTACACGTAAGCC
>Ga0208919_1001658_pt1 | contig 12478 bp, 22 predicted proteins | sample 4_EtaG_FD_184076 | JGI IMG/M metagenome (GOLD analysis project Ga0208919, IMG submission 184076) | Marine viral communities from the Subarctic Pacific Ocean - 4_ETSP_OMZ_AT15127 metaG (SPAdes) (version 3) | ecosystem: Environmental > Aquatic > Marine > Oceanic | place: Pacific Ocean | collected...
CTACCTAGTCCTATAACTAAACTATCCGATGAATCATCCAACCCAACATGATAGTCCTGTGCGTTACCGTCAAAAAGAATTAATGCATCCTCTGCGGTTGCATTTCCTATTGTCAGTTTTGGCGTTGAACCATCTATCTGTATTGTTCCCATTATACTATTACCACGTTACCTGTTATTGTTACTGTTGACGTAAACGTTACTGGGCCTGCCAACACGGCAGACTCAATTGTTTGATTCGCATCCATACTTGCCGCATGATGCTGAATAGCTTCATTAGGTGCTGTACACCCAATGTACTGTATTCCGTTAATTATTGCCACTTCACTCATAAATCCTCCTATTCGCTTATCGTGTCAATGTAGCTTACCCAAAGGTCGATTGCATTATCCGTATCGCAGTCGTGCGTTAAAACATCACCACTAACCAACACTACTTTTGCTCCCCCTTGAATCAATTCAATTGAACCGCCCGGAGGAATTGGGGTATTTTTGGCAAGGTAATAATTTGCACTAGACCTTACAACATAAATATCCACTTTTACTGTTGTTGTGAGAATGTTGCACACACGAATACCGATAACAGCGTCATAGTTACCCGCAGTTAAAATACCTGCTGCTGATGTTCCCTGTGACCTTGCTACGACATTCCTAAAATCCTGTGCCATTTATCCTCCTATACTAAAGGGCAACGGCCATTGCTAAAGCGAAGCCTGCTGAAGCTCCTCCTGCCGTGACTGCCGTTCCACCTATTGTTATTGCATCTGCTTCCAGTGTACCATCAAAGTAAGCGTTCTTGAACTGATAGGATGCACTACCTAAATCTACATCATCATCCGTTATTGGTAGGATTGCCCCATCAGTAACTTTAATTTGATTTGTCGTTCCACCTGCCGCAAGATTCAAGACTCCACTTGAAGCGATTGTTAAATCTGTTCCATCTCCTTCAATCTTTTCACCGTCATCACCGAAAGTCATTCCAACATTGGCAGGAACATTAATATCTGTTGTTGCTGTTAAATTAATATCGTTGCCAGATGCAAAAGTAAAATCTGTACCATCTGAAGAAATATGTTCTCCACCTTCATCATAGAAATATACTTTTCTATTATCAGCAATTCTCATTACTTCATTGCCATCGTATTGTTGGAAAACTAAATCATCTGAATCAACGCCTAATTTTATAACTTGTGCACCTGCCGTGCCATCCATATCTATTGTAAATTGAAGTGTACCTGCATCCTTAAATTCTACGTTACCACCTGCCGCATCAATAACGATGTCATTGGAAGAATCCAATGTAATGTCCGTTCCGTCATTGGTAATGGTATCAAGGGCAATATCCCCAACATTTGTAATGGCAGAATCACTGAAATCCAAAGTTCCGGTAACATCAAAATTTCCACCTACGCTTAAATTTCCAGTTATGGTTGCATTGTCCGCTATTGTCGTTTCGGAAGTTGTGTGTCCTATTGTAACTGCAATACCCGAAGTTTCTGTTGCAATTTTTAATGCACCTGTAGCATTCGTAATATAAGAATTTGACCCATCGTGATATAGCTGCATATCTGGAGCAGCACCTAATTTTAAAATATCGCTGTCACCTAAAGCAACGTGGGTAGAAAAAGTTGCTACGCCTGTTACGCCTAAAGTTCCTCCAACTGATGTATTGCCTGTTGTTGTAAGATTATCTGCAATTGTTGTCTCTGAAGTAGTATGACCGATTGTTACGGCTATACCACTTGTTTCCGTTGCTACCTTTAAAGCACCAACAGCATTGGTAATATAGGAATTAGACCCATCATGATATAAGGTTAAATCTTGACTGTCACCAATCTTTAATGGAGTTGAATCCGTTAACAGTAATGAATCTGCTGACTCGTCCCATAAAAGATAACTTCCAGAGGTAGCACCAAACATTTTAACGTCATATCCTGTATCATCCACGCCAATAGTAACATTGCCACTTATATTGGGAGTTGCAAACATACTGAGAATTTCATCACTGCCATCGACATAGATAATATTCTTCATTCCAGTTGGTATAGTTACAGTTGCCGCACCACTTCCAGAGGTACAAATAACAGAGCTATCCGAACCGTTAATGATAAAGTAGTTTACTTGTGCATCTGGGAATGTAACAGTTCTTGTTGTTCCCGGAGAACCAGTGAACTTGATTACTGCGTGTCTTCCATTGTTGTCTGCCGTTCCATCAGCAAAAGCTAATGTTACATTGCCAGAGGCAACACTTACTTCGACATATCCACCAATGGCATCATCGAGAAGGTCTATAAGGTTTTCGTTGAGTACGTCACCCCATGTACCTGTATTCTCTCCATCAGTTTGTTTGACAAAACCTAATTGTGTATAATTTGACATTTATTTTTCCTTAATTTGCTGTTCCTGTTGTCCAAGTTTCCGTTCCATCTGCTGTTGTATCAAGCAAAGACCACAGCTTAACTGTTCCTATTGCTGTTGTTCCCGCTTCCCCAGAGGCTACAAACAACGCTGTTCCCGTTACGTTCTGTGATAAATCCGCAACACTGAGTTTAATATCGTTAAAGCCAACTTGGTCTATTGTTGCTCCACCAGAGGCTTGTTCACTTCCAAGGGCAAGAGTAGCCGCAATGCCAGTTTCTGAAAATATAGCACCGTCATCCCAACCATTGTCTCCATACGCACCTGCGTTGTATCCTCCAGTGCCAGAAGCCATTAACTAATCCTAATTAACGCTGTATTGTATGCCGCTGATGGTAACTGAACTTGAAATGTACCATTTGATGATGAGTAATCGCTCCCAAAATCCAAAACAGCAATGGATGCGTTTGACTTGGTATTGTTATAGATTAAAGCACCACGAGCGGTAATTGTTGCTGAAGACCACGATGGGTCAGCAGCATCAAAGTATGCCACTTGGTTAGTAGAATCATAAGCTACAGCTTGACTAGAGAGAGCTACTCCCCCTGCCGTGTATCCTGTTCCGCTTACCTCATTGGTTGCTGAATAAGCTGATGAGGTTGCACCCAAAGATGCACTCGATGTGTATAATGCTATCTTTAATGTGTTTCCGCTGCTACCTAAATTTTGTGCTCCGTCTAAACAATCCTGTAAAAACGCATCTGTTAATGTTTGTGAAATTGCCATTTATGTCTCTCCTATGTATTCATTGGTTTTAATGTATTTTCTCCCATTACGTTTGAGGGAGATGTATAATCGTCTCTTCTTCTTCTTCGTGTTTGATTGTTAATCGCTTCTGTTGCCGCTTGATATCTCTGTGTATAAATTTGCAGGTCTTCTCTATTTTTTGTAAATGTACAAGCCTCCATCAAGCACGCATATAAAAGCAAGTCTTGTGCATTTTTTGTTAGCCAGTTCGTTGTATTGGAGCTAGATAATTCCGCCAATCTTCTGGCATATGTTATTTCTATTGTATATGATGAATTTGGCGTTGGGGCAACGAGCAAAGCGGTATCGCTATAGTTTGCCCAATATTTTGGATTTCCCGTTGTTGCCGCTGTAGGCCAGTAATCATAGATATACTCATCCGTTCTCTCTTCTAAGAATATTCTCTTGCTGTCCGAATTGAGCCACAGAAAATGAAATATTATTTTTGTGTCATCGGGTTTGCTTACAAATCTGTCGCTAGCGTTAAAACTGGAGTATGATGTTTCGTTAAAGGCATATGGCTCTATATCTCTAGATATGCGTTGTTCAGCCAAAGAAATAAAGTTATCCGTTTCATTAGAGAACTCTGTTCCGTCATTTTCCATCCAATCCTTTAAATCTTGTGTTAAACTGGAATATGTCATTGTTGCCATAATATCTCCTAACCTACATCATCCAATAATGCTGCTACTATACACGTTACGGTAGATGTTGAAGATATTGCGTGTACATCAGCTACAGTTGTATTTGGTAAATTTGCAAACCAAGAATGTCCTGCTGCAATTTTAATTCCATCAGTTACAGAAGTAGAAGCTGTTCCTGCATCTAAAACAATATAAACATCATTTGAAGAATCAGTATTTTTTATAAATAAAAAATTTACTTTATCTCCTGTTGCTACAGCAGTTGGTGCTGTATCATCATCTACAGCAGTGTAATCTGTAAAATATCCTGCAATTAAATCTGTGCTTGAATTTGAAACACTTGTTAATTTATAATACCACTTGTCATTAGCATCAGCAGGACTAATGGTTACACTACCAGAAATAGTTTTAGCTATTTCATCTGGTAATACTGTTGCTGTTAATGTTATTGATGCATCATCAGCCATTATTTTTTACCTTCTTTTTTAAGACGTTCTTCTCTCTCTTCGTATTTCTTCACTTCTTCCTGCTCCATATTTCTTATAAAACCTTTAACTGGATTTTTAATAATTGCCATTTTAACTGGTTTTGCTACTGCGTCTGCCATATTATCCTTTAGTAATTTTGAATGATATACCCGTTACGGGCACTATTACGTTTTTAATCTTTTTGGAAGTTGAAGTGTTTCCAGAGTTGACCTTCAAATCGGTATCCTCCGAAGTGGGAGAGACTTGAACCGAGGTCTGCCCAGATTTTTCCTCCAATTTTTTGCCATCGTCTTGAGAAGGCGTAGTCTTCTGATAAGTATCGTCCATCTTCATCCTTCATTGTGTCAAAGAATAAATATGTATTCTTTGAGTCATATTCCTTCCCGTTAATTATTTGGTCAGTAATATAATGTAAATCTTGATACTCCTCTTTCATTTTTTCAAGGCATGAACGCTGTATCAACATAAATCCCGTTGCCGCATCCAATACCTCTGCAAAACCCTTTTCTACATTTATTTTATCTTTATCCGCAAAATTTAGCACATAAGGATAACTTAAATTCTTGTAATCTTTTCCCTCTTTGATAAGGTTTGGTATTCCATCCCAGTTAATGAGTTTCATGGGATAGGGTGCACATATTACCTCTTTATTAAATTCTAAAAAACGTGGTATTAGTTTTGCATCAAATCCTATATCTGCATCTATGAACAGCAAGTGTGTTGCTTCCTTGTCATCAAGAAAATTTGCAACGAGTGTATTGCGTGCTCTTGTTATGAGAGACTCCTGCCCTAGTGTCTGTATGCGTAAAGCGATACTTTCCTGCCTGCACAAGTTTTGCAAGTCAAGAACACTATGAAAATAATCCTCACTTAACCAACTGCCGTAGCATGGTGTTCCTACAAATATGTTTACTTTAGACACTCACTGATTCACTACCTAAACTTGCAGTTAAAGTCAAGGCTGTCGCCAATGGTGTAGCATTTGCTAATGTAAAAGTGCTTGTAATTTTTACATCTGCATTTGTTACGCCTAAACTAGACATTAATGTGTTAATACTTCCATTTTCCAACTGGTCAGATGGATTAAGTTTGACTGGTGGTCTCGCATTCTTTAATGATTGACCATCAGATTTGTGTTTTCGTGGTTCTAGTTGAGGATGTTTTTCTTCAAACTCCGACCTGTGAACAAAGGAACCATTCCACTCCTTAACCATTTCATTGTATGGGAAAGCCATACCACTTCTATCAGATATAGCTTTAGCATATTTTCCTGTTGATTTCATTATACACCATAACCTAAGTCTGGAATTATTTTTAAGTCAACCTTCTCTCTGTTGTCCTGCATTGCCCTTAAAAACTCTTCCTCATATAACATTTTTAATTCTTGTCTTCGCTGAACGTCAATTTGTGGTCTTTTTAAGGAAAGGTAATATGCCAATCCGCTTATTGCACAAGGTAAAAATCTATTTGGTGCGTCAACTGTTTCCGTTGATGCTGTAATATCCTCTAGTGCCCTTCTTTCCTTGAAACGAAATGTATCCGTTGCATCGGGAGTTGGATAGAGATACACAATGGGTGTTAGTTGTTTATCTAAAAAATACTGTGATGGTCTTCCCTTGGTAGCCTTGTTTGAAATTTTTAAGTAATCATCACGAGTAATTCTTTCCAATTCATATTCGGTTGTTGTGTCATCACTATTTGTTTTGGATATTACTGCTTCTTCAATGTCAACCGTCCAAGCATTTAAGGTATAGTTTGCTGTTCCTATTGTAAGTGTCTGGGTAGATTCTGTCACACTCCATAGCTGTATGCTTCTGTTCAGCCATTCCTTAAATAATAAATTTAGTGACCTTCTACCAATAGATGATTCTTTACCTGTCTGCGGCTCACCGCCTATGCGGCTGTAAGCCTCTTCGATAATTTCATCAACGTATAAGGTAAAAGTACGAGTACCAGAGGTTGCCATATTTTATCCTAATTAATAAATCTTTTGAAATTCCGCTACAACTGTATACATATTACCAGAATCAGCAGCACCGGGTACAACAAAATTAACGTCACTTTCGTTACTGTTGCTTGTTTTATCAGCGGGTATTCCACCAAAATCTCTAAAGTCCCAATGTCCTGTTCCTGTTAATCCTATAATTGGTATATCACCATCTGAATCTTCTTCATCTAATCGAGCATAAGAGTCTCCTCCATCTCCGCCTTGACAAGAAAACCAAATTCTCATTAGTGCAAGGTGCGATACAGAAGTCCCATCATCTCTAGCATTCATCGCAGATACATCACCAAAAACGGTTGTTGCACCTGTTCCATCTGATTGATTGACTATTTTGAGTACGACTTTTTTATCAGACTCAAAAAGTGTTGTTGGGCCTGTTACTGTGTCAGCCATTTATTTCCTCCTATTAAAATTTTATCTGTTTCATTTCTTATAATCATAAAAAACAAAGCTATTTTTTCACAAATATGCATAATTAATCCTATAAAAAAAAGCTAGGGCTTTTACACCCTAGCCATTATTGTTTATTCGTATATATATCTGCTCATTGCAACATAGTGACAATGTAGTGCCTCTGCCGCACCTGCGTTTGCCTCAATTCCAATATATGGAATTAAATCAATATCATCAGTTAAAGCCGCTGATTTAGTAGTACCCTTTGTTACAGCCGTACCTCCAGTAGAACCAGAAGTGGATGTTACACTGTATTGTTCACCATTTACAAAAATAGTAATTTTTCTATCGCTATCTATTTTCATCTTTAAATGATAAAGCGTATTTGCTGCCACAGTAATTGGTAGTACACTGATGTAATCAGTATCTGCTACAGAGTAAACAAAATGCAATTGAGTAAAATCATCATATGCTTGACCAGAATTATCTGCATCAGTCAAGAAATTGAAATACGCTTGGTTAGCATCTGTTGCCACTTCTGGAACATTGGTTAATTTTAATCCTGCCCAAACATTTTGATTGTCAATAGCGGGTAGCATAATAGATGTTTCAAAATGAACTTGGTTTTCAGTACCCCATAAACAGCCTGCCCATGCCGTAGCGGCAGTGTCTAGATGTGGAGTAAGAATTGCTTGGTCTTGGTCTGCACCTGCTGTTGTTGCCACAACTCCTGCTGAAGTAGTGTTAAACGTGCATAGAGCAGTAGTCATGTTAGTTCCGAGTGCCTCCCAGTTTCTATTCAACGCACGTTGAACTTCAACTGTTGACGCTTGGTCAATGTTTGCATTAAGACCGGGTCTTTGTAAGAAATTTTCTTCTAAATAAAACCGTCTTGCATCTTTTGGGGAATCCCCAATAGTTCTATCTGATATTAAACCAGATGTGCTGTTCTTGCTAACTAGCTTAACCCCATTCTCTGAACGAATAGGGCCATTAAAAGTTGAATTAGCCATAATTAATCCTTTGTAGTTGTAATCACACCATCTCTTCTACAATCGTCTGCTAGGTCAGTTGGTATGATAATTAATCCTAGAAAATAAAAGGGGGGAATTAATCCCCCCTAGTTCGTACTCTCTACGCTCCCGGTGAGCCAAAGATAGCTCTCCAGTCAGACCATCCGAAAGAATATCTTTCAGAAGCCTTAAAACGCATATTTCCTGTTTCAAAGTCTGGTTCCATAGAAGTTTTTAAACTTCTTCTTTGGAACATTTTAAGACCAGAATTGATAAGGTCTGTTAAAATGAACCACGCATCAGTGTCAGTGAGGTAATGATTTACCGCATATCCTTGTGGAAGGATATTCATTGACCTAGCTGCGTTGATATCATTATCAGCAGTACCAACTCTCAAGTCACTTTTCAGAATTCTCTGAGCAGTGAATGCTGTGTCTTTTGGTATTACTAGCTTACGAGCGTTAACTGCAACTGGGACGTTTCTGTCATCCACGAAACCACCAATCGAAATGATTGCTGATTCCAGTGAAGATTCAGAAAAATCGGCTGCTGTTGACGGCTCATTGGCAAGATTTCCTGCTTCCAAAGTTGGGTGTGCTGTATCCATAAGTGGTTTTGCATCCCCTCCAGTGTAGCTTGAGCTAAATCCATTGTTTAGGACGTTAGCTGCTTTCACTTGCTTAGTGTAAGCCATAGAACGTGCTAAAGCAGCAGTGTACCGTTTTGATAATGTGTCATAAAGATTATCTTCCACAGCTTCCTCAGTAACTGAGAATGCTAGGGCGATAGTTTCATGCACATATCGTGCAGTCCATTGCTCTGAAGCAGTGTCATATTCAATAGAACCACCTTCTGCTTTAGTCGGTGCAGCCCCGAAGCCCGTAAGTAGAGTTTCCTCTTCAAACGCTCTGTCTGAGCTTTCTTCTGTGAATATTTCAGCGTGTTCACGTTCCCATCGTTTGTACTCCATCCCAAATAAGGCGTGGAGACCGGGTTCCAACTCTTTAACGAGTTGGCTTCTATTAATAGCCATAATTTTCTCCTATTCCTTATACGCCTGCTGTACCTTGGTCGTGTCCAATCAGTTCATGTTCCCATATCACTGCTTCCAACACGCCATTAGTACCATAGGCATTCTTTGGTTCGTTATACAATCCGAGAATTCGCATACCTGCTGTACCCGTTCCTGTAGTGCCATTAATCTCAAAGGCAGATTGACCTGTTACGGTACTACCTGTACCTGCAACGTGGTCTGCTAAATTGCCGATGTCGGCGAAGTCAGCACTGCCAGAAGATTGAATAGCCCAAACAATATTAGGGTCGTCATACACATAAGCGGTGACATCGCCATCGTTTAGTGTAGCTGTTCCGGTGGGCCAATATCTCTTGAAGACTTTTGAACCATCAGACGCAGTATAACTACAGCCTCCAAATACGCCTAGTAATCTGTTTCCTGCTGCTGCTACTTGGATGTATCCAGTAGCTGCAAGTTTCACGAAATCACCAGTAAAAACATTTGCTGCGTATTCTTTAACTATTTTATACTCGTTTGCTCTGATAGTGCCTCCAGTGAGATGTCTAACTGGCCTTGCACCGAAAGCGGCGTCAGTATTTGCCATAATTTTTCTCCTGTATAAAAGTTAAAACCCCTAACAAGAAAATTTAGTCTTACTCTGTTTTTTTACCAACAGAGGAAGAACTTTTACGCTGTTGCGTTATGGGCATGGATGGATGTTGTTCCTTCAAGACATCTGCATCAACGGCTTGTGTTTGCTGTTTAGTCCTATTTTGAAAATAGTCCCTTTTAGCGTCAGCCATTTCAATCGGTATCTTAGCGAGAACTAAATCTCCGTGTCCAATCACTCCTGCGTACTTTCCAGATTCATGCATGGGGACATCGAAATCGGGGTGTTCCTCTTTTTTAACGAATTCATATCCTTCACGTTTCCGCTTAGATATGTTTCGAGCATCATCCTCCCCACCCGCACTCACTCGTAGCCATCGGTATTTGATGCCGTCAACCTTTGGCTTGGGTGCATCTAGATATGAAGGAGGTGTATAGGTTACTTTTCGTTTCGGATGAGACCTAGATGCGGTCTCCTCAGACGGTGTTTTTATATTTTTATTGGTCATTTGTGTTCCTCACAAACTTGGCATATTCATTTTGTGGCACACCTAGTTTCTTTGCCATTGCCAATTGGCCTTGAGTCAGTTTGACTCTTCTAGATGCGGATGGTGCACGAGTTACACTCGCTACGACTTGCTTTGGTTTTGAATTTGTCTTCATAGAAGGAAACGCATCCCCTATTCGCTTGTCGAGTTCTGAGTAATAATCCTCAGAGGAAGGATTATATCCCTCCATTTTTAACTGTGCGTCTATGGCATAAGCTGCCCCTGTCCTTGGGGCGTCATCACCAAACCAAGTATTTGATTGTGCCCATTGTAGGGCTCTTGGGTCTGGTTGAACTGCCTGCTGTGGAGCTTGTGTCTGAGCAGGTTGAACACTTGGATAATTCGGTTCCGCTACGGGTTCCGTATCTTCAAACAAATGTTTTTGTTGCTCAAGTGATTTTAGTTCCACTTTTGCATCTGCTATGGATTCAGCCGCCTCTAGCATTTTGCCAGAGTCACCCGATTCGTATGCAGACGTATGTTCAGAGCGAGCTTTATCCAAAAGTTTTTTTGCCGACCCCAATTGGGAGTCGTAATAGTTCTTTTGTAGTTTAGTATAATCCTTATTTAAGGTGTTCGTTTTCTTTAACTCGGTTTCGAGTTGTTGAACACGACCGTAATACTGGTTTCTCTCTTGCTCATAGGCACTAGATTTTTTTACTAGTTCATCTATTCTTCGTTGAAGTCTTGATTTCTTTTTGGGAGCTTCTTCCTCATCCTCATCGGATTTGGCTTCAACCTCTTCTTTTTCTTTCTCCTCTTCAACTTTCGCTTCTTGAGGCTCACCCTCATCAGCGTCTGTTGTTTCCGTTGGCTCTTCGATTGCCTCAAGTTTTTCTAATGCTTCTTCTGCATTAAACTCCTTGAGCTTTTCTTCTTTGCCTTCTTCCACAACTTGCATCGGCTTCTTAGCCGAAGTATCGTGTACTATTTGCATAGGTATCTCCTAAGAATAAAAAAAGCCACCGAAATGGTGGCCTTCTACATAGCTATAAAGCTACTAATTAAATGAAATAATTAACTTATCTCAGTTACATCTGGGACTACTCCCAGAATCTCGTCATCGTTCATTATGCGGAGTTCCGCTTGACCGAACTTAAATCTGTGTCCTGCATATTTGCCAAACATGACATAATCGTCAACCTTGCACCAAGGAGAGGACATATCATCCCTGTTGTATGCATCATTGCCCAATTCAATAACTTTTCCTATTGAGGCAATTGCCCTGTGGTCTTCCACGGACTTGCTTGGTAAATATATACCCATATTTGTTTTATTTGCGACATCTAGTGTCTTGATTAATATCCTGTGACCTGTTGGCTTGGGATATTTATCATTCTTTAATTCTACTTCTTCTAATTTAAAAGTTGTGCTACTCATCGTCTTCCTCAATATGTTTTGAGGATTCTCTTATCAAATCTCTTGCAATTTGCAAACCCCTTAATTCGCCGACAACCTTTTTATAATTATTATCTTCTATCTTTCCCATTGCAAAGGCATCCTTGCGGTCGGTAATTTCGTTTTCAATTTTTGTTGAAACGTGTTTAATAAATTTTGTTATTTCCACTTATTTTTTTTTAATTACCTTTTGTAATGTTTTTGCTTGACCTGCGTGTGCCTTAGATGCTTTTTTTAATTTACTAATAACCTTTTTAACTTTTTTCTTTTTAGACTTTGTTAGCATTAAAAAATACCTTTAAAATATTTTTTTGCAATAGTTTTAGAGCTTTTCTTTGATTTATAATGTGCAGAACCACTCTTAGGAGCAAGAACTACGCCACCTTTTTTAAAACCCGGATTACCTTTTGCTTTATTGTGTTTAATTACATCTTTTTTAAAACTATCTATTGCTTCTTGCTGTGTAATACCTTCTTTTTTCATTTTACGTTTAATAAAACGCATAAAGTTAGGGTCATTTAAATCATAGTCAGCGTTAGGTAATATAAAACGTGATTTGCCGTTTTTCTTTGCTTCACCACCATTTTCAAATTTTTTAACTATTCCACCATCTTTTTTATAATATGACAATCTTTTATCAAGAAGTTTTAACGCTTCTTCCATATAAAATATTCTTTTAGTAGGGTCAGTTTCCTTATCTGCTAATTTATCTAATTGTGCAATTTTCTCAGATAAACTTGACATTAAAATACACCCTTAAATTTTGTACCTTTTATAGCCGCTCCTGTGCCTCTAGATTTTTTAGAAGAGGATGATTTCTTTTTATCAGCACTTCCGCCTCTATTCATCTTAATATAACCACCTTTTGCTTTTCTCATTGTTTCTTGTCCAACTTCATATGCAGCTTTTCCTCCTGCACCAATTCCCGCTCCCGCAAGAATTCTCTTAATCCATTTTCCAACTTTTGACGGTGCTTCCTTGAAAATATCACCAGTTTTACCTTTTAATATTTTAAGTTGACCTGTATCCAAGCCCTCAACCATTTTTTTAATTTTGTCTGCATTCTCTTGCATTTTTTCAATGTTAGCCTTTTTAGATGTTTCAATAGCTTCTTTGCCCGCCTTGTATGTTTTAAATATTCCCATAATTTACTCCTTTAGGTTATATATTTCTTTTTCTTTTTCATTTTTACAAAGCCACTC
>Ga0208919_1001660_pt1 | contig 12466 bp, 13 predicted proteins | sample 4_EtaG_FD_184076 | JGI IMG/M metagenome (GOLD analysis project Ga0208919, IMG submission 184076) | Marine viral communities from the Subarctic Pacific Ocean - 4_ETSP_OMZ_AT15127 metaG (SPAdes) (version 3) | ecosystem: Environmental > Aquatic > Marine > Oceanic | place: Pacific Ocean | collected...
AATATGGCGATTGAACGCGGAATTCTAACAAAAGAACACGCAACTCCGACTAAAGACCAATTAATTGTACTGATCGAATCACAGCCAGCAGATCAGTTAATCAGTCTGGAAAGAGCAAAGACATTAAAACCATTTGCATTAAAAAAAGTTTGTAAAGAACACGGTATTCCTGTTGATAAAAAATCAACACGGGAATATATGCTGACAGAATACGAGAAGGTATTGCAGGAGCAATAATTGGCTTACACATTATTAAACGCGGTCAACCTTTCATTAAAACGAGCAAGGATTATTCAAGGCGACATTGGTGAACTCACTTCCTTAACCGATGATGCACACCAGGCGGATGTGGACATCATGGTTCAGTCGTGGAATGAAATCATCGCAGACTTGTACGATGCGGGACAAAATCTTCCACAAGAAACAAAAGAAGGAACCATTACCCTTGTAGCAGATACCAGAGAATACGATCCCCCGTCTGATTTTGATGGCATGGAATCAGATGTCATGGTGGATCAAACCAACGGACAATATCTGTATGCTTATCCTGGCGGGTTCACTGGAATGTTTCAAGATCAAAGCCAGCCATCTAATTACACCGGATTGCCTATTTACTGGTGTATTAATCCAACCAATGGCAAGTTACGCTTTGATCGCATACCCGATTCATCGGATGCCGGAAAAATCTACACTTACCTGTATCGCAAAAGATTGTATATGTCTGTGGCTGCGGATACGTTTTCATTTGGCGATACGATTGTGAATGATTTAGTTGCCGCTGTGGTTCAGGTTTGGAACCGTGAAAGCAAAGAAACATTTGATCCAATTGCTTATCAGCAGTCTATTTCAAGAGCAGCTTCCAGAATAAGACAACAACCTGTTCCTGGTAAATACTAAATGCTGGAGAGGCAACCTAGAAAGAATTTCCAAACGGTATTGAGGTTTGGAGGCGGCATTGTCTCAATTGCATCGGAAGATGAAATTAAAGAGGTTGAGTGCGCCGCCGGACAAAATTTCGTTATGGAGCTGGACAATTCCCATTACAAACCGCGCAAGCCGTTTCAAAAAATGGGAACCGCTACCAATGGCGAAAACATTAAGGGTTACGCTCAACTCGTAAAAAAAGACAACACCATATCCACTCTTATTCAGGCGGGGGACACCGTTTATGAATGGGATGGAGCCAGTACCTTCACTTCAAAGGGAACCGTCAGCAGTGGCGCACAATTGCGCGGTACACTGGATTCAAACTGGACCCTTGAAGATAAAGTCATCATCACTGATCTGACGAAAACAGAAGTGGTGAAGGAATGGGATGGAACCACCTTTTCCGACATGACCACAAATTTAGGTGCAGCGTTTTATGCAAAATACTGTTTTGTGGAAAATGAACGGGCGTGGTATGCCAATGTAAAAGCGGGGACAGACACACCCCATTTAATTGCAGTCAGTGAACTAGAGGACTACAACGATCTTTCAACGGCAAATAGACCTTCTTCTTCATTAGGCGCAGCCGATCCATTTTATTTACTTTCTCCTGATTTGCGTCCGATCAATGGTCTGGTAGAAGCATTTGGTTCGGTGATCTTTTCCACCATTAGAGGCAGTATGTTCCAATTCACAGGAACCACTGCACAAAACTACGGCATTGTCGCGTTCTATAACGGTTCAGCGGCGAGTGGAGATGAGGCGGTTTGTCATGTAGGCAATGATGTTTATTTCGGCAGGGACGGAGCCATTGAATCCCTCGCGTCTGTACAAAACATTGCAGAAGCCAGTGTCGATGATCTCTCGCGTTTTATCTCAAATGAAGTACAGGATGTAGAACAATGGCGTTTGGTTTATGACCGCAATACACAGCGGGTTTATTGTTTTCCGAAAGACAATGATGAAATATGGGTTTTTCAGAAACCAATTTACGACTCGGTGGCAAAACAAGCTGCAATGAATAATCTAGGTCAGTTTGTAAGCCCGTGGTCGAAATACACCACACGGCATTCAGCAGGGTTTATGCCTTCAACAGTCTGGAATATGCTTGATCCAGCCACCTCCACAATGGCGGTGTATTTTGGCGACACTTCTGGAAACATTTACAAGATGGAAGGAAGCACTTTTAATGGGGACGGGGGGACAACGGACATATTAAGTACCCGAACATCCAAATCATTTCAGTCGCCACCAGGGCAGAAATGGGATGTGAATGGATGGATTTTGTATCGAAAACCGACATCAGAAGTCAAAGTATCGCTCATATTTGAATACGGCGGTGTTGCGGTTTTTAACCAAGCAATTGAACTCACATTACCAGCACCGGACACCACGACAGCCTCATATTATGGAAGCGGAACAAGCTATTACGGAAGCGGAACCAGTTATTACGGAACCTCCTTTGTTGGACGACTCTCCAGACAAGAATGGTCAGCCGCAGGGCGAGCCTCTCAACTTCAAGTCAGAGCGCAAATTGAAGGCCAAACGGACTTCTCGATTGCGGAAATCGGGATCAACTGGACGGGTTAAAGCACACCCTAAATTAAAACGCACTCTCAAACGTGGCGGACATTACCGTCTGGTTGAAGATAAAGACGCAAGGTGGCTTTATGCCGCGTATCGGAAAGGAGTGTTTTCTGAAATTGAACACGATCTCTCTCCACAGGATTTTTTAGAAGAGTTCATTGTTAAAACGTCCAACGCGGACAAAATCTATTTGATTGTTGGAAAAACAAAACGTGGGGAGATACCCATAGGTGTTTTATTTTTTGTAGAACGAAACATTGTTGACCTTCATGTTGAATGGTTCCCGTGGGCTTCTTCAAGAAACATCATTGAGTCGTCCGCCAGAGTGTTACAGGATTTAAAGAAGGATTACAACATAGTCATTACCATTAAAGATAATCGAGATCATTTCATTCTTTTGTGCCGATACGGTTTGTTACGCTCGGTAGGAAAGATTCACAACTACTACGGAACTGAAACAGGACACGTTTTTCAAAGCGTGAAATAACATTATGTCAATTTTACCCGCTATATTGGGAATAGGTGCTTTAGGTTTAGGCGCAGCACAAGGCAACGCCGCATCAAAAAAATTAGAAAGACAGATGAAAGAGCTTGCTGGCTTTTCAAAGTCCGGTCAGGACGTTTATGGCCCAGGTTTTAATTTCAAACGGGGTCCACAGGGTTATGTGACAGATTTTTCTTCTCCCTTTCAAAGCCAATTGACTTCCATCGGAAAACAAGCCCGACAACTTGCTCAAGATGCCAGTCGATACGGAGCTTATGAAACTGATTTTCGTGATCTTGCCGGACGTTACAGCAGCGGTTTCTCACCCTATCAACAGCAAATGCAGGGTTTAGCGGGTGATGTTCGTGGTATGCGTCCTTTAGTGGCTCCTGGCATGAGTCAGTTACGCGATGCAAGACTCGCTAGAGTGGAAGATGCACGACAACGTTCAGCAAGTACGCTTAAAGATTCACTGGCTCGGCGCAACGTCATGGGATCAAGTTTTGCGAACCAAGACCTTACTAATTTAGATGCTGAATTTGGACGACTCGCTGCCGATCAAGCTGGACAATCCTTCCTCGAAGAGATGGCGATGACACAAGGTTTAATTGACAGAGAAGCACAGATGGGTATTAACGCCGCCCAAATGCTTGAAGCGCAACTGGGCGGAGAGATGAAAGCCACAGGTGCTGCCACCGATGTTCTTGGAAGCGAATTAGGCGCAAGGGGTACGGCATTGGGAATTGGAAGAGATACAGCAAGTGCGGGTCTATCTGGCGATCTGACAGTATTGTCAGAAGCAATGGGAGGTGCGAACAATATGCGTAATTGGCTTTCAGACATTCAACTAATGATGAGGGATTTGGCTATAGCGCAAGCTGAACTGGCTTCTCAAAGAGGAGAGGGTTTCGGTAAACTTGGAGGCAGTTTAATGGGTAGTTACACAGGACCGTACAGTTGGATAAGTAAAACTGGAAACGCATTAAGTGAGCCTGAATAATGGCTAGATTCGGAAGCGCATTCGGCGGATTTGCAAGCGGCCTAGATGCAGGTAGGGCATTTCAATTAAAGCAACAGGAACGTGCAGACCTACAAGCTGCGAATGAAGCTGCGAGGTCAAATAGTCTAATTAAGGATGCCACTGACAGAGTAAACGAAATATTAGATATTGCAGTACGATTTAAGGAAAGTGGTAATGATGTTCCTGACGAGTTTTTTACGATTGCAAAAACAATAGCAAAGAGCGGCGATGACTTGTCTAACAATAATCATCTATCGCAAATGGTACAAGCCATTGAAGGAATACCTGTTAAAACGGAACCAGTAAGTCATACAACATTGTACGCAGTGGATACACAGCAACCAGGCTACGCTGGCAAACTCACTATAGATGTACCACAGAGTGATGTTGGTTCCATTTTGAAAGAAGGAAAATTTCAGTTGACTAAACCTGAACCAACTGTGATGCAACAAATTTCCCAGGATAAATTAAAGTACGAAAATAAACAGATGGATTTCGGAGAGATAATTAGCAGATATGACGATGATTCAGGAACAATCCAAGATTTTAAATATTTACCAGGGGTTAAAGGGGCAGATGAAGATGGATTGGTAAAACACGGCGCACCTTATTCTCCACCCGCCGAAGAACTTATTGACGTTTATGATCGGACCGAGAAACAACTAACTCGAGTCACATTTAGGGAATACCAACAAGATCGAACCAGGTATACCCACCCTGATGAAAAACCAGGCTACACCTATCAGACGACCGCTGAACCTGATGTGCTGCTAGAAATAGGCTCCGATGGTAAGCAAAATTGAATAGATTTACGCTTACCGTCTGAACAGAAATCAGTATGGGTATACGATAAAAAACAAGGCACAGTGGTGTTGAAGTCAGAGGCCGACATTTTTAATGATCCTTTAAATTTTGGAAGGCCAGAAGATAAACCGAAACAAACTTATCAGTACATCAAACTTGACATTGACGATCCAGCGGGCGAGTGGTATGAAGAAATTGATACCGATGGAAAGAAAACCTGGAGACTTTTTAGTTCTCTAACAGCTTTAGATAAAGCAAGATTAGACGCTGGAATACAGCTTGCTGTTGCCGAAACATTGGGCCAAGCAGAAGGAATCAAAGACGCAGCCAAAAGAGGGGCAGTTGCAGATTCAGGCGTTCTTACCACAGAGGCAAAAGCAGCTATAGAGGCAGAACAAGCAACACTAGATGACAAATTAAAGATTAAACGGGCAACAGATTTGTGGGATGCAGACACCGCTTTACAGGTGGCTCCGATAAAAGGAGAAGAGGCTGCCGAAAAAGAACTTGCAGAGATAGAACGTAAAGTTGAGAGGGGCTACTATTCTACAATAAGTGAACTTGAAGCTTTCCGGGAGATCACTAAACATAACGCGAAGATGGCTGCGGGTATGGGTTATTCGGAGCCGATCACGTTGAAAAATGGTCAACTAATGCAAATAGGTCCAGAGGGGCAAATAGTTGTTAGTGGGCCAGAGGACAAAGACAAAGTAAGGTATGAAACAACTGCCTACAAAGGCTTATTGAAAAAAATCGATCCAGACGGTACGGAAAGTTTGGTTTGGATGGACCCCGATGCAAAAGCAGATTGGGAATTGGAGCGGGCCAGGAAAGAGGAAATTGAAAAGGCTCAAACTGCTTATGAGTTAGCACAAATGGCAGGAACAACAGATGCAAAAAGAATGCTTGCAGAGTTGAAAACCCTAATTGACGGAGGTTACTACTCTGAAAAAGCTATGACTGAAGGCGCGGCAGACGCAGTTAGAGGCGCTGAAAAATTACGAAATTCTAACATTTTAGGGACACCCACAGAAGAAGGTATAGCGGCCGCAGGGAAATTAATAGCAGAGGCTAACGAAATCGCAAGAAAAACGGGACAACCTTTACAAGAGGTTTATATGCTTAAAGGTATTATTCCAAATCCACAGGAGACAAAAACAAGTTTTACATGGTTAATCGCGGGTATAGCGTCTGGTCTGGATCATAATCAGATTAAAGGATTTGTTGAAAATCCAGATAGTTTAACTAAAGAGCAAGTTCTTAAATGGCAAGAAACCTTTTCAAGAGCGAAACAAACTAATTTAGAACTCATTTTGGACACCTTTAGAATACCTGGAGGTGTGTTAAGCCAAGGGGGGGGTAAAAACGGGGCGGATACAGTGAGCAATGACGGAAAAAGTGGAACAACATCAAATGGAGTAACCTGGCGGACAACCGATTGAATAAAGTTAAGATTGATGGTTACGGCACTTTTGAAGTTGACGGTGAAATTACAGGACAAGTGGTAGATGAAATTGTTGCTAGTATTAATCATCAACGTGAACGAAATGCGATAACACACAAATCTGATAAAGCTGCTTCTGCTGGAAAATCAATACTAGATAATATTATCAAACCTATTACTCGCGTAGGTGAAATATATCAAGAGGAAACATCGTCTGGATTAAAGTCGATGACCGAAGGAAGCAAATTAGAGAAACTAGGGGGTTTGTTTCAATATGTTTTTTCACCAATCACTGCTTTTGGCAAAGGTATCGCTGGTGAACCTTTAGGTGATGTAACGGAAGAGGGGTTTATAACAGCAGGGGCTGATCCTAATACCGCTGCAAAAGCGGGTCAATTCGTAGAAGATGCAGCTACTATAGCTTCAACTATTGCTGGTCCAGGTACTTACGGTAAAGTTATCTTTAAAGATGCGCCTACTGCTATTGCGGGGCCACTTAAATACTTTATGGATGATACTACCCAAGTATTGAAAGCAAAACCAACAGTCACCAAATCGGATGATGTATCCGTTAAAAAAGCGGACGATGTGGATGAAATCGAAACTATAGTCAATACAACAGATAGAGGTCGTGTTCCGCACCTTTCTTTAGCAACACAAGAAGATATTATAGTCGGTGTTGAAAAAGCTGTAGCTGCAAATTTAAATAATTCGGAACGCTTGTATAAAGCTGTTTCCAGAGAGTTGATGAAAGGTTTGGAAACCGATGCACTACAACTAGATCAAATTTTTCCATTACTTGATAAATACGGCATTAGTCCCGAACAATTTGCGGGCGAATACGCCACAACGGTGTCCGAAGCGGGAGCTTCATTACAGAAATTATCAGCGTTGGCAAAACGAATTGCCCAAATGTCTGATGATTTATCTCCGCAAATGAAAGCCAAGATTCAAGAAATAGCGGAGGATATGGAAGATGGAAAAACAGGAGTGGATACACTTTTAGGTGCATTCTCAAAAGTGGAAAATGCACGGAGAGCAATGCTTGTAGGTCAGTTAGCAACAGCTATGAGAAACGCTATTTCTCAAGCGGGACGACTCACAATCGGTATGGTAGACGATATGATTGCGGGAGGTATGCGCGGTAATACAGGCAAGGAATCATTGAAAAATGTGTGGGATGCAACCCATTCACATTTCAAAGCATTATCAGCTTTTAAAGATAAAGAATTACTGAAAAAGATTTTTGATGGAAGTCCGATAACAGAATCTATGTTAATGAATCGGACAGTACATGAAGTCGAGCAAGTAAATAAAGTATTAAAAGCAGTCAATTTTTTCAACACTACACAAGAAAAAATGTTCAGACGAATTGCTTTTGAGGCTAGATTACGTGAGCATTTAAAAAGTGTGGGTAAAAATTTAGACGAAATTGATCCGCGCAAGATACCAGCCGAATTTTTATCTGATGCGGTTAAATACGCCCATGAAATTTCATTCGCAGCGGAAGCAAAAGGAAAAGCGGCAAGAGCATTAATTTCTGCGTGGTCAAAAATACCAGGATTAACTACGGTAAACCCATTCCCACGTTTCGCATTTGCAAACGCACTTCCATTTATTACACAACATTCACCATTGGGGTTTGTAAAAGCATTAAGCCCTGCAACTTTAAAAAAACTATCACAAGGTAATCCAGAAGAATTTGTCAAAGCATCGTCAAGAGCAATGTTAGGAACAATGTTCTTGGGATCGGCAATGGAAATACGTTCTGGCAATATGCCTGGAGTTAAACCTGGTGAAAAATGGTATGAAATTGAAGTCAGAGATAAGACTTATGATCTCCGAGCATTCGCGCCATTTTCAACTTATCTTTTAATAGCTGAATTTATTAATAATAGAGATAAATTAAGTGCATCAGATTATGCTCAAGCAGCAGTTGGTTTAAATAGAGTATCAGGTACAGGGCTTGTTTTAGTTGATGCTATTCGTTCTCGTGATCCAGAAGTATCTGGACAAACATTAAAGAATTGGTTGGGACAATATGCAGCCAGTTTTACCGTACCAATTAGGACAATAAAAGACTTTTATACCATCATTGATCCAGAAGGTGAAAAATATAGAGACTTGAAGGGAGATACCAGTGGTGAAAATTTCGTAAATCCAATTTTAGGTAATCTTCCAAAATTCGATCAATTGGTTGCAGAAGCACGTAGTCCGTTGCGTGTAGGTGCAATTACACCTGAATCGTCCACAATATTTGGTTTAGAAATCCCTGGATCAGTATTTAGGCAGATAACAGGATTAATTGGAAAGAAAAAGAACCCAATTGAAAAAGAAATTGATCGTTTAAATTTAGATTATTTAGTTTACAGACCAAAAACAGGAATACGAGAAGCGGATCGCTATATATCGAGTGTTATGGCAAAAGTGGTAACCGTCACAATTCCAAAAGTTTTAGAAAGCGAAAAATATCAGAACCTTACAGATGCTCAAAAACGCTGGATGTTAGCACAACTATTTACCAATATAAAAACCGCAGCTAGAGAACACACTGTTCAAAATGAGCCTGATTTAGCATTTCTTTTACTAACTAAAGGGGTCGGAAAAAGAGAAGCTGCAATGATAGAAGAAATTAACAATATAAATATTAGGGATGTAAAGGAAATGCGAAATTTTTTGAGGGGAAATTAAATGGCAGTCTATACACCAGTTTCAATAACGAATTATAACAGCAGCCCTCCGCCCGATGACGGGAGTACAGGCGTTGATAATCAGCTTTCGTGGTCAAAACATAAGACCAAATTGGGCGACCCGTTAAAGAGTGCGATTGAATCAATCAACACCAATGTCAGCGCGGCCTTTACCACAAATTCAAAACCACTCATTTCTTTCACTCATCAAATATTAACCACAAGTTCGAGTATCAGAAGTGCCACTTATGTTGATTCAGGCTGGAGTGTGACGCACAATAAAAGCTCTGCGACATCAAATCTATACATCTTTACAAACTTTAATGCCGCAACTTTCACGGATTGGTCCAGTGTAACCAGTTATTCATCTTACATAAGACTCGCCAATACCTCTGGAACGCTCATTGGCGGCACTACCGATGATCTTGAAATTTTTCGTTGGCGCGACAGCCTTGGATCAGGTCTGACAACCAACGACCTGATAGTGGGTTACAGCCGAGTGTTCAAAGTCACAGCGGCCAACTGTCCCGATGGAACGTCAGGTAACAATACTTTTGACATCTGGAGTAAACAGACCAATGCGGGAGATGGCGGGACCACGTTTATCAATGGAACTTTCTTTGTACTGGAGGTGGAAGAATGAGCATGGAACTTTCAAATAACATCGCGTCACTGGCTCCTAACGCAGATTTTGCCATCTATGGAAATGTTTCAACCGAAGCCGAATACAACAGCAATGTGGTATTTGTGTTGCCTGGACAAAAACCCTCGTGGTCTGCTGTTCAAGGCAACATTGATTCACAAAAATGGAAAGAGGTTCGTAACTTTAGAAATCAGTTATTAGTGGCTTCAGATTGGACACGCCTCGATGACAATCAATTGTCTGCAAGTAAAAAGACGGAATGGGAAACTTACCGCCAGAGTTTGCGGGACATCACCACGCAATCCGATCCCCACAATTTAACATGGCCGAATAAACCGGAGTAAGAAATGGCAAGTGCAATCGACCCAACATTAGGGGGCAGTTTAGATGTAGTTGGAAAACAAGTTCCCAAATCTGAACTTGAAACGGCTCTCACAGCAGCCAAGACTGAAATTACCGCGCTTCAGGCCAGTTCGGATGCGGACGAAAAAGTTAAAATCAGTTCGGATGACACTAATTCTGGATTCCTCTCAACCAAATTATTAGCTGGAACCGCGATAACCGCCGTGGAAGGCTCTGGTGGAGGCGATGAAACCTTAACTCTAAACCTTGATAACACAGCGGTCACAGCAGGGTCTTACACCAATTCTTCTATTACTGTCGATGCACAAGGACGACTCACTGCTGCTTCTACAGGATCAAGCGGTGGATCATACTCCGCCGGAGATGGTCTTGATTTAACCGGAACCACTTTCAGTACAGATTTAAAAGCTAATGGCGGATTGGTCATTGAAAGCACTGAACTCGCCGTAGACTTGGGGGCAAGCAGTATCACTGGGGCGTTGGCGAATTCTGACCTCGCAAATTCTGCGGTATCTTATGGTGGTGTTTCCGTATCGCTTGGCGGTTCAGATGCAACTCCAGCCTTTGCTTTGGCAGATGCTACGGGTTTACCCCTGACAACTGGTGTCACTGGCAATCTACCAGTAGGAAATCTAAATAGTGGTACATCTGCAAGCTCCTCAACGTTTTGGCGTGGAGATGGAGCCTGGGCAGCACCATCCGGGGGGGGTAAAATAGGTCAGGTCGTGTATGCCACGCACACAGAATCAGGTGGCGAAACGGTGACCACTTCCGCATTTGCGGCTTCAAGTCTGTCAGTCGATATAACTCCAGCCGCTTCAAGTTCTAAAGTAATGGTGATGCTTTGCGGGTCAGCATGGGACGATGCGGCCAGCGATTCTAGGGGTCTTATGTGGAAGCTCTATAAGGATGTTGGCGGGGGGGGTGATGTCGCAATCGATGAGTCGATGGCGCAACAACACAACGCTGGCGGAATACAGGGAAAAAACCCGTATACACTAATTTACATTGATTCCCCATCCACGACATCAGAAGTTGAATACACCCTCTATGTCAAGGCTCTAGGCGACACAGTTTATTATTTTTGGCCCGGACAGACGTATCAACTTATTGCAATGGAGATCACTGCATGAACCAACTTCAGGTACTTCAATCGTTACGCCCTCAAGGTGACTATTGCGTCACTGGGGACATCACGCAATCAAATATTGCTACTGCGATTCGATATGTGGTCAGCACTGATAATGATACTGCAATCTTCGGAACGCCAAGTGACCCCATTACGTGGGCGCAGTTCATCGCAAGAAAAAACCAATTAGAACAAAAAAAGATTGACGATGCGTTAATTGAAAGCAATCGTTTATCTTCTACTAAATCCAAATTACAAGGACTCGGTTTAACAGTCGAAGAAATTAAAACAGCTTTTGGAATCGAATAATATACCTCAAGGAAGAATAATATGCCCCAAGGAAAAGGAACTTATAAGAAACGTGGTAGACCGCCTAAAAAGAAATAATAGCGGTGAATGAAAAAAATAATCATTATCTGTATTATCTTTTTTGTCGGTACGGCTCAAGGAATTAGCGTTCACACCATTCCTTTAACAACAATCTGTTTTGATTCCAGCAAAGAAGCCTACCTTTATCATACAAATGTAATGAATGAAAAATTAATGGCAATCGGGAAAAAACCCAATGCCATAATTTCTATTTTCCACAACAAAGATAAGCCAACGTGGAGCCTTTTGATAACTGCCAGATCGAACAAAGATTCAGAATTTCACACTTGCGCTTTGTTTCAAGGCTACACCTGGATACACCCAACAAAAGAGGAGTCCCTTAAAAAGATTCCATTATGAAAATACTCTATGTCGAGGATCGACATGAACCGAACCCATTAGAAAGAAGATTTATTTGCCCGATTTCAGGAGAAAAAATGCTTACCATCCCGTACCGTGTACACAAAATCCAAGAAGAATTCTTGAATGCCTCTACAAAGAAAGAACGCACCAGAATTCTTGCTGAATTTTGTTTAAAAAACGGTTTGGGAAGTGATAACCCTGAATGTTGGAGAGCGATTCACAAAGATTTCATTGCGCCTCTTACCCAATGAAACCGTATCTCGCCAAAGTCACATGGTATGACACTGTTGATTCCTCTTCCTGGGACACCGCTTCGGAGGTGAACGTACAAAAGGTCGAACAATGGGGGTACGTCATTTCAAAAGACAAGCTGCAAGTCAAACTCGCGGACACCTACTCGAATGACGATTGGTACGGAGTGACCGCGATCCCAACAAAAACTATTTTAACTATCGAGAAACTCTATGCCAGTTCAAGTCATCCAAAAAGGAAAACGGAAATTGTATCGATGGGGCGACTCCGGCAAATTGTATCGGAGCCGATCCAAGGCAGAAGAACAGGGTAGGGCTATTAAAGCTAGCCAAAATGCAAAACGTTAGACCCGTCTGACAGCCCTAAAATTCTGTGTAATTCTTTTTCCCA
>Ga0208919_1001661_pt1 | contig 12466 bp, 24 predicted proteins | sample 4_EtaG_FD_184076 | JGI IMG/M metagenome (GOLD analysis project Ga0208919, IMG submission 184076) | Marine viral communities from the Subarctic Pacific Ocean - 4_ETSP_OMZ_AT15127 metaG (SPAdes) (version 3) | ecosystem: Environmental > Aquatic > Marine > Oceanic | place: Pacific Ocean | collected...
TACGTTTTTGTAATAGCTTACCCCACTTTCTTCTTGCAACCTTATCACCAGCAGCAAGCTTTCTCATAAACTTATCACCAATGATAGTACATTGATGTAAGTTAAGTGATTGTCTATTAACGTCACCTTTTGGCTCTCTTATTTCTAACCAGTCTTCCCAGTCTTTGTGTTCTATACTTAAATTAACTGATGCAGCACCTCTTCGTACAGCACCTTGGTTAGTAGCTAGTATAGTTGAATCATATATCTTACAAAAAGGTACAACACCATCTGATGTACCGTTCATTGTAATCTCAGAGCCTGCTGGCCTGATTTGATTTATACCTATACCTACGCCACCACCATGTTTAGCTAATAGCATCATCTCTAGGTTTTTCTTACCTATGTCTTGTATACTATCAGCAACATCAATACCAAAGCAAGAGATCGGTAATCCTCTCTCTGTGCCTAAGTTTGATAGTACTGGCGATGCTAAACATAACCAACCGTTCCATATATACTCAAAGAATTTTTCTTCAAGCTCAGGTTTTTTAAGTCGCATTGCAGCTGTTTTAGCTACACGTTTGTAAGCATCTTTAGGTGTCTCTCCATTATAAAGATAACCACCAGTTATAGTTTTTTTATACACGTCAGCGTCTGCCCACTCTGGGTAGTCCTGACCTTTTATCCATCTATTACTCCACATATATTACCTACCAAATATCCTCGAAATCTTCGCCTTCGTTCGCTTTGCTGTAGTCTGTTGGCCTAATAGCAAAAAAGTCGGTATGAGTATGCCCACCAGTAAGATGATAAAACCAATCCAGGTTTTTTGCGGCCTCTTTGTCGTAGTCGAAGAGTTCTTTGTATCCAAGCTCTTTAAGTTTCTCATTTGTTCTTCTTCTTATAAATTGTTTCAAATCATAAGCTGTTAAGTTTTCCAGATCACCCTTCTCAAACATCTTGTCTATATATTTTTCTTCTAATTCTAACATCGTCATCGCTGCATCTTCTACGTGTGGCTTACAAGCTTTGCGTAACATAGGTTTTTCTTTGCACATGTGATTAAACAACTTGCAACCCATCTTACTATGTAGTGACTCATCACGTACTGACCACTTCATTTGTTGGCCAATACCTTTTAACAAGTTTCTTAGTTGAAAGCTATATAGCACCGCAAACGCAGAGTATAAACTAACACCTTCAGCAAACGCACTAAACACTGCTAAAGACTTAGCGATCTCTATCGGATCTGTACCATCATAACTAACTAAGTTATCGAACCTTTCCGCTGTGGCAGGTTCATGTAAAAACGCTTCGAAGTTTTCTAACCCTAACGTTTCGTTTAAATAGGAATATGCTACAGCATGTATTGTTTCTTGCGAACCAAACATCATAGCCATCTGCTGTATCTCGTGTTTCGGAAACCAGCCAACAACCTTTTGTGTCCAGTAATCTGATACCGCACACTCAGTCTGAGCAAACCCTAATAATATATTACCAACTAAATGCTTTTCTTCTTCTGTAAGTTTTTCGTTCCAGTCTTTCACATCACCTGACATAGGTATTTCTGTGTGTAACCAAAACGCTTGAGCCTGTGGTAACCAACCTTCTGTATAGTATTCTGGATACTCAAAAGGTTTATATGCAATTCTTTTATCAAATAGTCCCATATTATTCGTAGTATAAAGATAAACAAATATCAAACAAAAATACATACATTACATGATCAACTTTTAAATCTTCGTTATTAATGTACTGTCTGTATCCAAATAAAAACCCTGGATATAATCCAAAGCTTAATTCCCAACTAATTAATTTCATCTTCCTTGTCCTCTGTAGCTAGAACCTGTATAATACTTACCGTTTATATTTTTTGTATTCCTATTTTTAGAGTGAATACCCGGTCTTTTCTTTTTAGGTTTAAACCTGTATGATTGTAAGTTTAATGTTCTAGCCATGTTTTATTAATTTAACAACTTCATCGCACTCATTTTGCTTTTGAGGTTTAAATAACCTTACGTTAGGGTAGTTGTCAGCTATAACTTTTTTGAACAACTTCCAACGTATTGGAAATGATTCATTAGCTCTACCCTTACATTCAATAATAAAATTCGTGCCTTCAAAATCTGGTGTATAACTTATAGACAAAACCTTTTTGTTTCCTCTATTAATCATATCACCTTTACCGTTTGATTGTCTTTCATATGATGAATTTTTAAATTCAAATGAAGGTTGTAATTCAAACGAACGTTTCTCGTACTGAGCTTTTATCTTAGCTTTCTTTAAAGCTCTATACATATAGGCTTCAAGTCCACTAGCAAACTTAATCCCGTCGACAGTAACTTTTTTACTGACAACAGGACCTCGTTTTTTTCTTCTAATTTTCCTCTTCATCTGGATAACTGTATATTATTTTATCTCCTAAGCATTTCTTAGCAGCTTGTATATATAACAAAGCATCCATTATCTCTTCTTGAGTATCATCTAAAAAATCATTAAGATCTTTCATACCTTGCTCAACCTCGTCGGTCATAGTTTGGCCGTATTTCTTTTGGCCAACTAAACTTCTTTCATCCATCTTCTTGATGACGTCAAGAACTATTTGATCTTTAGTATTAACCTTCATCTTTTACAAACGTACCGTTAATCATTTTACCTTTTCTCTTAGAAATAACATTATATGCTTCTGCTATACACGTTTCAATATGTACACCGTTTAAATGCGCGAGGTTAGTTAATACTACAACCATATCGCCAATAGCATCAATCACCTCTGGCTTATCGTTTTCTAGTGTAGCTTTAGCTAGCTCACCCATTTCCTCTTGTAGTTTGATTAATTGAGTTTTTGAGTCACCCTTAGTATATATACCTCTCTCCTCAGCCCAAGATCTAATATTTTCAAACATCTTGAGAGGTTTTTTAGAGCACTTAACAGTCTTTAGTGTTTTACTAGAGAATACTGAAAATGCTTTGTTATATATATAAGATCTGTTGCGATTATACATGGATGTCTTTACGTTCTTCATTATCCATTGTATTGTATCACTGTCTATTTTAAATCGACCGTGATCTGTTTCCCACTCCATACCGATAACATCGTGTAATCTACCTTTTAGTTTATCGATAGGTACTGGAAACGTAGTAGTTTGTTCTGTTACGTTTATTTTCATTTTGGTTTTAGGGTTTAAAGTTTTATAAAGTCTATGGTCAACCTTGTAACCATATTCTTTTTGTAATTCTAATTCTCTGTTAGAAACAACATCTATATCTTCATGTGTTTCTAGTATTTCGTATTCGTCAGGCGCATAGCCTTGTTGTGCAGTGACCCGGTTATTAAGATCACACGTCACACCAATCTTTTTACCTGGTATGTGATAAATGTAGTATATCATAGTTTGTCATTATATAAATGCATGTTATGTGCATGATGATAATACCATCCGACCTCCTTATTTACATCCTCTGAGACTTTCTTTTGCAACATACTAAAACAGTATTGATCGTTACAGAAGCCGTACCAGAGATCATTAGATCGCATGTACACAGACATACATAATTTATCGTCTATTATTGTAAACTGTACCGCATAAGTACAAGGTGTATCGTTATCATAATCCTTGTTTTCTTTTGCGTCGTAAATACTTATAGCAGCGTGTCTAGTATCGATTTGTTTTTTTAACTTATCAACAACATAATCATATTGATTATTACGTAGCCACTGCCAACCATAATTACTATTTACATTACCATCTTTATCAGCCATACGCTCCCATATAGGAGGTACTTTACCGTATATATCGCCTAACTTAGATATGTTACGATCACCTGATAAATACCATTGCCATTCAGCCTCGGCATACTCGTGTTTCCAACCACGTTCTTTATTCTTTATGTGATTATCTAATGGATCTTCCATATAAAACCCACAGTTAAATATAGCTTTAGTATTGCTAAAGTCTACACCTCTTCTTATTATCAAATCGTGATAATAATTAAATGCGTGATTTGCGTTATAAAATTTTTTCATTAGTTCCATGGTAATTCTTCCTCAACTGGTTTCTCATCAGGTATATAACAACCTGACTTCGGCTCCCATTTAAAAAATGCTTCAGCACCGTTTTCGCCTAAGTTTTGGAATTTAACTTTTAATACTTTTACTTTTGTGTTCTTAGCCTCATAGTCTCTGTGTACTAACAAGCCGTGATAACTTGCATCATACCACTCACCACCACCTTTGATGTTATACATAGTTGGCTCTTCAATTTTACCATCTTGTGTTCTATACATCTTAGTAGGGTGTGCTACTATAATAACTAATACATCATATTTCTTAGCAAAGACTTCTATTTCAGTTAGATAATCTAATGTATATTTATTAACATCATCAGATTTACAGTCAGTATTTCTAACTTTATTAAAAGGATCAATGACTAAGCATTTAATACCTTTACGTTTAACAAGCTCAGCGCCTTTTTTAAGCACTGACTTGAGATCATACTTGTCCATATCAATAAAAAAGAAGTTATCATCTACGTGTGATGATACATGTTTCCAAGTCTTATTATCAATATCAGAGGGTAATGGCAGATCTTGCCAAAACTTACGCATCAATTTATGTGCATGTAAAAAGGTTGGTTGGTTTTCCGGGGAAGCGTAAGCTGTTTTCCAGCTGTACTTTTGGTTATATCCAACAACCATTTGGTCTACAAAGTCAGACTTACCTGACGACGGTATACCTGTTACAGTTATAAATTGACCTGTATATGTACTAAATACTTTATCAAAGTTATCTAAACCTATTTGATATCCAGGTTTAAAACCATGTTTAACAAAGTCTTTTAGTTCCTCTTCAAAGTCTTTCAAAGTTGAAACACCTTCAAGCGGTACAGGCTGTGCGATAGCTATTACATTTGCAAGATCTTCCTTGCCATATTTAATGAGATATTCATTAGCATCTTTACAGTCTTTTAGATCTACAACGTGACAGATTTCAGCGCCAAGCCTACGTATAAGCTCTTGTTGTAACGCCTGACCTGCTTCGTCATTATCTATAGCTAAAACAATTTTAGTTTTATCTTCAAAATAATCTATACAATTATCAAGATAATCTAAGTTGTTACTGTTTAATGTAGCTCCGTTAGGAACTGACACAACTGACTTAACGCCAGCTTCGTGTAAAGACAATGCGTCTATCTCACCCTCAGTTATAACACACCAATCATATCCAACAACACTATCTACGTTATAAAATATCTTTTCAGCTCCTTTATATAATTTAAAGTTTTTTCTACCATCACGGTATTTAACATTAACGAGCTCACCGCCCATGCGGTAATTAAACTTAATAGCGTTTTCAGTCTGATTAGTTTGAGGCATATACTCAGGACCCTCAGATACGTCAAACGTATCTAATGTATCCTGAGATATTCCTCTTGATTCAAACCACCTCAACATTTTACTACCCGGAGGTTTATTAGTAGTATGATTAAACTCCGGTTTTACATATTCTTTGGCAGCACCTCCTTTTCTCTCATATGTGTGTAGTTGAAATGTTTCGTTGCAGTTGTGACAAGTACCGAGACCTCGCTCCCAATCATAACTAGCACATTTAAGCTTTTTATTCTTGGGTTTGCGATCGTGAGAACATAAAGGACACGTGCCCTGTGGTTTACCCACATCAAGCCCGTGTTGATTGAAGTTATCAATCGTAAATCCGTTAATCTCTGTCTCGTTTACTTTCATATATTAAAATGGTATATCACTATTGTTATCAGCAACTGGTTGTGGAGCAGGTTGTGCAGCACCTTGTGCTTTAACCGGCTCAGGAAAAGTACCGTTTGTCCAAACTACCTTTGAATTACCTAGGTAAACCTTAGGAGCTTTGGCCTCTCTTTCTTCCTTAGTCTGATCAACGATCACAGGACCGTTGTTACCAAACTGATCAGGTTCATCATTAACACTGATAGATATAGGTAAATATTTACCTTTTTTACCCGTGATAATCTTATCCTTAGGAATAAGTGTAAGGTTGATACTTGTTTTTATAATACCAGCCATATTAGTAAGTTGATATTTGGTTAAACATCCTAGACATCTGGTCTTTAGTTGCGCCAGTTAGTCTTCTTAAATTGTCCACGGCTTTCACGTGGCTTTGGTTTGTGTAAAAATTATTTACGCTTGTTGTCATGCCTGTTACGTCGCATGTTCTTTTTCTGGTTCTTGCCATAATATTAAATTAAAGTGTTTTGGTTATAAAATATTGCTTAGGATCAAAGTCCTGAGTCTTAAAAAATAAGTCATAAATTCCACTAGCCCTCTCTACCTTCAAATCCCCACGTTGTAAGAATTCATCTGAGCAATCAAATATTCCTATTTGATTTGTGCTCTTATCGATTACTATAAAAACAAAGTCATATCCAAATAGCTTTTGATATATAAATGCTTGTGAATCGTAATTATAACGATATGCACTAGACTTAAATTTATTTATATCAGCCGTTGTTTTTAAATCAACTACAACTTTTTCATCATGATTAACAATATCAGCCTTACCCTTCCATTTATTGCCGTATAATTCGACAATACCTGGTTCTTCATACTCCACATTATTGCTACCATCTGAACCTAGTATTAAGTTTTTACATACTTCATTGTCCATAATCTTTGCTGTCATAGCCTCGATCATATCAACTTCTTTTTCTAGTAGGCATAGCTCTCCGCCTGACATCTCTTTATAAACTTTAGTATTACGAGTCGATGACTTTATAATCTTAAAGCTTTTCAATTTGTCTGGCTCAAGTATTGCAGTATGAAAATACTTACCTACTAAAAAAGCAGAAGTTTCAGTACTTGGTTGTCCAAGTGCTAGAGGATTGTTAAACAACGTACCGATGTCGCTATTACTTAGGAACTTCTTTCCATAATCTCCGTAGTAAAGCTCGTCGTTACGAAGCTTTTCAATCGCCTGTTTGTTCATCTTAAATAGATTTAAGTTGTGCCTCTATCTCACTTGACATAGAGTACTTTTTCTTAATCGAATCAACTTTCCCACCTGCCTTAACATAGTCAACAGCTTTATTAAACGAGTCTGTTCCAGCTTTCAAAAAAGCCTTAGACGCTTTGCCGTGACTGTTAGTCGCATCACTATCCTGTGTGTCATCGATTAAGAATAAATTACCAAGCGCGTACTTCTTACCGTACGAACTTGCACTACCAAATTGCTGAGGTACCTGCATACCCTTTTGTGCAAGGTCAACACCAACAACCGCGGCAGCACTTATTGAATCAGTACCGTCAGTAATTGTGGCAGTGGTTTTGATTATAGGACCAAATTCGCCTATATCAAAGTCTTCATTGACTATAACAGTTACATTATGCTTAGTCAAATGAGGCTTTATAGCTTCAAGTATATCTTCAGCAGACCTGAAATAATACTTACCGAAGCTATTAAACCTAGTTTTCTTAGCTTTAAATTGTACCTGTATGTCTTTTAGTTTTTGGTTTAAATTCATGGTATATAATCTAAAATTTCTGAATGTTTTACATTCTGTTTTAATCTTTCAACAGCTTGTTTTTTAAGCTGCGAAACTCTTACATAAGCACTCTGGCCTTTAATCTGTAGTTTATATGCTATTTCTTTAGCACTGTGTTTTGGACAGTCTAGGCCATAGCTTAATCGTAGTACTTCGTACTCTTTTCTATTTAAATATCTTTGTAATAAAGATTTTAAATAAATACTAAACATTTCCTCATTGTACTCGGGTTGTTTATCCGGTATATCAAAGACCTGGTTGTTATTCTCAGATATCTCTTCAATACTTAAAAATAATGAGTCAAAGAATTTACTTACAGCATTTTGATCAGCAGTTTGATTCCTCATTTCTGCGAGCTTATGCTCTGGTATACGTAAACCACCTTTATTTATATCAATAGAACGTCTTATATTTCCTTTGATACGTTTAGATAAAAATGATTTCAATGTATTATTCTTATCCTTTGATTCTTCTAGTTTTTCATGTACAATTTTATCTACAGCGTTTATCAAACCTATATTACCAAACTGTATAAGATCTAATATATCTAATACACCTGATGCAGGTTGCGCTGTTGAAAACTTTTTAGCTATATTTTCTACTAAAGGTAGAAACTTGTGTATGAGATCATCACGAGTCATGCTCTTGAAGTCCTCACTTTCATATAAGTCTTGTGTTAAGACGTTCGCTACATCGTTTTTATATCTGACGTAGTTCTCAACGTTATACTTTCTCATCTAACATATTGTTTAATTGTTCTTTTTCATTTTTTAATTCATCACTCATATGTCTATGAATAGTTCTCGAAGAACATTTCAAACAATTAGCTAGTTTAGCTATAGTTATCTTTTGTCCCAAGCTGTTAATATTCAACATCCACTCATAAATATCATTTGTTGATATTCTTCCCCGCCCAATTAACGACCCAACTATCTTTAGTTTTTTAGCTACATCAATCATTAAGTTCGGCTTAAATATAATCTTCCTCAATTTATTCTTAGGAGGCTTCTTAGTTTTAGCAAAACTTTTAATTAAAGTATCAAGGGTTTTACTTGGTATTGTAAAGGTAATAAATCCATTTGACTTATCACAGATAAATTGTGATAAATTTTCAAACTTTTTTCTATCAATGTTAGGATTTAACCACCATAACACGGACAAATGCCACTTTAAAGATCTAAACGTAGTAATTTTGGCTGTACTTCTAAACAACTCATAACATTCATAAGTACCGTCTTGATAATAACTACCCCACCAATATGTATTAGTGGGCTCGTCGTTATCAGGATAACCTCTGTATATTATTCTTTTACGATGTAGATACTCTAAATTTCTATGTGACATTAGCCTGTTATTATTATACTATATAGGGCTTTTGTCACCCTATATTAAATCATTTGTAAAATGATTTTTCGTGGGTTAAGATAACTTTTTCCCATTTACCACCTTTTATGTCTTGTGATACAAGGAAATCTATACGTTTTCTAAACCTTGGATTCATACGGTCTCTTACAAACCATATACCGTCAAGAACTCCTGCACCTTCAACATGAACTTTATCGCCCATCTTAAATTTATATTCGTTCTCAAGATCCCAACTTACAGCTATTATCCTATCGGATAATGGGTTGTCCATATTAATTTTATAGCCAGACGCTGTTATATTAGGTGTACTGTCGGTTTGTTCTTCAACAGCATGATAAATTGTAGCAGTTACATAAAGTCTCTGCTTTTCATTACTTAAGTTGCTACTGTCATATGACAATAGGCCTGTAAAGATAATAAATAGTTTTAACATATAATAATTATTTAGTTAAAAATTGGTATTTGCTCATATTTTTTCTCAGTTTTAGCTGCAATATGAGACTTATCATTAATATAGTATTGCCAATAAGCAATAATACTGTCTTTGTGTTTATACTCATCTGGCATAGCTTGAGGTGGTTGATTAAACTTACCACCTAAAGGCATACCAACAGGACAATACTGTAATACATCAAAGCATTTAGTTATTGTCAAATGAGTTTTGTTATATCTTTTTGTATACTCATTACCTAACGCTATCATATGATGAAACAACCAGTAATACTGTCTACTGTTTTGTCTACACCATATAGTTGACGGGTGATTGTAATGAGCTTTTTTGTAGGGTATATAGACATTGTCATACCCAAGTTTATCAGCGTAATGATGATGAGCCGTGCATAACATCTGCGCCGACTCAAGTATCATCTTAACTACATGTTTGTTATATTGTAGTTTAGCTGCCTTGTTAGGGCATTTATCTAAATAAAATATATTCACTACTCGTAGTTACGTATTGCTTTGAACAATGGATGCCTGTAACTACCTGCTCTTGTTCTTTCAAAGTATGTGAACGTAGCAGTCTTGCCAACCCAGTCTTGCATAGCTTTGAAGTTCTTTTGTAGATACGTAAACTTGTTCATGACTGGCATACCGAACTTAACGCCATCACTGTCAACAGCAATGAACTTACCGATCGTGCCACGTCTTTTGCCTTTGCCTTCAACCCAGCTTACAATTGTAGCTTCGGTATCACTGAAGTCTTTGAACTTCATAAGATCATATGATCTACCGCATTTGTATGGACCATCTAGCCTTAGTATAGAGCCTTCGTAGCCTTGCTGTAAGAAGTCATTATGTATTTCTTTGGCTTTATCAAGGCTATGTACACCTCTTGCAGGCACATATCGTATATGTTTGCCGTACATATCAGAGCAGGTTAGTTGATCATGACGCTTACCGTATCTATTCATATCAGATTCTAGTAAATTTAACTCGCCGTTGACAGCCATAACGTAATCATACACATGATATTGTATAAGCTTACGTGCTTCTTTTCTGTCGTCTGGCGTCGGTTTTTGTTTTCTGACAAGAGACACAATCTTTTCGAAATTGTCTCTTAGATCGTGATTATACAACTCGCCATCGAGTATAAGCATTGGGTTTTGCTTGAACAACTCTTTAATAGTATTGTTGTATAAGTGTTGTACATTCATGAACTTTTTACCGTTACGGGAGTAACAGCCATCAGATTTCATGATACATCTGATGCCATCTAGTTTAGGTTGTATGTATACTGGTTGTGACCAGTCAACTCGCTCATCATTGAATTTGTGTGCGAGCATAGGTTTAAAGTGCTTCTTCATATTGTTTTAGTTTTTTTTCTTTGTTTTTAATTATCCGCGTGAATCGTTTCTGTCTATCAACTACAATAGCAGCTTTTTCGTACTCTTCGGTATCTACATACGCTTGTTCGATTTCACGTAGTCTGTCTATTTCCCACATCATATCGGCTATCTGCGCACGTAGTTCGAAGGTTTGTTGCAATTGTTTTATTTTATTATCCATAGTCATTCGTATCAGGTTTGTATTTTAATCATAACCTGACGGGTGTAGCATATCTTTAGCTACAAACTGTTTCTCTTGTTGTAATCTTGTTTGTGTAGCAAAGTCTGTGTAGCTATACTTCTGATTACTATACTTTGCAAGTATCTTATCAGGTGTAAGTACAAACACATTTGCTGTTGAGTATTGATCATAGCAGCTTACCCACATATCTTTGTTATCACCTGTCCATATTACATATGTGTAGTTGTGATCGATAACTTCTGGGCTTTCATATAGGTAGCAACTGTCATAGTACATATCGTGTACTAGTTTAGCCGCAAGCCTAGTGCCATCATTAATTGTTTGGTTAGCTAGTAACCAGTTAGCTATTTGTACGCCTTGCCACTCAGGATAACCATCGTGATGCAAGTACATATTAACATAGCTATGTTCTGTTAGCAACTCAGGGTTTTGTGCAAAACCTAGTTCGTGGTTGCTTGCGTAATCTCTATCGATTACCATTGTCATGTTTCTAGTGCTCATCTAATAATTGTTTAAATTTGTGTTTAGTTATTTCTTCATTGCAATAAGTATATATTGTTTCTTTATCTTGTGTGACACATAACTCTTTTAGTTTGCCTCTTGTGCCAAAGTCTACACATATATCTTTTTTGCAATCCCAATAAACTTTCCATATAGACTCTAATGTTCTACGTGGATCGTCGGTAGCGCCGACAATATGCTCATCGCCGCATGTAAATCTGTACTTATATTTCTTCTTTTTGTACTGATTTTGTTTGATTAAATTACCTCGTGCATCACTTCTTATTGGCATTGTCTAATATTGTTATCATAGCCATAAAGAATAATGCCATACTTATAATAGTAAATATTGATTCTACAGTCATTTTAATCCGCTTTTCATATCTTTAATGATTTCATGGATGTCACCGTGATAGTCACCCCATTTATCTCTGTGTTCTTCATAGAAAGACTGTTCACATCTTCTCTTCATATCGTCTTTTATTATTTCTAATAGACTCTGTAAGTGATCTGTTCTCATCTTTCATCTTTAAATAACGCTAAGCCAAGCTTTGCGTAGTTAATAATATCAGCAAACCTACTGTCAATAGACTCTGCTTTCTTTACATTAGCATGATTAACATGCGCAAATACACTATTTACTTGCTTGTCAAAGTATGTAGCCCATACCTTTAACGCGCTGGTATTCAACCTGTTAGCTGTACTTTTAAAGTTATTTAGTACATCATCGTTCATTAGTGTATACTCAGGACCCTTATCACTCATTATGTTCTTAGACATAAGTGATATAGCTTTATCTAGTTTATTAAATTCTGCTTGTGTCATTAGGTATATCGTTATATAATTCTATTAATTTGTCTGTTTTCGCCTCGGCTATTAATCGTTCTACTTCTTCTTCGCCATAATGCGCGCAGAGTTTTTCGATCATAGCCTGCTCGTCTAATAATGCTTTCATTCATTAGTATTTAGTATTAAACATGGTTTCAGGCCATAGTATGTCGGTAGATGATACATCACCGAATGCTCTGATCTGCTTAATATCGCCGATAGTTAGCTCG